>VOFK01003654.1_pt1 | contig 13088 bp, 14 predicted proteins | sample 5384121 | NCBI WGS metagenome assembly VOFK01 (sample SAMN12384730, study PRJNA508395) | human gut metagenome | isolation source: healthy gut J | host: Homo sapiens | reverse complement strand
CCCGGAATGGGTGGCATGGGCGGCATGATGTAATCTTTGCCCCATAAATGATTGAAACTCCTTACTGGCGATAAAAAGTCAGTGAGGAGTTTTTTTATTTGGAAATAATCTCTATCTTTGCGAAAATCAATATTTTAATATTATGAATACACTATTGACTCACCGGGATAAGAAGAAGCTTTTCAGTTACTTGCCGGATGTGTGGTTCCTGGCTATTTTGTTGTTAGGCTGGGGCGGGCTCATGAGCACTATGTTGTTCGGTGCGTGGCACACCGTAGGAATCGTGTTGGGCGTATTCCTTTTATCGGTTACAGGAATTTTAGTTAAACAATTAATTCGAAGGAATGGGGCAATAAGTGTTTTTATGGGGATTCTTTTTCTGATGTGTTCTCTTTTCTTCTCACTCTCTCTCTTTTCAGAACTTCGTGAATTTTCAAGTATTACAGAACCCAATGCAATACAATTGTTATTAGGAGGAGTAATTATCGTGGGAGGTTCACTGGTGATGTCGATGTGGATGATGTTGCGTGGTTTGTCTGTTCGGATGCCATCATAACAACTTTCGCAAACGATGCCCCTTGTTTTTTTGGAAAAAAGATACAATTAAAAAGAAAGCCGTTTCTGAATTTCAGAAGCGGCTTTCTTTTTGTGAGCCTCTTGTCGGATTCGAACCAACGACCCCGAGATTACAAATCACGTGCTCTGGCCAACTGAGCTAAAGAGGCATTGCTTTTTTGTTTAGCGGGTGCAAAGGTAGTGATTTCTTTTTAACTCACAAACTTTTTGTTGTAAAAAGTGGGACACATTGTTTCCTTTGGGATTTAATCCTTGTTTTATCTCCTTATATCATATCACCTACAAAGGGAAGCATAAGCCGTTTCATAGGGGTGGTCAAGGCCTTTTAAACGGAAGAATATTACAGTCTTCGGCAACAGACTGTACAGTCCACCGTAGCAGACTGTACGGTCCACTGCAATGGACTATACAGTCCACTGCCGAAGACTGTAGTAATTCGACTGACAGACAGGCATAGTCGAAAGGACGAAAACGCTTAGTCTGGCTAATGAAAAAGTGACTGAAATTACCAAATGGTAATTTTTACCCTAAAATAACATCCTATCTTTTTGCAACCGGTAAAAATAAATTGATATAGGTATGAAGGATAGTATTGATTTTGGTAGTATGGAAATTCCGAAATTATTTCGGAAATTGCTGATACCTACTGTGCTGGGGATGGTATTTTCGGCTGTGTTTGTGATAACAGATGGTATTTTTGTAGGTCAAGGGATAGGTAGTGACGCATTGGCGGCAGTGAATATTACTGCTCCTTTGTTTTTGATAAGTACGGGTATCGGACTGATGTTTGGTGTTGGCGCATCGGTGGTGGCATCTATTCATTTATCTCAGGGAAAGTTGAAAACTGCTCGTATCAATGTGACGCAGGCTGTTGTGATTTCTTCTTTGTTTTTGGCTGTGCTGTGGGGAGTGGTATGTTTGTTTGCTCCACAAGTAGCCGTGTGGTTGGGAAGTTCGGAACGTCTGTTGCCTTTGGCGGTGGAATATATGTATTGGTTCTTGCCTTTTCTGGTATTTAGTGCTTTGCTAAGTTCAGGGATGTTCTTTGTCCGTCTGGATGGTTCTCCTAATTATGCCATGTTGTGTAATGCTATTCCGGCAGTGGTGAATATCCTATTGGATTATGTGTTCATTTTTATTCTCAAATGGGGAATGATGGGTGCGGCGCTGGCTACCAGTCTGGGGTATATTTTGGGGGCCGGAATGATTGTAGTCTATTTAAGTCGCAGAAGAAATGTGATTCATTTTTGCCGGGTGAAACTTAGCAAGAAGAGTATGCGGCTCACTTGGCGCAATGTGAAATATATGTGCCACTTAGGAGTTTCCACCTTTTTGTGCGAGGCAGCCATAGCCTGTATGATGTTTGCAGGCAATTATGTGTTCATCCATTATTTAGGCGAAGATGGAGTGGCTGCTTTCAGTATTGCCTGTTATTTCTTTCCCATTATATTTATGGTATATAATGCCATAGGACAATCGGCTCAACCCATTTTAAGCTATAACTTTGGAGCGGGTGATACCATGCGGGTACGTTCCGCTTTCCGTCTGGCACTGGGAACGGCCGTGACCTGCGGACTTGTGTTTTTTGCGTTAACAGCTTTGTTCAATCATCAGATTGTGGCTATGTTTATTGATCGTTCCTATCCGGCATACGATATTGCTGTGGCGGGACTGCCTTTGTTTGCGTCTGGTTTTATTTTTTTTGCTGTAAACATTGTTTCCATTGGCTATTTTCAAAGTGTAGAGCGGGCACGTCCGGCTATGATGGTTACAGTTTTGCGTGGGTTTGTTTTTATGGTACTTTGTTTATTGGGCTTGCCGTTGCTATTGAAGGTGCCAGGGATATGGCTGGCGGTTCCTTTGGCGGAAATACTTACTTTTTTAGTAATAATGGTAATTTATTATCGTAAACATCAATGGGTTCGCAGATGATTTTTTACTTTTGTAGTAATTAATCGGGTGGATATATGGATGCATTCATACAGAAGTTTTGTGAAAAATATAGTTTGCCGATAGCTTTGAGCTTGCAGTTGTTGGATAATATGGAGAAGTTCACTTTTCATAAAGGGGATTTTCTTGTACAGGAAGGTGGGCGGAACTCAAACTTCTATATTGTAAGTAAAGGAATCTGGCGGGGGCATTACCTTAATGACGGGGTAGATGTTTCCGTCTGGTTTGCTTCTGAAGGAGAGGCCATCTTCTCGTCATGGGGATATGTGGAAAATACAGTTTCGTTGGTTTCTATCGAAGCGATGTGTGACAGTGAACTTTATGGTATTTCGAAGGCAAAACTCGAGTCTTTTTATGCTTCATCTGCTGAATTGGCCAACTTCGGAAGAAGGCTTTTCGAACAGCAACTTCTCGGTTTGGAGAATTGGCTTATCAGCGGAGGGAGTCCTCGTGCCAAAGAGCGTTATCTTACTTTGTTGGAAGAGAATCCGGAACTGTTGCAGTATGTACCTCTGAAGCATATCGCTTCTTATTTATGGATTACTCCGCAGTCATTGAGCCGCATCCGTGCAGGACTGGGAAAGCAGAAAAAGATAAACGGCTAATTCGATAGTATGGAACTACACAAGTTTGAGCGTCAGCTTCGCCTGATGATGTTGCTGACACAAAACCGTAAATACACCTTGGAAGAACTTGGAAAACGGTTGGATATGAGTTCGCGAAACGTCTATCGATATATTGAGGCGTTCAAAATGGCAGGGTTTATTGTCCGCAAGACAAACGGCTGTTATTCACTCGATAAATCTTCTCCTTATTTTAAGGATATTTCCACTTTGGTGCATTTCACCGAGGAAGAGGCTTATATTTTAAAACGTGCCATCGAAAGTGTAGATGGGAATACCTCACTCAAACAAAATTTGAAAGAGAAACTATATAAAGTATATGATTATGAGATTCTTTCCGAGATAGTTGTCCGTAGCGGCATTGCTGACAATGTGCATAATCTTTATGAGGCAGTGAAGGATAAGAGACAAGTGGCGTTTCATGAGTATAAGTCATCGAACAGCCATGCTGTGACGGACAGGGTGGTGGAGCCGTTTGCTTTTACTGCCAATAATAATGAAATATGGTGTTACGAGCCGGCAAGCGGTAAGAATAAACTTTTTAAAGTGTCCCGGATAACTTCGGTGGAGGTGTTGGAGACCGGTTGGCAATTTGAGGAGTCTCATGAAGAAGGGTATACTGATGTTTTTCATATCAGCAGTGACCGACGTTTGCCTGTCACTCTCCGTTTGGGCATGACTGCTGCCAATCTGTTGATAGAGGAATTTCCATTGGCCGAGAAGTATATGGAGAGAGAAGATGATGCTCATTGGCTTTTTCATACAGAAGTATGTAAGTATGAGGGAATCGGGCGTTTTGTTCTTGGTCTGTTTGAGGACATTGAAATAATTAACTCTCCTGATTTTGTTCTTTATTTAAAAGAAAAAGTGCAGAATATCAGTGAAAAAATTCAGGATTGACGTATTCTGTCAAAACAGGACTGTTTCTTTGTGCCATCATAAAATAAGGAACAGTCATGAAAAAAGAACTTTCAATTCGTTTATCCCTGTTGGGACGCGTCAAACTCTTCGTAGCGGGCTGGGCAGATGCTTATGCCAATTTGTTCTCACTCTATTTAGGTGAGAAAGTTAGTACAGGTCATGTGATGCGTATCACACATGCCGTGGTTGCGTTTATGGTGCTGGTCTTTTCTTATTGCAGCAATCCTTTATTATCTATGCTTTTTCTGATATGGTTTGTGCTTACATTATTGGACTGTAAAAAGTCGGGTGTTCATTAAAATTCTCAGGCGGAATGTACCGCTTCATTTGTTTTTTTCGTATGTTTGCGGGAAACATAAAAACGCAAAGCCATGTTAGATGAAATTCTTGAATTCAATAAACAGTTTGTAGCAAACAAAGGGTATGAAAAGTATATCACCAATAAATATCCTGATAAGAAAATCGCTATTCTTTCATGCATGGATACCCGACTGACCGAGTTGTTGCCGGCCGCCTTGGGCATCAAGAATGGCGATGTGAAAATGATTAAAAATGCAGGAGGTGTCATTTCGCATCCTTTCGGGAGTGTGATTCGCAGTTTGATGGTAGCTATATATGAGTTGGGCGTAAAAGAAGTGATGGTCATAGCCCATTCCGATTGCGGTGCCTGCCACATGAATAGTGGTGAAATGATAGAGCACATGAAGGCACGCGGCATCAAGCAGGAAACAATCGATATGATTCACTATTGCGGTGTGGACTTTGCGTCATGGCTGGACGGATTTGAAGATACTGAGAAATCTGTGCGCGGCACTGTGCATGCCATTGTCAATCATCCGTTGATACCTTCTGATATCAAGGTCTATGGATTCATCATTGATTCGGTGACAGGGAAGCTGACTAAAGTGAATGTGGAGTGATGTGACCGTTTTTTTGCTTCTTGCAGATGGAAAGCATTAAGCTACTGTCTTATTCAAATTCATGGATAATGTTCATGTCGGCATAGGGGAGTCAGTGCTTTTATAAACTCGATGTTACGTTGCCGGTCGGGAATAGCGCTGAGTTCTTAAACTTTCTTTTCAAATAGGGACATAAAAAATAACTTATGATTGGAGTTGTCTGTGTGTAGGTTTCTCCAATCATAAGTTATTGTTGTTTTAAGAATTCACTGTTTCTTATTTGGCAAATGCGTGACGATAACCTTTCACCTTGTTCCAGCTGCCGCGGGTAAAGTCGGGTACAGCTACCGGAGCATTACCGTTTTCGATAGAAAGACGGGTAAGGTCTGCCATGCAGCACCATTCAGCCAAATCGTATACATCCATATCCAAAGGCAAACCGTTGCGCAGACAGTAAACCAGACGGTAATCCATGATGTAGTCCATACCACCGTGACCGCCTACCTTCTTGGCTGTTTCTTCCAATTCCCGGTGAATCGGGTGTTTGTATTTCTCCATCAAGGCTTCTTTTACGTTTTCGGGAACAGCAGCGTGCATATTCAGGTTCTCGTGGTTGGGCACTTCTTTAGCGTCAACCTGGTCGGGGCGCAGGCAATATTCTTCGATGGGATATTTGTTGGCAAAACCTTTGGTACCGGTCAGCTGATACATACGGCTATAGGGACGTGGATTCATTACATCGTGTTGGATAAGAATTGTCTTACCGTTTTCTGTGCGGATGAAGGTCATGGTGTGGTCACCGTTCTGGAATTCGATAGAATCGTTTGCCAAACCATATCTCTTACCCAGTTCGGGACCGGTTACAGCTTTGGTGTCCATGGCTACCAGTGTCTTCATGCGGTCACCGCGGTGAATGTTGAGCAATTGGCAGGCAGGGCCTAGGCCGTGTGTGGCATAAACGTCTCCACGGATTTCGTTATTGTAATCCAAACGCCAGTTGTTCCAGTAATAAGGCCAGAATTCTTCGAGGTTGTGGATATAAGCACCTTCTACGTGCAGCACTTCGCCGAACAATCCCTGTTGAGCCATGTTCAGTGTAGTCAGTTCGAAGAAGTCATATACACAGTTTTCCAACTGCATACAGTGCTTGCGAGTCTTTTCCGAAGTATTGATTAACGCCCAGATTTCGTCCAGTGTCATGGCAGACGGAACTTCGATGGCAACATGTTTTCCGTGTTCCATGGCATAAACACCCATTTCGGCATGATGCTTCCAGTCGGTGGCAATATAAACAAGGTCGATATCATTACGTTCGCACAATTGCTTCCATGCATCTTCCGAACCGGAATACAGTGCCGGTGCTTCCATTCCTGCATTGGTGACGATTTTTTGTGCTCTTTCTGCATTTTCGGGAAGTAAATCGCAGAGTGCGACAATCTTTGTTCCGGGGATATGTGTCCAGCGTTCCACAGCTCCGGGGCCTCTCATTCCGAGTCCGATAAATCCAACACGAACAGTGTCGAGTTTAGAGTGGTCAGTTGGATTACATCCTGTTGTCCTGCGGGACGTTCGGGAACTGCTACTTCAATAGGAGAAAACACATCATTCTGTGCTGTTCCTTTTTGGGGTGAAGTGCATCCGGTTAAGCATATCAACGCTAAACCGGCTACCAAGGTAGATAGTTTTTTAATCATGGTTTTTTCTGATAAAGTTTTATTGGATTAATAGTTGTTTGATGCAAAATTACATAAAATCTTCGGAACGGACGAATAAAAAAGAAGTAAATGCAGCCGAATGGCTTATAAATGAAAGGTTTGTGCTTCTGTGTTTATAAAAAAGGAGTGTGTCAAAACTAAACCGGGGCTATCCATCGTCAGCTGTAGGGGAAGGGTTTGCCTGCCCGAAGACGCAAAGCAAACTGTTTTTTTGGGCGAGCGAACCTCGCCCCTACGAACTAAACGACAGCATTATCCACGTTTTGACACAACTCCATAAAAAACTAATATGTTATTGAAAAGAGAGCTCTAATTCAGAATAACTCCGCTGTTATCAGTTGGGTTTTGAGTCAGAGTGCCCGGATAAGCATTTATTGCATTCTGAGGAATGTAATAAATGACACGGTAGTCTGATGCGGGAATGTCTTCAAATTGTTGGTGAGGTCCCGGATAGCGACGTGTCAAAGGCTTGCCGTTGCGGAACACATCATAGCTGCGTTCTGCTTGATAGGCTAATTCCAGTTGGCGCTCTTTATCAATTCTTTCGCTGGCGTTTGTTGCATCCAATGAAGCGTATCCACCACCGATGATAGAACGTTCGCGAATAGTATTTAGGTCGGCTAAAGCAGCAGAATAGTTGCCCAATTTGGCATAGGCTTCTGCACGATTCAGATAAATTTCACTCAAACGACTGATAATCGGTGAATGTAAATGTGAATCTTCTCCTTCGCGAGAACATTTAGTGATGTAGAATTGTGGATATACACGGTTGAGAGAGATGTAATAGTCTAACACACCCGTATAAGTCTTGCCATCCTGGTAAGTGATAGAATAAATTTCTTGTTCGGCATCTACAGGAGTCAGTGTATATTCCGGACCGTCCGGTACATCTTTTCCATCTACTTCTTTGGTCCTTTTGGCAGATCACTGTTGCTCCTTTTTTTGATTACAGTCAACTGTTCATAATTTAGTACCGTTTCAGAGTCTTGTTTGATAAAGCGGAATACTTCTTTATGATCATCAGTGTATGTCGGCTCGATAAATGCAGCACGTGCGTCTACGATTTTGTAATGATCCGGACGCCAGTCATTACGTCCTGTCTCATTCAGTAAATCAATATATTTGGCACTGGCATACATTTCTCCCCAACCCATACCGCCGATATTGGCATACATACCGCCAATACCGTAGTAGTGGTCATAGCCGGAGAATTCGGAAGCAACACGTTTTACGACAAAGATGGATTCGTCATTATTTTCGGGAGTAAGAGTGTTGTATTTCATAAACTCCTCGCGAGGTAATAATGAGTAGTTGCCCGAATTGATAACTTTGTCCGCGTAGTCAACTGCCAGTTGGGCATATTCCTTCGGTTGGGGTTTTCATACGTTCCACTCATATACAGATATACGCGTGACAGCATTGCCTGAGCAGCTTCTTTTGAGGCATAAGCAGCGCCTTTGTTGATAGTCATCATCTCTTCTGCCTTTTTCAAGTCACTGATAGCTTGCTCATACGTTTCTTTTACTGTAGAACGGTCAGGCAACAGCAGGTCTCCCATAATATCATCGGGGAGTACCATTGACAATAGGTACGCCTAAATTCTTGTCGGGGGCCTGGTAGTAAGGACGTCCATAAGCACGACATAAGTAGAAATACATCATACCGCGCACATAATAGCATTCGCCCAACTGGTTGTCTATTTCGGCACTCTGTCCTTCTTCTATCATTTTGATGATGTTCGAGGCTTGGGCAACGGCTTTGTAACCATAATCCCAAAAGTTCTGTAAGCGGTAGTTTACCGGAGTACGGGAGAAAGAAATGAATTCATAGAAGGCATCTGTTGATGAACCACGAATCATCATATTGTCACCGGCATATTCACCACAACGGTGCATGGGGTCTGACCATGTCTTTAACTGGGCATACATACCGTTCATTAGAGATTCCAACGATGCGGAAGGGTCGTTGGTGATTTGTTCTGCAGCCATAGAATTGTATGGTAAACGATCTATGTCGCAAGCGGTCAATGATGCCGCTGCCAATAATAAGGTCAATATCTTTTTTTCATTGTTGTTTCTACTGATTAAAAGGTAAGATTTAAACCGAACATATATTTACGTACAGACGGATAAACGGCAGGGCCGGCAGTACCCATTACCGAACCGTCACTGGCCGGAATTTCAGGGTCTACGCCTGAATAATCTGTGATTGTAAACAGGTTTTCTGCGTTCATGAATACGCGTAAATTTTGAATACCCCATTGTGGTAGCTTAAAGTTGTACCCCAGGGTCAGAGAACGTAATTTCAGGTAGTCGCTGTCTTCCAGATAGCGGGAAGATGCAGAGTTTCCTTTATCTTGATTATTATATTTGGCAACGGGATGAGTGGCAATATCTCCCGGTTTTTCCCAACGATTCCAGCCGTCTTTCAGTTTCATTTGATTGCGGTCGGTATAAGTTCCGTCGGAGTCATATTCTTGACGTGAATAGTTATAAATCTTTCCGCCGATAGAGTAACCGAATACGGCATTCAAGTCAAAACCTTTCCATGTTAAAGTTGTAGAGAAACCTCCGAACAAATCGGGAGCTGCTGAACCGCATTTATAGTATCCTGCTTCTGCATAGTTAGAGGTTGTTTCTCTTCCTGTGACATTGCCTTCGCTATCTTTGGTATCTTTGTACCACATTGGAGCACCGTTTTCAGGATTTACACCTGCCCATTCCTTTAAATAATAAGTATCTACCGGATAACCGATTTCGAGGATGCGTTGCGCTGTACCGGCAATGCTACTTCCATCACTGATGATAACGGGTTTTACCACATAGCTTCCGTCTGTATCTTTTTGTTTATAGAGATCTTTTAATTTATTACTATTGTGACCTATATTTAATTCTACGTTCCAGAACCAGTCTTTTGTACTGATGATATCACCGCCTAATGAGATTTCATATCCGGTGTTCTTCATTTTGCCGATATTCCTGTAAACACTGGTCACTCCGGTAAGCCCTGTAACAGGCACATTATAAAGAATGTTGTCTGTGTCTTTTGAATAGAAATCAAAAGTAAAGCGCAGACGGTTATTAAACAATGCAGCGTCAAGACCGATGCTTGTGGTGTAAGTTTTTTCCCATGTCAAGTCTTTGTTGCCGATAACACTGATAAGTGCACCTGAGTTTTCATTATAACTGGAAGATACCGAATACAGGTCGTATTGTGGGTAAAGTGAAGAAGGACGGTTACCTACTGTACCATAACCTCCACGTAATTTAAGGTTATCGATCCAATCTACATCAAACCAGTCCTCGCGGCTGATAATCCATCCCACACTACCTGACAGAAGATTGCCGTATTTAGCATTCGTACCTAAGTTGGATGCACCGTCCCGGCGGATAGAGGCTTCGGCGATTATACTTACCATCATATACATATTTCCATTGAGTGAAATAAGACTGAGTAGCCCATTCGCTGATACCGCCTTTAGTACGTTCGGGCTTGGATACTACATCCAGAACTTCAAATCCGGGTACAAATCCGGTACCATAGACATCTAGATTCTTATAATAATAATCATTAAATTCGTAAGCTATCAATCCGCTGATAGAGTGCTTGCCGAAGTCTTTGTTTATTAATAATTTCTGGTTGGTATAACGGCGGGTTACTTCCGCTCTCCACTCTGTGAGACGCCCGTTTACATTTTCGCCACTGCTTGAGCGCGGATCACTATAGCCGTGAGAAGTAGAGTTGATGTATTTATAGTTGTTGACAGATGAGAATGTCAGCCAGTCTGTTATTTTAATGTCAAAATCTAAACTTCCCATAAATTCGTAATATTTGGACTCTGAATAGTTCCATTGTAAATCGTATAGGTAGTTGGTTTGCTGAGTGTTTACCCAACCACTGTAGCGGTGAGGAACCAAGTTGCCGTCTTTGTCATAGGGACTATCCCATGGGAGCATGGAATACATAGCTGTGACAGAATATTGGCGGTCATCAATATTTCGAAGTGAACCGCTGAGTGCAGGTTTGATTGTCAACCAGTCAAATGGTTTGTATGTAGTCTTCAAGCGGAAGTTGTACCGACTGTAATCATATCCTTTCACGGCACCTTCTTCATCATAATATCCTACAGATAGATAAGATTGCATCTTTTCGTTACCACCGCGTAAAGATACATTATACTCCTGTGTGAGTCCGTTTTGGGTAGCTAAATCCCACCAACTGAAATTACTGTCACGCAGGTCCTTGTTCCATCGTGGAAAAGAAATTTCATTGGCATTTTGGAAGGAAGCATAATAGTCATAAAGTTCTGCACCATTCATTACTTCCAAATTTCCATTATTCAGTGAGCTGACCCCCAATTTTACAGAAGCTTCGATAGTCATTTTTTCGGCTCGTCCGCTTTTGGTTATTGTAACTACAATGACACCATTTGCACCTTGAGAACCGTAAATGGCAGTGGAGGCGGCATCTTTTAAAATAGTCATACTTTCAATATCCGCAGGATTTAATTGTCCGGCGTCCGAGCCTACTATAACACCGTCAATAACCCAGAGTGGAGAAGTCGTACCGTTAAGTGTGGCTTGTCCACGGATAACTACCGCACCACTGGAACCGGGTTGGCCTGATCCCGAGCCACATATACTCCCGGAACTTTACCATTCAATAAATTTTCTACCGATGGCGTGGTTATGTCCTTCAACTTCTCGCTTTTGATGTTATTCATAGAACCGGTTAAACTTTCTTTGCGCTGAGTTGTGTAACCTACTACTATGACTTCATCCAGCGCTTCAGAGTCTTCGTCCAATTTGATTGTTTGCAAGTCACCGGTTGCTTTCACTTCTATTGATTTGTAACCAATAAAAGAGATACTGAGAGTAGAGCCAATCGGTGCTGTCAATTCATATTCGCCATCAAAATTGGTGATACTACCGTTTGTCGTTCCTTTTACAACGACATTGGCACCGATAACCGGTTCTCCGGTTCTGGCATCCAAAACTTTTCCTTTGATTTTGGCTGTCTGTTGTGCTACGGTTGGGAGTGAAACATCAGCCATACCGGTAGGAATGGCAGAGGAAGGAATTGAACTCATTCCAAGTACACCGGCTAATAATGTGTACTTACCTCTTTGGGTTAAAGTCTTAATTTTCATAAGTGTTTCATAGAGTTAATAATACTATAATAGATTTGAAAGGCTAATGAATTAAGGAGTATTTGCTAAGTATTTTAAGAACTTATCCTATTTGTCTTCAAGTACTAACAGGTGGTATTTATTGTAAAAATTTTTTAGCTTCTTGTTTTTCACCATTATATACCGTAATGATGCTTTATTCATTCCCGATAAAGTTGAAAAATTATAGAAACAGCATCGGATAATTAAGATAGTGAAACGGGAATGAGATAATTTTATCTTTTTGAGCTTAATAATGGTGAATAAATCAATAATATTAATTATCTTTGCCGCTAAATTGTAGTGAATGAAGAAAATAGGATAAGTTCTTAAAATACTTATCGCATTTCCTAATTATTTGTAGTAAATAAGATATCTGATAAATAAAAAGGAAAATAATCCATTGGATTACTCTCCTTTATACTATTGAGGTTTAAATAAAGTTCTCTAATCAAGTATGACAGTTACTTGATTTCGTATCCCCAAGCACGTAGGGCACCATTTCCCATATCAATAAGACCTGTCTTAATGATTTCTTTTAACTTTTTCATAATGTTATCCTTTCTTTGTTGATTAAAATGATGGCATTTATATTATTTAATGCCTATGCCCCAAGCTCTTACTTCGTTTTCACCCATCATAGCCAGGACTTTCATCACAATACTTTTTACCTTTTTCCATAATCTCGTTATCCTTTCTTTTTCTATGTTTTTACAACACAAAAATTACGTGCTTTTTTGTTTTCTGTTGTATACTTATGAGGTCAAAATATACACTAAAGGGACAAATTCTTGATACAGGTCAAGAATTTGCCCCTTTTTATGAAAAAGAAGTTTCAGAAGCCCAATTTACGGAACTCGTTTTTCGAAGTTGGGTGTAAAAATATCTTTTCCCATATTGGCTCTAATTTCGTCTAATGTCCAAAAAGCGTCCTCCGGCCAGTTCCTCACTGGGGGTAATGGACCATCATAAACGGTTTTGTGTGAGAATACCAGTTCTTTTTCGCGAGTGGACTCAAAAACATAATTAGTCAGCAGTTCGGGGGTGAAGTCGGTAATTCCGAGTTCTTCTTTCACTTCACGGTGGAGTGCCATTTCTACGCTTTCGCCCAAATCGACATGACCGCCTACTGAAGTATCCCATTTGCCGGGTTGATATCTTTCCATTCCGGTCGTTTTTGCAGGTAAAGTTCACCTTTGCTGTTGAATACGTGGAGGTGCACTACCGGATGAAGTTT
>VOFK01003383.1_pt1 | contig 13089 bp, 23 predicted proteins | sample 5384121 | NCBI WGS metagenome assembly VOFK01 (sample SAMN12384730, study PRJNA508395) | human gut metagenome | isolation source: healthy gut J | host: Homo sapiens | reverse complement strand
GCTATAATAATGCAAAGAACTTCTTTAGTTCTAACAGATAGTAACTCAATAAAAAATCCCTCTGTTTGAATCAAAATCCAAACAGAGGGATTTTTTTATTGAGTTACGTACAATTTCTTCACCGATTAAAAAGAAAACCATCTTTTCTTTTTCTTCAGTGGTGCTGTATCTTCTTCGTTTTGGCTATATATATCGGCAAATGTTTTTTTTTCCTTAACCATTTCGTGTAGATAACTCCCCAATCCGGTAAGCCGCCAAGATTCCGGTCATCGATAAACAAATCAGCTTTCAATTTCCGGGAAAAACCCTGATGATCTTTTTGTTCTTCAGGATAATCCTTATTAATTGCGTAAAATTCCAACCCTCTGGCTTTACACCATTCAACTGCTTCGTCCAAAAGCGCTCCTTCCCGTACACTCCACAATATCAAACGGTGTTTTTCTTGTTGCAACAACTTTAGTGTATCAATAGCGAATGGAATCTCCTCGCCAATACGTGGATAACGATGTTCTACAATCGTCCCGTCAAAATCAACAGCTATAACCATAATTGTTTAAATACCTAATTTTACACAAAGATACGGACAGTCTGCCAAAAAAAACGTATCTTTTGCGCTGAATTAACATTTTAACTAAAAAACATAACTACATGAACAATTCCCTCAGCGTGCTGCCAAAGGCTTTACCAGAGCATTTTGGGTCAGTAACACAGTCGAACTGTTTGAACGGATGGCATATTATGCCGTTTTCATCGTTCTCACTATTTATCTATCCACAATTTTAGGTTTTAATGATTTTGAAGCAAGTATGATTTCCGGCCTTTTCTTCCGGAGGATTGTATCTGCTTCCTATATTTTCTGGTGCTTATGCTGATAAGATCGGTTTCCGGAAATCAATGATTATAGCATTCTCCTTATTGTCTATCGGATATTTAGGATTGGGCGTCTTACCTACGTTACTGGAGACGGCAGGATTAGTCAACTATGGTGCTACTACGCAGTTTAACGGTTTGCCAGATAGCTATACCCGGTGGATTATTGTTCCTGTCTTATTTATACTTATGGTCGGAGGTTCTTTTTATAAAGTCTATTATTTCCGCTTCCGTAGCTAAAGAAACGACAGAGGAAGCAACACGCGCTCGCGGTTATTCAATTTTTATATGATGGTTAATATAGGTGCCTTCACTGGTAAAACAATTATTGATCCTTTACGCAATGTGATCGGTGAGCAAGCTTATATCTATATCAATTATTTCTCCGGTGCTATGACAATTATTGCTTTGCTTGCCGTTATACTTCTTTATAAATCTACACATACAGCAGGTGAAGGAAAAAAGTCTCCGTGAAATCAGCCGGGGGATTTATGAAAATTATCACCAACTGGCGTTTATTGATTCTCATACTGATTGTCACCGGATTTTGGATGGTACAGCAACAACTTTATGCCACTATGCCTAAATACGTAATCCGTATGGCTGGTGAGACGGCCAAACCAGGGTGGATTGCTAATGTGAACCCTTTTTGTGGTAGTGTGTTTTGTTAGTTTCATAACACGTCTAATGGCGAAACGGAGTGCAATTACTTCAATGAATGTAGGAATGTTCTTAATTCCTTTTTCTGCTTTATTGATGGCTTGCGGTAATTTATTAGGTAACGATATTATCTCTGGCATGAGCAATATTACTTTGATGATGGTTGCCGGAATTATTGTACAGGCACTTGCCGAATGTTTTATTTCACCTCGTTATCTTGAATATTTTTCCTTGCAGGCACCCAAAGGAGAGGAAGGGATGTATTTAGGCTTTAGCCATTTGCATTCTTTTCTTTCCTCAATCTTCGGCTTTGTGTCTGGCAGGTATTCTGCTGACCAAATATTGTCCGGACCCTGCCTTATTTGAGACTCGTGCCGCATGGGAAGGCAGCCAGTGCGAATGCGCATTATATCTGGTATTACTTTGCTGCTATCGGGTTGATTGCTGCTGTAGCTTTGCTATTATTCGCAAAAATCACCGAATCCATCGACAAAAAGAAGAAATCTTCTCGATAATTATCTTCTTTTTTGCGTATATTTGCCGTCACTTTGCTGTAAAGTTGACGGCATTTTTGCATTTTTAATAAAGAGAGATAAAACATGAAAGTAAGATTTATAAGCCTGGCAAGTGGCAGTAGTGGGAACTGCTATTATCTGGGTACTGATACCTATGGAATACTAATAGATGCTGGCATTGGCATCCGTACTATCAAGAAAGACACTGAAAGATTTCAATATTCTGATGGAAAGTGTACGTGCTGTATTTATAACACATGATCATGCTGACCACATCAAGGCTGTAGGTCATTTAGGAGGAAAAATGAATATCCCTGTTTATACAACGGCGCGTATTCATGACGGAATCAACCGTAGTTATTGTATGACGGAAAAGCTCAGTTCATCGGTTCGTTATCTGGAGAAGCAAGAGCCTATAACTTTAGAAGATTTCCACATAGAATCTTTTGAAGTTCCTCACGACGGAACGGATAACGTAGGGTATTGTATAGAAATTGACGGCAAGGTCTTCTCTTTTCTAACCGACCTTGGGGAGATTACTCCGACAGCTGCTCATTATATCAGTAAAGCGAATTATCTGATTCTGGAAGCGAATTATGATGAGGAAATGCTTAAAATGGGACCGTACCCTCAATATCTGAAAGAACGGATTATGAGTAGAACCGGGCATATGAGCAACTCTGATACTGCCGAATTTTTGGCAGAAAATATCACCGAACATCTACGATATATATGGTTATGCCATTTAAGCAAAGATAATAATCATCCGGAGTTAGCCTATAAAACGGTAGAATGGAAATTAAAGAACAAAGGAGTCATTGTAGGTAAAGATGTGCAACTGCTTGCTTTAAAGCGAAATACGCCTTCCGAGCTTTATGTGTTCGAATAAAGACGAAAAAAAAAAAGATAGTAAAAAAGCTGCATTATTGTTTGGTCAAATGAAATAAAAGACCTACTTTTGCAACCGCAAACGAGGAAATAAGCACTCTTAGCTCAGTTGGTAGAGCAACTGACTCTTAATCAGTGGGTCCAGGGTTCGAATCCCTGAGGGTGTACAAGTTCCGAAGTTGCAATAAAAATTTAATGTTGCACTCTTAGCTCAGTTGGTAGAGCAACTGACTCTTAATCAGTGGGTCCAGGGTTCGAATCCCCTGAGGGTGTACAAAACAGAAAAAGGAGAACTTTTTACAAGTTCTCCTTTTTTTAAAGCACCGTCAGCTATGATGCTACGGTTTTTTATTCTCTTCTTTTCCTTCCCACTTTTCTCTAAATTCCCATAATTGGTCGATAGTAGGATGAAAAGTAGGATTCTCCCAATTTCTGCCGATCATTGCAACTAAGGATTCCAAATAAGTCTTACCATTGATTATAGTAGTACACTTATTTAATTCATATTTCTCGGTCGGATAATTTTTTAGTTTCAAGCATTTTTCTTTGCCCAGTTCAGCAATTCCTGAACAGATTCATTGTCATAAGTATGTTGTGTCATATCTTTTATATTTTTCGCAAAAGATACAAAGTTTATTAATTCATAAATAAAGTTGTCCATTTCTTTTCATTGCCAATATTCGAAATTATTATTCATACCTTTACAATATTAAACTAAATTAGATTAATCATTAAAAAATAATCATGAAGAAAATTTTTATTCTGGTATGTTCGTGTACCCTATTGGCGGCGTGCGGAAATAGTTCAAAAACAAACAAAGGTACAGATACAGACAGTACCACAATCGAAGTTGTTGATATACATAATGCCGAAACATCTCTTGATTATGAAGGAACGTATAAAGGAGTCTTCCCTGCCGCCGACTGCCCAGGCATCGAAACAACCTTAATATTAAATCCAGATAAGACATATACGCTTCACTCCGTATATATTGATAGAGATAGTTCGTTCGACGATAAAGGTACATATACTTTAAAAGGTAACTTGTTAACTCTAAAAGAAGAAAACGGAGAAATATCTTATTATAAAGTAGAAGAAAACAGGGTGCGTTTATTAACTGATGACAAACAGGAAATAACAGGAGCACTTGCCGATCACTATATATTGAATAAAGAATAAATAAAAACTTTCTATTATATTAAATTCGGCAAATCGGTAATAAGAGCGATAGACATATCCTTTTATTACCGATTTGTCTTTTTTCTTATTCTAATTGAGCAAAGAACAAAATCAAGATATTTTATGTTTATATAAATAGAGATGAACTTAAAAAAAAGAACGACTTATGATTTATAATTTTTTTATTCCCTACAAGGCCAAATACAGCAAAAAGTATCTTTGTTCCTATTGGCGGTCCGGATAATCTTCGGAATATTATTAATGAACCATGGTATACAAAAATGGAGTAACTTTCAGGAACTGTCAACTGCATTTCCTGACCCGTTAGGTATAGGTAGTCCCCTATCCCTCGGATTAGCTATTTTTGGCGAACTTGTCTGTTCAATGGCTTTTATCATTGGCTTCTTATATCGGCTGGCAATGATTCCGATGATTTTCACAATGGCGATAGCTTTCTTTGTGATTCATGCGAATGATATATTTACAGTCAAGGAGCTAGCTTTCATTTATTTAGTTGTATTCATTCTTATGTATATTGCCGGTCCTGGTAAATATTCAATAGACCACATAATAGGAAACGAACTGCAACGGCGAAAATCGAAGTAACACAAATATTGAAAATAATAACCTTGATTAATTAAAAAATATTATATTTGCATACATATAACAGAGGCATTATAAACATTTTTTATTAATTAAAAAACATTTCGACATGAAAAGAGAGAAACTTACTTTAGTTGCAGTGCTACTTAGTGGCAGCCTATTGTTCAGTTCTTGTGTAGGTTCATTTTGGTTTATTCAACCGTTTATCTTCTTGGAACCAATCTATTGGAAGCAAATTTGTAAATGAACTTGTATTTCTAGCTTTCAACATTGTTCCGGTTTACGGAGTGTCCTACCTGGCTGATGCTTTAGTTATTAATTCTATCGAGTTCTGGAGTGGTTCCAATCCGATGGCTAACGTAGGTGACGTAAAGAAAGTAAAAGAAAAGAGAGAACGGCAATTACATGGTAAAGACACTTGAAAATGGATATTCCATTACTAAAGAAGGTGAAACTGCTTCTATGGATTTGATTTATAACAAAGAAGCTAATACATGGAATGTAGTTGCAAACGGTGAAAATGCTGAACTCATAAAGATGAACAACGACGGTACTGCCGATTTGTTCTTACCGAACGGCGAAAAAATGAATGTAACTTTGGATGCTCAAGGCATGATGGCAGCTCGCCAAGCTACAATGAGCAACCTTATGTTTGCAGCTCGCTAATAATTAAAGAATAAATATGTAAGAGATGAAACTTTCTCAAACGAGTTTCATCTCTTTTTTTTATTATCCACTATATTACTATTCTATGCTATGAAGAAGATACATATATTAGTCCTTTCAGTAATAACATTCACCTGTTTTTCATGCCAAAAACAGAACCCCAAGACTCAATTGGAGGAGATAGCTATCAATTTTTGTGAATCTTTTTATAATTTCAATTATCCGGTTGCCGAAGAATGGAGTACTCCGTCTTCACTATCCTATCTTAGTTTTTTTAGCATCTAATATTCAGCAAAAAATCATTTGGATCAGCTCAAAACACAAGGAGCGGCAAAAGCTTTTCTATCATTACTTCAGTGAGATAACTCCTGACTCTGAAATGGCAACAGTAATCTGCCAAATAAAAAATGCATTTATTATCAATCCTATCAATGGAAAAGCGGAACGGTTTTCTTCTCTGCAAGATACACTCCAACTAATAAAAGAAGGCAATAAATGGTTGGTTAGAAAGGATATCCCACTGCAAAATGGAAAGCAAAAATCACGACTAAATTTAGGATGAATAATAGGAAAAATGCTCTTTTTAGTCTCAAAAGCCGGATTAACAGCCTTCATACCTCCATCAAAACGAAGAATAAAGAAGTCTAAGTCAAGACGAAGCCCTAAACCCGTAAGCTACTGCTATCTGCTTTATAAAACTTATTAAACTTGAAAACTCCACCCGGTTGATTGGCATATTCACGAACAGTCCAGATATTACCAGCATCAATAAAGACAGCTCCCTGAAATTTCCAGAACAACTTACTTCGATATTCGATACTGGCATCCAATTTAATATCTCCGGATTGATCGAGCAAATTTCCCTTACCGGCAAAAGACCCCGGACCTAGATCTCGTACACTCCATCCGCGAACACTGTTAGCTCCACCCGAAAAATATTGTTTCTCAAACGGAATAGTTTTTGCGTTCCCGTATGGAACAGCTATACCTATACCGGCATGAAATGCAAATGAATTACGATAGTCAATCCTGATATTTTTAGAGAAGTCAAACTCTCCCTTGATATATTGTGCATAAGGTATTCCAAGAATGGCATACTCATTATTAGCGTTTTTCCTAATTCCAGTCATCTTCGACAAAGCATACATTATATTTCCCGCAGACTCGAAATTAAAACGAATGGAATACGAGTTGGAAGCGATTGTATTATTAACAATAGCCCCTCCTACACTATTATAGTTATAGCTATATCCCATATTTATTATCAGGCGGTCTTGATAATTATATTGAAAAATATCATTTTGACCTTTATTTATATAGTCCTCTTTAAATCTTTCTGAAATTCGCGGCAAATAAAGGAAAGCAATATTAATCAAATCAATACGATGTTGTATTTTTTGACGTTGCGTCCACTTATAACTCCATGAAGCAGAAGCCATTGTACGCAGAAATTCAGGACGCATCTGATAGTTATATTGCAAGCCGAATTCAGTAGTTGCCCTAATTTTTCGTTTAAAATCAGAAGACACAAAAGGGAATAAAAAATTAGGGAAATTAATACTTGACTCTACTCCGAATTCTGTATAGTTATTATTTGCATACCCCGCTTGAAGTCCGGAGATCACTTCATAAGCGCCACGAAACTTTATCATAAAGGTCTCCGAACCGCGAAACAGATTCCTGTTTTGAAAAGAAACAGAAGCTGCTGCCCCCAGGTCACCGGCAGAGTTGGTACCTTCTACCTCAAAAGCTATAGATTTATGCTTACTTTTAGTCAGCATCACATAGCAGTCAAGCTTTGTCGAATCTCCAATCTGCGTTTCCACAAAACGGATATTGGTATATTTCAATGCCGGCAAGCGTCCAAAACTGGAATATGTCTGCTGCACATCGCGCTCATTATACAAATCTCCGGGAGCAAAACGAAGATTATCCGTAAGCACCTTAGGACGCAAATACAGTTTATCTTTATAATAAATCGGATACCCTTTATAATTAATAGAGTCATTAATCTCCACACTGCTCAATGCCGACGACTGCAATACATCATAATCCGTAATAAAGTTAATCTTGTTAATCCAATATTGTTGATGTGTCTTTGCCGAATCACTGACATGAGTTTTAAACGGCTGCAAGTGTTGTGTCAAATCTACATTATAAGTATTTCGTACCGTATCTGCGGTATAGCCTATATAATCCTTATTGAATTTATAGTAACCATTCCGGAGTAATTTATCCGTGATTCGTTGCCTATCCGCATCCAACACGTTGACATCAAAATACATCTTCTCCTTCAATAAACTTTTTGCTGAATCTTGTTTCAAAAAGAGCAGCTATTTGAGGATCGTTGATATCATATTTTATAGATTGAACGACGTATGGTTTTCCGGCTGTTACATCGTAATAGAGTTTTATTTTCTTCTTCTTTATTTTAGTGGAACGCTTTACCGTTGCTGCCATATATCCCATATTATGAACAGCCTTTGTGATTTCTTCTTCAGAACGTTGCGCTTCTTCTTCATTATATATCACAGGAGCATCACCTATCCTTCGTAGAAATTTATTCCCCCATTTGGTAGAATCACGTCCCGAAAGATTATAAACATATAACTGTGTTTTTTAATCAGGCTGAACCATTTGGCATTAGGATTCTGACGAACATACATTCGTAAAGATGAAGGCCGTATATTCTTCTGGTCCGTACGAATCTTGACTTCATCCAACAGGTAAGAACCCTCCGGCACAAACTTTGTGGATGTGCACGAAGCAAGTGACAAAATAGCGGCAGAAGCAAGCAAATAAAAGAAATTTTTTTCCTCATACGGTTTTACATCGATAGCATAAAAAATGCGCTCACAAAGATAAATTATATTTTCCGATGAGGAAAATAAATTAAGAAAAAGAGAGGAAAGTAAGGATAGATTGGAAATATCTTTATAGCTTTGTCACAAAATAAAGTTTATGGTATCGTTAAGTAAAAACAAAATAAAGTATATTCATTCGCTTGAGCTAAAGAAAATACGTAAAGAAGAACGAGTTTTTCTAGCCGAAGGTCCTAAACTAGTAGGCGATTTACTCGGACATTTCCCCTGTTGTTTTCTGGCAGCTACCGCATCCTGGATTCAGGAACATCCTGATCTTCGTATAAATGAAATAGCAGAAGTTTCTCAAGAAGATCTTTCACGAGCCAGTTTACTGAAAACTCCGCAGCAGGTGCTTGCTGTCTTTGAACAGCCCCAATATACTCTGACCCCGGGGGTTGCCCGCCATTCCCTTTGCCTGGCATTGGACGACGTTCAGGACCCCGGAAATTTGGGGACTATTGTTCGTTTAGCTGATTGGTTCGGCATTGAACATATTATTTGTTCGCAAAACACAGTGGATGTTTATAATCCCAAGACCATACAAGCCACTATGGGGGGGATTGCGCGGGTAAAAGTACATTATACCTCTCTCCCTGATTTTTATTCGTTCACTCGGTGAAGATATACCTGTATTCGGAACTTTCCTTAATGGGAAAAAAATATGTATGAACAGCCATTAACCGCCAATGGTTTGATCGTAATGGGAAATGAAGGAAATGGAATAGGAAAAAGAAGTAGAAACTTTAATAAATAGAAAACTCTATATTCCCAATTATCCACAAGGAAAAGAAACTTCGGAGTCTCTCAATGTAGCCATCGCTACCGCAGTAATCTGTGCCGAGTTCCGTCGACAGGCTGCATGGAAATAAAATCAAACGGATAAAATAAAACAGGGGAATAATACTTCCCCCTTCTCTTTTAATTCTTTTAATGACTCTTCAAAACACCGGGAAGATTGATTTAGAATATTGGAAGGATTAATTTGAAACACTGGGATATTTTTTAAAATCATCCCAGTGTTTTTTATTTCTTCAAGCTGGTCAGCAGGAAGTAAAACAATTACTCCCCGGCATCCATTCAACCGACTCTATTTCTTCCGTTAGTGGAAATGTATCTCGAACAACTCCTTCATCGGTTATTTCCACTACCTGCTGTTTTATAAAACCAACATCAGTCATGAATAAATAATGAGATGCAAATCGTTTCATATCACTAACGAGTTTGACGTCTTTGCTGTTGCTGCCTGCGCTGATTCATTTGCCGTTCCTTTCTTTGTTCTATTCTCTCTTGCTGGATATGTTGCTCCACCTCGATCTGTTCCGGTTTCTTTTCACGTTGAGTTCCTGTACGGCGACGGTTCATTTCTTCCGGCGTCAAACGTTGGACATCCTCTTTATGTTCTTCGGCAACTTTATGCAAGGAATCCACCACTTCTTCCTCCGAAATCTTTTTTTCAGAGAATCCGCTTTCAGAGCTTCTATCTTATTCAGGGAGTCACGAACAGCAAAAGCGAGAGTATCTTTGCAATGATAACGAGTCATAGTGAAATGGTCTGCTAATAGCGTTCCCCCTTTCTGCTCGCCTAACATCGGATAGTAAATGAAACCTCTAATTTCCTTCATAGCTCCCAGCGTATCAGCATATAAACGTATTTGCTGAACTCCCGGGCGGGTTATAGTCTTCAGATGATTTATCGTATCTTTTTCGTAGATAACCTGCATACCCATAGCTACCGCTCTCAAAGAATCAGCAAGCATTGGCTCCAGAAAACGATAATTCACTTCCCAAACCAAGGTATCACGGTCTTTATAGTTAGTATCGGTAGGCAATACGAACGAATAACGGTTATTCATCATCTCGCCGGTCAAACGTATCATACGCAACCAAGGCCATACATCAAGACTATCACCTGGTTCTGTCATTTTCGGTTTCTTATCTCGCAAAGCTATTAAATGATTAACTTCGTCCTGTTGGTCTTTCAAGCGTTTCTTTACTTTCTCATAGATTTTCGATAAAACTTCTGTGTTGCGTGTATACCAAACCATAGATGAGTCGAATACAGCCTGCGTAGTTCCATACTTCTTAAAACAGCATCAATATACAACGCTTTTTTATAGTTCTCACTGTAAGGCAGGTTATCTCCCATGGACTTTGCCAGATGATAATCATATAGCAAACTCTCCATTTTCGATTCCGGGATTACGTCATTAGGTCTTTTCACTTTACATCCCGCTACCGCAAGCGCAAGCATGCAGATGAAACACAGATGAAACCGAAAGCTTACTTTTCATGATTCTCAACTTCCTTTTTATCGCCTTTATCCAATGAATGATATGACTCATTCAGATATTTACTATAAAAGAGTAATAAAGCAATGATACCACAACTAATGGCAGCATCTGCAAAATTAAAGATCGGGCTGAAAAATATAAAATGCTCTCCACCTACGAATGGCAGCCATGCAGGCCAGTTTGTATCTATAATCGGGAAATAAAACATATCCACTACTTTTACCATAGAACCAGGTGGAATATCCTCCGCCCTCCGGCATGAAACTCGCAATCTGTGAATGAGTGCTTTCATTGAAAATAACTCCATAGAATACACTATCTATAATATTACCTAAAGCACCGGTCAGAATCAGAGCCACACAAACGATATATCCGGTTTTGAAGCCTTTCTTTACAATTTTATATAGATACCAACCGATTAATGCAACTGCAACAATACGGAAAGTAGTCAGAATAATTTCCCGAAAATTTCCATACCGAAAGCCATTCCGTTGTTCTCGGTGAAATAAATATAAAACCAGTCTGTCACACGTATACTTTCGTGCCAATACATATGAGTCTTAATCCAGATTTTAATGATCTGGTCGATAATCAATACGGAAAAGATAACGATCAGAGCGATTGTTCCCTTCGTGAATAGTTTCTTCATGCGTTCATTATAAATTAAACATAACGAGCTACAAGTGCCGTGCGTCAACATTGCGCAGCTACTTGTAGCTCGTCATCCGTAGCTTGTGTAGCTATCTATTATTTTTTACCACTGTTCTTAGCTTCAATGCTCAATGTCGCATGAGGAACAGCGCGCAGGCGTTCTGCCGGAATCAGCCCGGTTTCGCGACAAATGCCATACGTTTTATTCTCTATGCGTACTAAAGCTGCCTGCAATCCCTGGATAAACTTCAGCTGACGTTGTGCCAGACGGGTTGTTTCCTCCTTGGAAAGCGTATTAGCTCCTTCTTCCAACACTTTATATGTAGGAGATGTATCGTCAGTATCATTACCGTCCAATCCCATCAAACTCTTTTTCAACTGTTCATAGTCACGTTGTGCTAGAAGTTCCAGTTTCTCCATAATAATGGCACGGAATTCTTCAAGTTCCGCATCTGAGTATCTAGTCTTTTCTGCCATAATCTTACAATTTTAAAAGGTTAATCAATATAGTATTAGTCTTTTATCACATTCACAAACAGTGAGAAATCGTCAAAGCTAAGGTTCTCTGTACCGTCTTTCACCTCATCAACAAGTTCAAGAGATGTGCCTAAAACCTGGTTACAAATATAAGTATTATATTCATTTACCGCATCATCTGTTTGTGTATTTTTCGAGATTGTTATTTTTATTTTATCTGTAATCTCGAAACCGCTTGATTTACGTATATTTTGTATACGATTTACCAATTCACGGGCAATACCCTCACGACGTAACTCTTCGGTAACTGTAACTTCAAGTGCCACAGTCAACTTGCCTTCATTAGCAACCAACCAGCCCGGAATATCTTCACTGATAATTTCCACGTCTGAGACTTCGATAACGGCTTCCTCTCCATTCAGGTTCAAAAGTATATTTTCCATTCTTTTTCCAGTTCGGAGATTGCTTCCCTTGCGACATTTCTGCAACGGCAGCAGCTACGGCTTTCATTTGTTTTCCAAATTTCGGCCCCAGTTTCTTAAAGTCACATTTCACTTTCTTTACCAAGACACCGGCCGCACCGTCTACGAACTTGATTTCTTTCACATTCACCTCGTTCATTATCAGGCTTTTCACAGCTTCGATATGTGCTTTCTGCTCTTTCGTCCAGCACCGGCACCATGATACATTGTAGCGGTTGACGGACTTTTATATTCACTTTACGACGTAATGCCAATACCATAGAAGTAACGTCCTGTGCCATTTGCATACGGGTTTCCAATTCCTTATTTATCATTTCTTCCTGATATTTAGGAATTCAGCCAAGTGTACGGATACTACATTATCACGTCCTGTTGCTGTAATCAAATCCGTATACAGACGATCTGCATAGAATGGAGAAATGGGGCCATTAATTTAGCAAAACCGTTTTCAAGACACGTATATAAATGTCTGATAAGCAGACAGTTTATCTTGTGTAAATTCACCTCCCCAGAAACGTTTACGGTTCAGGCGAACATACCAATTGGATAAATTATCGTTGACAAAGTCGGAAATCAAACGCCCTGCTTTAGTCGGTTCGTATTCGTTATAACAAGTATCTACTTCTTTTATCAGCGTATTCAGTACAGACAAAAATCCAACGGTCGATTTCCGGACGTTCTGCCATAGGCACATCAGCTTCTTTTATACTCAAATCCGTCTATATTGGCATAAAGTGCAAAGAACGAGTAAGTATTATATAAAGTACCAAAGAACTTACGACGAACTTCTTCCACTCCTTCTACGTCGAACTTCAAATTATCCCACGGAGAAGAATTGGTAATCATGTACCAACGTAACGGATCGGAACCGTACTTTTCAATAGTCGTGAACGGATCGACAGCATTATTAGTGTTAGCAATACGTAACCGAACGAAGTACCGA
>VOFK01001480.1_pt1 | contig 13104 bp, 21 predicted proteins | sample 5384121 | NCBI WGS metagenome assembly VOFK01 (sample SAMN12384730, study PRJNA508395) | human gut metagenome | isolation source: healthy gut J | host: Homo sapiens | reverse complement strand
ATCGGTAATAGCTGGGTTAGGATTACGTATTGCTTTGGTGGTAATGTAAAAACGATCACTAAAATCAAGTCAGGTCGAAACGATCAAGGGCGACAACGGATTTCAAAAAGAAATTCCAGATGAACGGCATTTTCGAATCTCATATTATAAAAGATCAGGTTATGTAAAAAAGAAGTTCTGGATATAACGGATACCTCCGATTACAATTTGTCACTTAGTTCTCCATCATATTAATATTTTATAAAACAAAATATTGAAATAAGATTAAGCGTCAATGAAAACAATACAATACTTGTAGAGCGTTCTGGTATTGCAGTGTATGATGATTTAGATCCGAACAGCGTAGAATTAGCTGAGATGGAAAAAAAAAAAATATATTGGTACATTACCTGTGACGGCGAGTTTTATAAGCGCAGTTTAGCTATTCGGTCAAACTGGACAAATATTCTAACTTTTTGCTCCTGCCGGAGATTACGCTGTCACTCTTGTTTTGGATAATGACGAAGAAATCGAAGATCAAGCCCCTATCAGCAATACCATTTTATATTCTAAGAGGAGTAAGAATAGTAATTCTGAAGAGTATGAGAGTGTACCACTGGGAAAAGAAGATTGATTATTTTAGGGGGAAAACAATGCCTCAATTCATAAAAATCATTCCTATGGCGGTTCATATTAGACATTATCTTATTGGGGGACATTTGTTAGGTTTTTGTCAAAATATCATTTTGACAATTACGTCAAGATTCATATCTGAGGTGACATAATTATGGCCAACAAGGCATTATTTTGGTATAACTACAAAAGATTTGTTGACGAAGGCACCATTAAGCCGCTGCCTCCAAAGACATTTGCATTGTCAGGATTAATAACTGCTTGTGGTCTTGTGCTTAGTCTAACAATTTATTGTTTGGTATTTCCTAACAGCTTTGTTGGAGAGAATACACCTATTAAACTGTTTTTCTGTACATTGTTTTATATGCTTGGTACGCTTGCCATGATCGGCGGAGTGTACTTTGGTATATCGCTTGTTGTTACAAGGTTTATACCTGATAAATTATGTAATATATCCGGTCAATGTAAAAGTGCAGTAATGGCATATGGCGCATCGAGTATAGCCTACAGTGTAAATAAAAGAATTTGAAGAAGAAATAAATAAAATACCAATTGTCAATCAGTACTACAATATTCGACTAGTGGATGTTCAAAATTATTATTATAGGTTAGCTTATGCAAGATTATTATCTGAAAAGAAATATGTCGATTTTAAAGAGAGTGCTCCAGAACTATTTTCAGCACTGCGTGATAATTCTGACATAACTTCTGCGAAAATAATGATAGCAAAAGCTTGAGAAAGGTGTTGACAGATGCGTAAATATCCCAGAAATGTAGAAGAGAAAAGATAATTACCTTTCTCTTTTGATATTTCCGAATTTGATGCTATACATAATTGCATTTGCAGGATTTGATTATTTTTATAATAATGTATTTTTGTGAATTTAAGGCAGAACTTCATTTAACAAAGATATTATACTTTTTAATGATTGTGATATGTTCTTATAATGCTTCTAAACTCATTTTTGACGCTGGTTGAGTTTCCGTACAGAACCTATAAGGGTGAGCATTATACATACAGGAATAAATTTAATTTTTCAAGGCAATTTATAAAAACAATTTCTTCGCATTTTTATAATGTTTTTGCTCTTTTTTTCTCTGTATGCTCATTCATATGAATTTAAAAGCATTTGATTATGAAATTACGCCTGAACATCAAACAAATATTAAAGAAAAATCAGAGCGTTGTATCCTCTTCTGATTTAAAAAGATGATGATTCAATTCTATTAGCGGAAATTACGATTGAAGAAAATAAAAATATTATTCTTATAAACAGACCCGAAATACCGCAGAAAGAAACTGATAAAAACTTATTTTGGTATGTAACCCAAAATGGCAAATTATGCAAATGTTTTCAGGCATACAGTAAAACTTGGACTAATTTTTTTTGACTTTTGCTGATAAAGGCGATTACACAGTTACTTTAGTGATTGATTATGATGATGCTACAGGAGAATATACTCCCATTAGTAACACGATTGAATACACGGTTGAATAATAAGTAGGAAAAACAATGACCCAATTCACAAAATCATTTCTATGGAGATTTATACTAGATATAATTCTACTTGGAATTTTTCGTAAGACTTTTGCAGAACATTATCTTGGCGATTCTGTCAAGAAGTATGGAAACTTATGATGATGTTGATTATGTATATGATAAATACGCATATAACAATATCAAACATATTAATGAGGAGATTTTGTAGGGAAAAATATGAAAGCTATTAAAACAATTTATAATAATTGCAGTTGGTTTTTTGTTAGTGCTGATATTCGGAAATATATTATTGAATTTTTTGCTCCAAACTCATTGATTGGTCAAGAAAATATAAATTTAGTTTGTTTATTTTTGAAAATTAAAGCAATCTCAGCAATTGTACTAGCCTTTTTTATGATCATGTTTATGATAAAATCGGCTGTAACATTCGTTAATGAAAAAGGTTACGGTTTAGGTCATAAAATTGTTGGAGTCGTATTTTCGTGTTTTTTTGTTTCAATATTGTGGATGAATTTTATATCTGTTCAGTCTCAGTATAGTACATACGGCATAAAAAAATCTAATTGAAGAAATTTCTGTTGCGCAAAAAATAAGCAACGGAAGTGCTTTTAAGAAAACTATTAATTTAACCAAGCAAGATGATAATATTTCGGTTTATACAAAAAAATCGAAAAAAGTCTTCTTATCCATCACGATTTCAAGGTGTTCAGGCTACTCAATTGTATAATTTTTTATGGAGTTTATGCGGATTCAGACAAATTAAAAGTATATAATGAAAGCATAAATACTCAACTAAGATTAAGTCTTAGTAAATCAGAGTTTGACTATTATAATGACTTGATAAAATCAGCTAATAACAATGATGAGTTTCAAATTGAGTTTTATACTGATAAAGATGGAAAGAATTTGGGATACATAGAATCAATTCAGTTGGTTGAGAAAAAAAAAAAATTCGCCGTCATATTCAGAAAATATATCTGTGAAAGAAAATTCTGATTTATATACTGTTACAAAAGAGCGATAATTCAGAATTAGAAAATATATGTTGGCTTATAGTCAAGGACGCTGAAATTCAAAAATTGTCGATGCAAGTGAAATAAACGAATTCAAATTGCGAAAGGATGTGCCGGAAGGAGTATATACAGTATTATTGTGTACTGATTATGATTCTACCACACATTCATATACACAAGTAAGCAACGCTATTGAAATTATAATTTGATAACATGAGAAAGACATGACCAAATTCACAAAATCATTCCTATGGCGGTTCATATTAGACATTATCTTATCGGGGGACATTTGTTAGGGTTTTGTCAAAATATCATTTTGACAATTACGTCAAGATTCATATCAACCTATTCGACACCGTTTCTTATTATTGAAGCAGTTGTCGTATCGGCAATCAGTATGTTGTTTATCTGCTTTATCACATACTGGAATATCAGCGTTATTTCAAACAAATGGAGAGCTATGAAGCTTTGAGGGGGTTTATAAGTTTCATTGATAAGTGGATAGAGAAAAATGACCAGATTGGTGATTGCGTGAAAAAATACAGGATAGTTGTAAATATGTTGAATTATCAATACTACGAAAAAAAGACCGAGTAAGATGTTCCGGTGGAACATTTTGCTCGGTCCGATTATTATTTGACTTGAATAGTTACTATGTTGTAATATCAGACCGGAAAGCCGCATATACCCGTAGATCTCCCGGTATAATTAGAGCTAAATATGTGAAGCTGTCCCATATCATAAATGCTTACTCCGTAGTTGCTGAAAGCTTGTGCAATGTCATCGTATGAGTAGAAAGCAACTCCTGACGACACCTCACTTGCACTAATGCAAATATCCCAGCTATATGAGTACTTGTTTTCAAGACTAGCATAGGAGCTGTCGCAGTTGTAAACCATAGCAATTTTATAGCTATCGCTTATATACTTTAACCCGTCAAAAATCGTAAAATCTGACCAGACAGGTATGACGCTTCCCATTTTATTTTGTAATAGTCACCAATCACATAACACTGTTATGTTTCAATATCATATAATATGCTGAAAATATAGTAAATGTATTGACATATCGAGCGTTATATGCTAAGATAACAGTGTTATGTGAAGTGGAAAGGGGTGCAGTAATGGGTGACGAACTTGAAACAAGGGAAAAGCTGTTGGGAAAGTGCAATGGCCGAGTTCTCTGAAAAATGGTTATATGAAGGCTTCTCTGAGAAAAATATGCGCTGACGCAGGCGTTACGACCGGTGCGCTGTATTTCTTCTTTAAAAAATAAAAATGACTTGTTCAAGGCTATTGTCGATGAGCCGCTGAAAGAGCTTTGCAGGCTTCTTACGGAGCATTATATGCAGGACGCTCAGGATATGGATAGCGATGACCCTGCGGTGCTGTCTGCTGAGTATCACATTGATACCACACCGACCTTGACAAGCTTGTTGATTATATGTATCTCCACTATGACGTTTTTTATGCTGCTGCTCACGGGTGCGCAAAGGGTCTGAGTATGAAAATACTGTGGATATGATCGTAGATATGACAGAACAGGGCTTTAGAATATCAGCGGAAAAAAGCTGCCGCAAGAATGCCTAACTGCCACGTTGATGAGTATATGCTTCATTGGATAACCCATATAAGTGTTGACGCCTACACTCATTTGCTAACTCACGAGAGAGATGTGGAAAAGGCAAAGCTCCATATGCGCAGAGTAATGGAGTTTCTAATAAAAATATGGTTTACAATGATAGTCGAGGATTAGAAAATTGCCGCCTGCGGGCGGTAACTTTTAGAAACCTACATAACAACGTTATGTGTGAATTTTGTATCTCAAATGTCGATGAAATGTGCAGATATGCAACATTTTTTATATAAAGTAAAAGTTAGCTAAGTCTAACTTATAAATGGAGGAAATGATATGTATTTGGAGATCAGAGATGTTAAGAAAAGCTACGGCAGTGACGCCAGCTATATTCAGGTGCTAAAAGGGTATCACCACAAGTCTGGAAAAAGGTCAGATGTGCGTTATTCAGGGTACGAGCGGCTCTGGTAAATCCACGCTCCTTAACTGCATAGGCGGCCTTGACACTATGGATAGTGGCTCTGTAAAGGTTGACGGCAAGGAGATTTTCGGTCTTAAACCTGATAAGCTTGCCGACTACAGAAAGGAAAATCTAGGTTTTATCTTTTCAGTTTTATAACCTCGTTCCAAATCTGACAGTTGTGGAAAATATTCAGGTTTGTGAATATCTTTCAGATTCGCCACTGGACATGGAAGAACTTCTCACAACGTTGGGACTTTCCGAACACAGAAACAAGTTTCCGTCACAGCTTTCAGGCGGTCAGCAGCAGAGATGTGCTATAGCAAGGGCACTTATAAAAAATCCAAAGCTTCTTTTGTGTGACGAGCCTACAGGCGCTCTTGACTCGAAAAACTTCAAGGGATATTCTCATTCTGTTGGAGAAGATAAACGCAAAAAATATGGCACAACAATGCTGATAGTAACGCATAACAATGCTATAAAGAAATATGGTACACAAGGTGATAATCCTCAAGGACGGACTTATCAAAAAGGATTATCTTAACGAAACACGCATACCTGCCGCAGAGTTGGAGGACTTGTAATGAACAGGGTACTCAGAAAAAGACTCAGACGTGAGCTTAAAACAAATTTCGCACGTTATCTTGCGCTTGTATTGCTTATCGTAATGGGAATGTACATAATAGTTTACGTGGTTGCAAGTGCAGACACTATCATCGACGGAACTGCCGAACATGGTAAGCAAAACAAGGTCGAGGACGGACAGTTCGGCGTTTTTATTCCTCTTACAGACGAGCAGGAAAAGGAAATAACAGACAAAGGAATTACTCTTGAACAGCATTTCAGCATTGACGTTACCGCGAAGGACGGCTCAAAGCTTCGTGTTTTCCGTAAAAGAAATGACATTGACCTTATAGAGCTTGACAGTGGCAAGACTTGCTGAGAAAAAGGGCGAAGCGGTGGTAGAAAAGCGTTACAGCGAGGAACATTCTCTGTCAGTGGGCGATAAGCTTACAGCAGGCGGTGTTGAGTTTGAGATAGTTGGAATAGGAACTACACCTGACTATGACACACCTTTTGAAAATTTCTCTGACACGGCTGTGTCAAGCAAGGGCTTCGCACTTCTTTTCGTAAGCGACGATCAGTATGACTATTTCAAAAATGACAGTGAACAGAAAGCAGAGGATCTTTGCTATGCTTACAGACTTAACGGCAAGGCAACAGATGACAAGCTTAAAGAAATGATCGAGGATTTTGACTTTGATTATAAAAAGTCACAGACAAGTATTATCTTGAAACTATCAAGGACGTCTTGAAGCAGCGTGACGATATTTCAAATGGTATCGACAAGCTTTTTATGACGGCTCACAGACCCTTAAAGACGGTGTGAAAGACCTTTCTGAGGGAGCAGACGCTCTCTATGACGCAATGGGCGGACTTTACGAGGGTGCAAAGGCACTCCCAGAGGGTGCGAACGCTATCACGGCAGGAGTTAAAGCCGCATATGACGGCTCAAAAGATCTGTCAGATGGTGTAAGATCTGCATACAGCGGTGCAGAAAGCCTTGCAAATGGTATTGATAGCTTCAAAAAGCAGGCTGACGAGCTTCTTGACGAGGTTTTCACCATTGACCTTGACAACCTGACAATGTTTGTGAAAAAGGGCGACAACGTTCGTATAGCTGGTGCGGCAGGTGACGTTGTCATGAACAAATATGCAGGACTTGGTGTGGGTGTTATACTTATGGCACTTACTTACGTTATCTCAGTTTTCGTCATTCATCAGATTCAGCGTGAAAGCAGTGTTATAGGTGCGCTTTATGCTCTTGGCGCAAAGAAAAAAGTTCTTATACGACACTACGTAACATTGCCGACTATAGTTGCATTTGTTGGCGGAATAATCGGTGCGGTCATAGGCTTCTCACCTGTGGGAATCGATTATCAGCTTCTCGACAGCTACGCATATTCATCGCTCCCTGATTTTACCCCTGTTTATCCTTTGTATCTTATCATTTACAGCATTGTAATGCCTCCTGTTGTTTCGTTTATAGTTAATACCCTTGTGATAAACAAGCGGCTTTCTCAGACGGCTCTTTCACTTATCAGAAACGAGCAGAAAACAGGTCACTACAGCAGAGTGAAGATAAAGAGCAGGAATTTTATCCGCAGATTTCAGATACGCCAAATGCTTTCGTGAAATGCGCACAGGCATAACAGTGCTTCTCAGTATGCTGTTTTCACTGTTCATTCTTATGCTTGGCGTTGATTGCTACTATCTCTGTGAGAACGTGAGAAAAGACACTATAAATGACACAAAATACGAGTATATGTACACTCTGAAATATCCAGAGGAAAGCGTTCCAGAGGGTGGCGAGGCTTGCTTTGTAAAAACGCTTTCAAAGGAACAAGCTTGGTTATAACCTTGATGTCACCGTTATGGGTATGGACAGCGACAACAAGTATTATGATGTGAAAAAACATAAGGGCAAGAGCTTTATAACAGTGAGTCAGTCAGTTGTGGAGCGTTACGGAGTGGCAAAGGGCGATAAGTTTATCCTGACAGACGATGCGACCTCAATGGATTACGCATTCACAGTGGAGGATATCTGCGACGAGCGTGGCGGACTTATGGTGTTCATGGATATTGACAGTATGCGTGAGCTTTTCGGTGAGAGCGACACTTACTACAACTGTTTGCTTTCAGACAAGAAACTTGACATTGACGAGGGCAGACTTTTACAGCACAACAACAAAATCGGATATCAAGCGTTCAGCGGCAGTTTTCACGGACCTTATGATGTCAATGATAGTAATGCTTATTGCCGTTGCTGTAATAATTTTTCTGCTCTGTGATGTTCCTTATGCTGAATGTTACAATAGAAAGGGCTTCCTTTGAATATCTCTTTTGTGAAGGTGTTCGGCTATAAGACCAAGGACGTGAAAAAGCTTTTTACCTAAACGGAAACGCAATTATCATAACTTTGGGCGCACTTATCGAGATACCGCTTTCAAAGATGTTTATGGACAAGGTTTTCCCCAGTGTTCATTCCAAACGTAACAAGCGGAATAAACCTTGCATTCCCATGGTATGCTTACGTTATAATTTTTGCAGGAGTAATGGCAACATACTTTTATCATCACCTCAATTCTTGTAAGAAAGCTTGGCAAGATAACCCCTGCCGAGGTGCTTAAAAACAGAGAATGATTTCTTAATATACAAAAAAAACAGAGCGTAATGATGTGACCCCCAGATCGTTAGATTTTCGGTCTAACTTCTGGGGGTCGGATCATAAAGCTCTGTACGTTTTTGATTATGCCTAATTTGTATTATTGTCTATTTTGGTTATGATAACTGCGGCAATGGTAAGGACAATATATCCTGCTGTGACCTCAAATGGAAATTTTATTATTGCAGTTTTTGGGATTATAAAAGGCAAAAGGTAGATCTTGCACAGCATGGAGGAAAAAATAAAGCTTTGCTTTTCGGCAAAGGATGAATATCACAGCCGAGGATAAAACTGCACCAAATGTCAGGGTAAGCCCAAGCTTTTCAGAGATAAAAAATCTTTGCCATAACGCCTGCAAACGCAGCCACCGCCATGAGAGCAATTGCGGTGTATTTTCTTTTCATAAGCTTTGAGCCTTTGCCGCTAAGGTCAAAAAATGCAACTATAAGCGGCGGAGCGATAAAGAATATCTCGTGAAAATGCGCAGGCAATATGCAGATAACAAGCGCTGTGATGACTTGTTTTGCTCTTAGTTTGAGAAGCTCTGAGCTTGGTTCGATAGGTCTATATTCATACTTTTCATGAAGTTCAAAGCACTCAAGAACTTTTTTGAAAAATAAGTATAAATGCTGTCATGACCGCAACGGAAATGACGTAAACAGGGCTTTTTGTACCCATAAGTATCGGAAGTATGCAGGCTGAAACGGCAGGAACGAAGCTAGTTTTTTTGACAGTGTTATAACGCTCACTGCTACAAGAAGCCCCAAAAAGCTATACGAAGTATAAGTATCTCAGGGATAAACCGCACTATGCACACGCCTGCGACGGCGGCAGAAACTATCGCCGCCAAAAGCCGTGTTCGAGAGGTGTTCCACGATTGCACAGGCGCAATTAGCGCACCCATTGCCACTGCCGTTATCTCAGGAAAAATTATTTCCTTTTCCCCCGAAGATCTCCGCCGAGCCGACCATTAATGCCACAACCGCAAGGGATATCCCCATAGCTATATTTTGATTTTTTATTCATTGCTTCACCTTGATGTTTTTTCTTTATTATAACATAAATGGGAGAGGTTTTCAATCGGCAGTATCAAAAAAATACTCGTCTGACCGTTATGTGCAGCCACGATATAAATTCATGCCGTTTTTTTTTGCGAGAGTATACCTTTTTGCTGTTGTGAAGTGCATAGCTTTTCCCTCCATGATTTATTACTAATATTATAGCACATATGTTCCACAAAAGTCAAGGCTTGAAAATCGCCGTCAAAGGTGCTATAATGGATAAAAAGCCAGAAGGAGCGTTGAAAATGAGAAATATACCTACAGATATTTACATAGAAAATGGAGCGGTAAAAAATCACGGGGGCGAGATAGCGGAACTTGGCAAAAAAACAAACATGATAGTCACAGGCAGACATTCTTCTGCGGTGAATGGTTCTCTTGATGATGTCAGGGCAGTGCTTGAAAGTCAGGGCATTGGATATGTGATATATAATGATATTGAGGAAAACCCATCTGTGGAAACTGTTTACACAGCGGCAACGGCGGCGGTAAAATACGGCGTGGATATGTTCGTGGCAGTGGGCGGAGGTTCGCCAATGGACGCAAAGCAAAGGCGATATCAATGCTTGCTAAGAATGGGATAGTTTGCGAAAATGCCGAGTTTTCCGAAAACGAGGGCGTTGTAAAAAGCTGAGAAGTGTGAGCTTCCAGGACAGCATTGCCAAGGTGGAGGAGCTTTTGTACACTCCTGCGAAACTACCTTTTTACCCTATAGTCTGTGTGCCTACCACCTGCGGAACAGGCTCGGAGGCTACACCTTATTCTATCCTGACTTCCCACATCAAGCATACCAAGAAATCTATTGCCCACAAAATTTTTTCCGTCACTTGCATTGGTGGACTACGGCTATCTTAAAACATCATCATATGGCGGTATGAAAAAGCACCTGCGTTGACGCACTTGCTCACATGATAGAGTCACGGCTCAACACCAACGCAAATGCGTTCAGCCGTGCATATGCAGAGGAGGGTATGAGGCTTTTGGGCAAGCTGTAAGGGGCTGTCTTGAAACAGAGGAGAGATTTGCTCAAATGACCGATGATGAGTTCTCAACTTTCATGCAGGCATCAGTGCTTGCAGGCATGGCGATAGCCTACACAGGCACAAGCATACCTCACGGTCTGAGTTATACTTTGACATATGAAAATGGCGTACCCCACGGCAATGCAGTAGGCGTTTTTCTGTCAGGCTTTTTGAAAAAATACGGTGACAGCACCGAGGTGGAGTATGTTGTAAAACAGCTTCTTGGCTTTGACGATATCGACGCTTTCAGGGACTATATCAGGACGCTTTTTGGCAAGCTTGATATGTCAGAGGAGCTTTGGAAGAAGGACAGAGACGGAATACTTGCCAACCCTGCCAAGCTTAAAAATTATCCTTTTTGAGCTTACGGCAGATATGCTTGACGATTACGTTCGCTATTATAACGCATAAAAAAAAGCTGTCAGGGCGGTGGCTCTGACAGCTTCTTTATTACATCTTCGCAAGCCTGTCTATCTCTGCAAGTTCAGCTTCTGTGAAGTCAAGGCGGTCAAGACAGCCTATGTTTTCCGTTATCTGCTCAGGCCGGCTTGCACCGATAAGCACAGTAGTAACAGCCTTGTTGTGAAGCACCCATGAAAGTGCCATTTGCGAAAGGGTCTGTCCCTCGAAGCCGGGCGATATCATTAAGCTTGTTGAGTTTTTTCTATCATTTTGTCGTTAAGCTCATTGCCTATCCATGTTTCGCCTCTGCCTACCCTTGAATCTGCCGGTATGCCTTTTTTAGATATTTGCTTGTGAGAAAGCCCTGATACAGTGGCGAGAACACTGCAATGCCAAAGCCCCTCAGAAAGTGCAAGGCTGTCAAGTTTATCGTCCTCTATCCAGCGGTTGAGTATGGAATATGAGGGCTGATTGATAATAAAAAGGAGTTCTTAGCTCTCGGAAAATTTTCAGCATTTCGGCTGTGTCGGCTCTGTTGTAATTTGATATGCCAACATAAAGCGCCTTGCCCTGCCTTACTGCATTGTCAAGTGCAAGGGCAGTCTCTTCAAGAGGCGTTTCGGGATCTCTTACATGGTGATAGAAAATGTCAACATATTCAAGTCCCATTCTTTTTTGAGAGATTGGTCAAGGCTTGCCGTGAGATATTTTCTCGAGCCGTTTCTGTCACCGTATGGACCTGCCCACATTTCATAGCCTGCCTTGGTGGAAATGCACATCTCGTCACGGAATTCTCTCATGCCACGGTCGAGTATCCTGCCGAAGTTTTCCTCTGCCGAGCCGTTGTCAAGGGATTGCCATAGTTGTTTGCAAGGTCAAAATGTGTGATACCGCTGTTGAACGCAGTGTGTACCATTCTTTCCATGTTCTCAAAATTGTTTTCAGGCTGAAATTCTGCCAAAAGCCCAAAGACAACGCAGAAAGCTTAAGCCCGCTTTTTTCCACAGCGGTTGTATATCATTTTGTCATATCTTTTATCGTCAGGTATAAACATTTCAAAAAAACCTCCTATATAATCGTATTAGTGCATAAATTATCCCACTTACTTTTTATGATTATAGCATATTGTATTATCTATGTCAATGTGCTATAATTGAATAAGTTATATGATAAAAAATATGTGTGTAATGCACAATAAATGGAAAGATAATAATATGAGAAATGATATGAACAGAAGAATTATCGCTGCTGTATGTGCGGTAGTCATGACGGGAGCAATGCTCACAAGCTGTGCTAAAGAAACAGGGGAAAGCTCAAAAGCAGAGAGTAGTCCTGCCGAATCTCAGGCTGTGACAACAACGGCTGAGCCTGTTGTAACTCTTCCTGTCACCACAAAACAGGTGATAAACTCTGAACCTGCTACTTATGAAAGCCTGAGTGCTGACAAGGCTGAAAAAGAAAGTTTTAAGAAAAAAGATACGATCAGAAAGTAAGATACCTGTTATAAGCGTTACGACTGCCCCTGACGATATGATAGCTTCAAAGGGAGAAGTATACTTCCTGCGTAGTGGACGTTTTCAATTGTGATGAAAAATTGAGATAAACGAAGCTTCAGCAGGCATAAAGGTAAGAGGAAATTCAAGCGCATATTACGGTGATGTTAGTCAGATCCTTGCAAACAAAGTGCCTTATAGGATAAAATTTGATAAAAAGACAAATATGCTTGGGCTTAATAACGGCGCAGAGTGCAAAAGCTGGGTGCTGTTGAAATCAGATTGGGATCTAATAAGAAACGATATCGCATTCCGTTTTGGCAGAACTATCATGGGTGACAGCATTTCTGCTCAGACGGTCAGCTTGTTCACCTCTATGTGAACGAGGAGTTTCAAGGCGTTTATGAGCTTTGCGAACAGTGTCAGATAAATCCAAACAGAGTGGATATCTCCGAGCCTGAGGAGGGCTGCACCGACACTGATATAGGCTATTATCTTGAGCTTGACAACTATGCAACAAAGAGATGAGGATAACCATTATATAAGCATGGACTATGAAAATGCCACTGTCACCGATATAAACGGCGAGAAACAAGGCAGTTCGTTCCTGCGGAATATTCTATCAAGAATGACACTCTATTCGCAAAAATCAGATAGACTTTATTGACAAGTATCTCAACAATCTGTTCAAGATAGTTTATGAAGCCTGCGAGAACGGCAGCGTATTATAAATTTGAT
>VOFK01002143.1_pt1 | contig 13107 bp, 19 predicted proteins | sample 5384121 | NCBI WGS metagenome assembly VOFK01 (sample SAMN12384730, study PRJNA508395) | human gut metagenome | isolation source: healthy gut J | host: Homo sapiens | reverse complement strand
CGGTGAAGCCCATGACGGAGCCGGCGGAGAAGGCCACCGCAGACCACGGTTCAGCCCCCTCCGGCAGGCATTGGCGGTGCGGCAGTTGGAGGCGGTGGCGATCTTCATGCCGATGAAGCCGGACAGGCCGGAGAAAAGCCGCCGGTCAGGAAGGCGAAGGGGTGAACCACGTCAGCAGACCGCAGGCGCCATGATGCACAGCACCACCACCATGCAGGCGAAGAACACGCCTACCACGGAATACTGGCGCTTGAGGTATGCGTTAGCACCCTTTGACGAATGGACTGGGAGATCTTCTGCATGAGGGGGGTGCCCTCCGAAGCACAGCACCTTCTTTGCGGTGATGACCACAAAGAAGTGCAATGATGGAACCAACAAACGTGGCTAGGACCAGGTACTTTTTCCATAAAGACTTTTCCTCTCTTTTCCTTGTTTTCTCCCGGAGCCGGCAGGGGACGGGAGATTCTTTTGTCCCACTGCACGTTATAAAAAACGCCGTCCGCTTCCGTCAAATTTTCAAACTTTTTTTCGAAGTACCTAAAAATGTAGTTTTGGGAGTCGTTCGTCATTTTTTTATATAATATTTTTCCTGCAAGGAAAACCGCTTAAAAGGGAAAAACGGGGCAAAAACCGGCGGCAGCGGCGGAACGCTTGCGGAATTTGTGACAGGATTTTTCTGTGAGAAGTCGGGAAAAATGTTTTGAAAAATTTTTCAAAAAACATTTTTCCTTCAAATAAAAAGCAAATTCACAAAAAATACACAAAAAGGCTCCCATTCACTTTTTACGCAAAAACTGATGAATCAAAAATTGGATACAGAAATTCTTTCGTCACTTTTCACAATCATGGAAAACCCCTGTCAAAGAGCGACCAAAACGGGAGTAAAATAGCCTCATCAATACCGGGAGGTTTCAAACGTATGGAATATCAGGAAATTTTGCAAAACGCCTCCGCACCTGCATGGGACCCTACTGCAAGGCGTGTCCCGTGACAATGGACGGCGTGTAAGAATACCATCCCCGGCCCCCGGCGCCAAGGGCTCCGGCACCGGCTTTGCCCGGAACTACCAGAAATGGCAGGAGCTGCGGGTGAATCTGGATACCATCGGCGAGAAATCGCCCGCCGATACATCCTTCGACTTCTTCGGCCACCGGCTGGCCCTGCCGGTGATGGCGGCTCCCGTGGGAGCCATGCAGCTGCACTACGGGGATAAGTACGACGACCTGACCTATAACCGGCTGCTGCTGGCGGCCTGCGCCAAGGCGGGCATCGTCGCCTTCACCGGCGACGGCGTGGACCCGGCGGTGATGGAGGGTGCTACGCAGGCCATCCGGGCCCAGCAGGGCTGCGGCGTGCCTACGGTGAAGCCATGGGACCGGGAGACCCTGATGCAGAAGCTGGACTTGGCCCTGACCGCCGACCCCATGGCCATTGCCATGGACATCGATGCCGCCGGTCTGCCCTTCCTCCGCAACCGGATGCCGCCTGCCGGCAGCAAGACCGTGGCGGAGAGCGCGTGAGGTGGCCGGAGCACGCCCGAAAGCCCTTTTATCCTCAAGGGGCATCATGACCGTCCGTGGGGCGGAGAAGGCGGTGGAGGCCGGGGCCTCCGCCATCGTGGTGTCCAACCACGGCGGCCGGGTGCTGATCAGTGTCCACGCCACGGCGGAGGTCTTTGCCCCGCCATTGCCGACGCCGTGGGCGACCGGGTCATGGTGCTGGTGGACGGCGGCATCCGCTCCGGGGCTGGATGTTTTCAAGGCACTGGCACTGGGGGCGGACGGCGTTCTCATCGGCCGTCCCTTCGTCACCATGGTCTATGGTGGCGGCGAGGAGGGCGTAGCCACCTACGTCCGCAAGCTGACGGATGAGCTGTCGGATACCATGGCCATGTGCGGCGCCCACAGCCTGAAGGAGATCGACCGGGAGATGCTCTGGCAGGGCTGATGCGGACTGATCCGGTCTGATGCACAAATCATTCTATTCGGCTATCATGGGAACATATTTCTGCTGCTATGGCATTTTTGATCCGGATCAGTCCCTGGGATTCTAAAAAATTCGTGACAGGAGGCGCTTATGTATATCACATGGTTGGGCCACAGCTGCTTTCGGCTGGAGTCGGCGGGCTACGGGCTGGTCATCGATCCCTATCGGGTTGTGGCGGGCTATCCGCCGCTGCGGGTGGAGGCCAACGCCGTCTATATCAGTCACCACCACTTTGACCACGATTGTCTGGAGGCGGTGACGCTGCTGCCCGGCGGGGAAAATCCCTTTACGGTGGAGACGTTCTCCACCTTCCACGACGACTGTCAGGGCACCCTCCGGGGCGATAACACCGTTCATATCTTCCGGGCGGAGGGCATGACCGTGGTGCATCTGGGGACTTGGGCTGCGCCCTGACAGCGGCGCAGGAGGAGAAAAGATTTCGGGCTGCGATGCGCTGATGCTGCCGGTGGGCGGCACCTATACCATCGATGCCGCTGCAGCGGCGGAGCTGGTGCGTCGGCTGCACCCCCGACTGGTGCTGCCCATGCATTTCCGGAGAGGGAGCAGGGCTTCCCGGAGCTGACCACGCTGGAGGACTTTCTCTCCCGCCTCCCGGAGCAGCCGGTACACCGACTGACGGGGGGAGACGCTGGATCTGACGTCCAAAGGGATGTCGGGTGTTGTGATCTTCCCCCGTCGGTAAGGGAAAATTCTGTCCGGTTTTTGTCCGGAAAATGTCCAAAAACCGGAGTAGGTATAAGCCCCCTCCGTTTTCGTGTACACTGAGGTATCAGGTACATGGAAACGGAGGGCTTTTACATGGCAGAAAACGGTGGCGCACTTGGGAGACGGTGGGCCTGCTGGTGGTACTGGCGGCGGGGGAACCTGCTGCACTTTGTTTACGACTGGACGGGGCAGAGCCCCATAGCGGCACCGCTGGCCGCCGTCAACGAATCCACCTGGGAGCACATGAAGCTTTTCATCACTCCGTGGGTGCTGTGGTCGCTGGTGGAGCGCATCGCCCTACGGGGCCACGGCGCCCTGCTGCCCGCCCGTGGGCTGGGGATGCTGACGGGTCTTGCGGCCATCCCGGCGCTGTTTTACACCTATCAGGAATTTTGGGCCGGGGGATCATGGGGTGGATGTACTGATTTTCCAGCTGGCGGTGCTGCTGGCCTTTTGGGTCGCTGGAGCGTTCAGGCCCGGCGGGTGCTGGACGGGCCGGTGTGGCAGATCTTAGGCGGCGTGACGCTGCTGGCGGTGTGGGGGCTGGCCATCTGGTGGACCTACGCACCGCCCCAGCTGCCGCTGTTCGTGGATCCCACCGACGGAAGCCGGGGCATCCCACTGCGGTAGGTCTGCGGGTGGGGGGAGACGGCTTGCAAAATGTGATAAGCGGGCAAGGGCAGGCACGCCGGAGGGCGTGACTGCCCTTGCCGATTTGCCGCATCCGCTTGCCGGTGGGAGAGCATCGTCCGGGTTTCGGCGACCGGAGGGGCGATGACCCGGTTGGATGTCCCGATATTGGGATTTTTTCTTGACCGGGGGAGCGCATGGGGTATAATCGAACCAACTGTATATGACAGGTCAGAAACGGAGGCGTGCAATGAAAAAAGATCGTGCATAAATCGGCTGCGCCCATATACGCAGCGGCGGTGGTGGGTGCTGTATGCCCTGCTGCTGCCCCTGTACAAGCCGGGCCACTTTATCATGGCGGCTGCGGCGTCGGTGGTGGTATTTCTCATCGCCCGCATCCTCTGCAAGGACGTTGTGGAGGAGGTGGAGGAGAAGCCCCCAGCCCACCGGTAACCCGGAGCTGGACAAGATGATCTCCGACGGTGAGCTGGCCATCCGGGAGATGAAGCGCCTCAACGACAGCATCAAGGACGAGACCATCAGCCGCCAGATCGATCGGCTGGAGGAGGTTTCCGGCAAGATCTTCGACTGCGTTAAGGCAGACCCAGAGAAGCTGCCCCAGATCCGCAAGTTCATGAACTACTACCTGCCCACCACGCTGAAGCTCCTCAACGCTTATGACCGCATGAGCAGTCAGGGCGTGGAGGGCCAGAACATCACCGGCACCATGGAGCGGGTGCGGGGCATGATGAGCACCATCGTCACCGCCTTCGAGCGGCAGCTGGACAGCCTGTTCGGCGACCAGGCCCTGGATATCTCCACGGATATCACGGTGCTGGACAACATGATGGCCCGGGAGGGCCTCAGCGACGATCCCATCCACCAGACCCGGGAGGAGACTCCGGCGGCGGAGGAGAAGGAGAGCGGCGAGGACGGCGACGGCATCCGGCTGGAGCTGTAAAAAGACACCAGAGGAGGGCGGCCCATGGGGGGCGGCGCAAAATGCGAATAAACGAACAATATGAGATAGAAAGGAACTATGACCATGACGGACAACATGATGCCTGAACGACCCTGGAGCCTACGGCGGCGGCCGAGGCCGTTCCCCAGCTGACGCTGGAGCCTACGGCTCCCGAAGTGCCGGAGCCGGAGGAAAAGAAAATTGAGCCCGTGGAGATGGACGAAAAGCTGCTGACCGACGCGGAAAAGAAGGCGGTGGAGGATTTCTCCCACAAGATCGACATCCGGGACACCAACATGATTTTGCAGTACGGCGCGGCGGCCCAGAAGAGCGTGGCGGGCTTCTCCGAAAACGCCCTGAACAGCGTCCGCAACAAGGGACTGGGGGGAGATGGCAAGACCTGAGCCGGCTGGTGGTGGAGCTGAAGGGCTTCGGCGACAGCGATGAGAAGAAGGGCCTCATGGGCCTGTTCAAGAAGGCCGGGAACCGGCTGGAGACCATGAAGGCCCAGTACGGCAAGGTGGAGGCCAACGTGGACAAAATCGCCCAGAGCCTGGAGCAGCACCAGATCACCCTGCTGAAGGATGTGGCCATGTTTGACCAGATGTATGAGCTGAACCTGAAGTATTACAAGGAACTGACCATGTATATCCTGGCCGGGAAGAAGCGGCTGGCGGAGGTGCGCAGCGGGAGCTGGAGGAGCTGCGCAAGAAGGCGGAGCAGACGGGTCTTGCCGAGGACGCCCAGGCCTATAACGACCTGGTGAACCTGTGCAACCGGTTTGAAAAGAAGCTCCACGACCTGGAGCTGACCCGGATGGTGTCCGTGCAGATGGGTCCCCAGACCCGCCTGCTGCAGAACAATGACACCCTGATGCTCGAGAAGATCCAGTCCTCCCTGGTGAACACCATCCCCCTGTGGAAGAGTCAGATGGTGCTGGCCCTGGGCCTGGAGCACAGCCGTCAGGCCACGGCCGCCCAGAGCGCCGTCACCGAGATGACCAACGAGCTGCTGCAGAAGAACGCCGACACGCTGAAGATGGGCACCATCGCCACCGCCAAGGAGGCCGAGCGCTCCATCGTGGACATCGAGACCCTGCAGCACACCAACCAGCAGCTGATCTCCACCCTGGACGAGGTGATGAACATCCAGAAGGAGGGCGCGGAGAAGCGCAAGGCCGCCGAGGTGGAGCTGGGCCGCATCGAGGGCGAGCTGAAGCAGAAGCTGCTGGAGCTGCGTGGTTAAGCTGAGGGATACGACTTCTCCGTGAAAGGAGACTCACCATGAAATTCTATCAAAAACGGAGCTTTGCGCTGGTGGTGGTGCTGGTGCTGGCCATTCTGGGCTCCTGGCGTCTACGGCATCAGCAAAAAGCCCGCCGCCCTGCCCCAGGTATCCTACGGCAACTGGCTGCGGGACGACGCCGACCTGTTGACGGACGAGACGGAGGCCTCCCCCTGCGGCAGTATGACCAGAGCTGGGACAGCAACTATCGGGCCATTATCGCCGTGGCGACGCTGGACACGCTGAACGGCTGGACCTATGAGAAGGCGGCGGCGGAGCTTGGCCCGGTGGGGCTGGGCGGCAATTATATGCTGCTGCTGTTGGTAAAGCGACAGCGACTACTACGTGGCGCTGGGCGACAACGTGCTGGACGCCATGACGGACACCTATCAGGCGGGACTGCAGGGCGCTGTGGAGGCTCCCCCTACTATCAGGGGGACTACGATGCGGCGGCGCTGGCCTTCTTCCGGCAGGCGGATGTGTTCTATGCCCAGACGCTGGGCCGTCAGCAGAGCGGCGGCAGCTATTCCGACTATGAGGGATAACGGTGCGTGGCAGGGCAATGACTCCGGCTCTGTGGCGGCTGTGGTGCTGCTGGTGGTGGGCATCTTTGTGGTGTGGATCCTGCTGGATGGCCTGCGGTATCGCCGGTATCGCCGCCGTCCGGTGGTGGTAGGCGGGCCTGTGTACTATCCCGTGTTCTGGGGACGGCATCCCCGTCCGCCCCGGCGGCCTGCGCCGCCCCGTGGCCCCCGTCCGCCCATGGGAGGCGGTCCTCGGCCTCCTATGGGGCGGCCCCAGACCGCCGATGGGAGGCGGTCCTCGGCCCGGCAGTCCTCGTCGCAGTACCCCTCGACCCTCCCGGCCTTCCGGTTCCCCGGCCCTCCGGGAGCTTCGGCGGCGGGAGCGGCGGCTTCAGCGGCAAGGGCTTCGGCGGGAGCTCCCGTTCCGGCGGAGGCAGGCCGTGGCGGCGGCTTCAGCGGGAAAGGCTTCGGCGGAGGCAGAGATAAGCTAAAAAAATAGCGGCAGGAAACGAAGTTCCTGCCGCTATTTTTTCAGCTGGTTATGATTCCCGGAATAATTCGTCATAGGTGGTGTGCAGGGCGTCTCGGATGCCCCGGAGCTGGGTGGCTTCAATATGTCGGACACCACGTTCGATCTTCACCAGTGTCTCGCGGGTCATGTTGATGCCCTCCAGCTGCAGCAGCTGACCAGCTGGGTCTGCTTGATGTGTTGAGCCAGACGGATGCGGCGTATATTCTCCCCCCGATGCGGATGCTGTCCTGCTTGATTTTCTGTTCCACGGGCTTACCTCCCATAAAATTATGGTTCGGGGTACTCTGATATTTGCTGCTCAATTTGCCGGACGATATCGCTGGGCGGAATATCCAGCGCCTGTGCGATTTTGAAAAGGGTATCGAGGGTGGGACTCCGCAGTCCACGCTCGATTTTGCTGTAATGGGTGCGGTCCAGACCGGCCAGACCGCTGAGGACCTCCTGTGACATTCCCTTTCGGAGCCGATAGCTTTGAATCACCTGCCCCCACCAGAGCGGCGCTGACCATGACCTCACCTTCTTTCCTGTTATCATAACAGGAAGCAAAGAACGGAATGAGGTCAATTGACCCCGACGACAAAAAGGTGTAGAATGGACCTATCTAAATTGGGGGGTGGAATCGATGAAGCGGGTGGAGATACTGGTGGAGGAGAGCCTATACGAATTCTACCGGAAGGTAGGGGCGCAGGCCGGGGGGCCTGCCGGCGGAGCGGGTCATGGCGGATGCACTGCTGAAGCTGGCGGGGGAGCTGTCGCTGCAGGCGCTGGAGAAAAAGCGGCGGCTGTGAGAAAGGAAAAAACCGTGGAAGCGCAGCTTCCACGGTTTTTTGAACGTAAATTTTACTCGGCGGGGTAAACAGAAACCTGCTTACGATCCTTGCCCAGACGCTCGAAGCGAACCACACCGTTGGCCTTGGCGAACAGGGTGTGTCGTCGGAGCCACGGCCCACGTTGGCACCGGCGTGGATATGCGTGCCACGCTGGCGAACCAGAATGTTGCCGGCCAGAACGTGCTGACCATCCGCACGCTTGGGACCCAAGCGCTTGGACTCGGAATCACGGCCGTTCTTGGTGGAGCCCATACCTTTTTTGTGGGCGAAGAATTGCAGACCAATGTTCAGCATATTTCAGTACCATCCTTTCTGTAAGGGTAGAGAAGAGAGGGCGGTCAGCCTTCCATAACTTCAATGTTATCGGGATATTCGTCGTGAAGCTGCGCCAGATAGACCATCAGCCCCGTCAGGGAGATTCTGACAGGTGGACTCGGCCGTGTTGGCCAGTCCGCCGGGGAGCCGAAGGGAAATCGAGGCATCCGCTTCCCGCACCTTTACCGCAAAAGCACACAGACCCATCACGTCGTTTACGGTGGCCTCCACCAGACGGACGGCGCTGGTAATGGCGGCGCAGACGATGTCTTCGCCGGATTCTCCCCAGCCACTGTGGCCCTGCGTCAAACCCGATGATGCGTGCATCCTCCGTGAGGAATGTAACGGTCGTCATGCCTTAGAAAGAGATCTTGCCGATCTCCACCTTGGTGTAGGGCTGACGATGACCCTGCCGTTTGCGGTAACCCTTCTTGGGGGTGTACTTGAAGATACGGATCTTCTTGCCCTTGCCGTTCTTCACCACGGTGGCGTCCACCTTGGCACCCTCCACCACGGGAGTACCGAACTTGGAGTTCTCGCCGTCCACGATGGCCAGCACCTGATCAAAGACCACGGCGTCGCCGGCGTTGACGTCCAGCTTCTCGATGAAAAGCGTATCACCCTCGGAAACGTTGTACTGCTTACCACCGGTCACGATAATTGCCTGCATTACTTGTTGCACCTGCCTTTCCTTTATAACGGACTCGCTGTCGGGGGCGTCGGCTGCGGGAGCCGAAACTTCTACCCATTCAAAGCGGCTTATAAATTATACCAGCCGGGCGCAACTTTGTCAACGCCTTTTGGGGGGATCTTTGCGGCATTTTCTCCGAATATTCAAAAAATGTCATGACTTTTTCCGTACAATGGGGTACAATGAATAAAAAGTAAGTGTTTGGAGGAAATTTCCCTTGAGAAAGCTCTATGACGCCGCAGACCGGTTCTGCGCCCGGCATCCCCGCTTCGGCGTGCCGGATCTGATGCGCTATATCGTTATCGGCAATGTGGTGGTGTTTTTCCCCTAATCATGCTGACCAGAGGCACCAACGCCAATGCCCTGAACTTCCTGTATTTTGATCCGCAGATGGTGCTGCGGGGTGAGGTGTGGCGCATCGTCACCTACATTTTCGTACCAGTACCACCAGTGTGTTCTGGCTGGTGGTGGAGCTCGTATTTTACTACTGGATCGGCTCCACGCTGGGCGGGAGTGGGGAACGGCACGGTTTAACCTCTACTATTGAGCGGCGTGCTGCTGACGGTCATCGGCGCTCTGCTGGCCAGCGCCATTACGGGCGGCAACTTTGCGGTGGCGGGGACGAGCTACGTGAACCTGTCCATGTTCCTGGCCTTTGCACTGCTGTTCCCCAATACGCAGGTGCTGCTGATGTTCATCATCCCGGTGAAGATGAAGTGGCTGGCCTACATCGATGTGGGACTGTTTGCGGTGGGCATCGTTCGGGCCATTTTGGCGCAGAACTGGGGCGGCGTGATTTTGCCGGTCATGGCGCTGCTGAACTTCCTGATCTTCGCATGGCCCACCCTGCAGGGCTGGGCGCAACGGCGGCAGCAGTATCAGCACTCCCGGCAGGCGGTGAACTTCAAGAAGGCCGTCCATCAGCAGCAGAAGCAGCAGGGGTATCACCACAAGTGTGCCGTGTGCGGCCGCACGGATACGGACTATCCGGATCTGCAGTTCCGGTATTGCAGCAAGTGCGTGGGCTATCACTGCTTCTGTCAGGATCATATCTTCTCCCACGTTCACTTTACGGAGTGAGGAAAACAGAAGAAACAGAGCGCCGATCCATACGGATCGGCGCTCTGTTTTTTGACTTTTTGTGCGCTTTATGTATCCAGCTCCAGCAGGTGGAGGCCGTAGTCGTTGAGGTAGGGCTTCACCAGATCATAGGGGATGAAGAAGGTCTGCTCACCGGCGGAATAGGGGGCGATGTCGTAGGTATTGAAGACGATGGTCACACCCTTGGCGTTATAGAACACGCTGCGCTCGATCCAGTCCAGCACCGTTTTGTCGTAGTCGCTGAAATAGGGAGGTGTCGCCGCTGTCCTGGATCTGACGGAGGATCAGCTGGTACACAGCCTCCTCCAGTTGGTTGATGTCGGTGGCCAGATCCGTGACGGACACGGTCTTGCCGGTGGAGAGGTCGAAGGAGACGGCCTGCCGCCAGGTGCTGGGGTGGGCGCCGCCGGTATAGGAGACATAGGACAGGGTGACGCACAGCAGGCGTTCATTCTGCCACCAGGAGACCCCTGCCTCATCCCGATAGACAAAGTCCTCGGTTTTCCAGCGCTCTCCGCCGGTGATCTCGTACTCCTCACGGGCCATCTGCTCCATCTCGTCCAGCATATCCACCTGCTGATCCCGCCAGTCGGTGAACCAGTCGTTGATGCGCTGCACGGCGGCCTGCCGGTTCTTGGCGGCGGTGTCGCTGTTGTCGGGACTGCCGGTGAGGGTCAGCACGGGGATCTGATATCGGGCGGTGAGCAGCACTGTCTCGTCCCTGCTCGCTGACGGTATATTGCCGCTCGGTCCACTCCGTGGAGATGACAGGGACGTCCGGGGAGGTCACAGTCACTTTCGGGGGTGTCGTCTGTCATCATGGTGTTGGCGACGGAGACCTTGCAGCCGGTCAGCAGGCCCGTCAGGACGGTACACAGGACCAGCAAAGCATGGCCAGAGCCAGTAGCTTTTTCATGGGGGATTCACCTCACAGAAGGATGGGGTTCGTGCGCCAGTCGCTGCCGCAGACGCTGCGGGAGGCCTGGGGATAGGTCAGGACGTAGAGGTCCGTCCAAAGGGGCCTCCCGGCGGAAGAGCGCTTCTGCCGCAGGCCCCAGACGGGACACGTCACCGGGGCGGGTCAGTACCGGTACACCCCGCCGCTGCATCTGCCGCAGAAGATCCCGGCCCCGTCCATTGGCGGCCAGCACACGGAGATAGGGGATGCCGCCCGCCGGGGGCGTGACATCCAGCCACGCCGACAGCAGCATCCGCCTCAGCCGGGAGGTGGGTAGCGCTTTGGTTTTGGCGGTCTCCAGCAGCCTCCTCCGGGGAGGAGGTACGTACCGCCTGATAGAACCGGGCCCTCGCCGTCATAGGGGAGGAAGTCCTCCTCCCGCATCTGCAGCCGGGCTAAATGGCCCGGCGGCAATAGGGAGGAAGCCGCCTGTCCCCCAGCACCGCACCGCAGGATGCCCGGGAGGCAATAGGAGAGCTCGTCGGTACGGCCGGAGCGCAGCAACGTCCGCAGATAGGAGGCGGAGGTCAAAATGTGTCCGTGGAGGGTGCGCCGTCGGGCCGGCAATGACGGACGCAGGGGCGGCCCATGGGGAGCCTTTTGCCGCCGCAGGGCCTTCAGGTACTCGATGGCCAGAATGTCGTTGGGGCGGGAGAGCATCTGCGGGGAGCGCCCAGCTCCGCCGCCTGCTGCCGGGCCGGGGCATAGGCCATGCCTTGAGCCAGCAGCTGTCGGATGGGGGCATCAGCTCCGGCTGGGAGAGCCGCCTCCGCGCCTGTAACGCGGTCAGGTCGCCGCACCCCTCGCTGCCGAAGGCCAGATGGGACACCACGCCGGAGGCCAGCGCCACACCGCCGGCGGCAAACCGCTCCGCCGAGGCCACCCACGGGTGGGCAGCCCAGTACCAGATGCGCCGCAGCGGACGGCCATCTCCCACGGGCGCGTGCTTAGTGCCACGGCGGCGTCGCCCCCCTGCTGGACAAAGTTGCCGCTCATGGCGCATACAAGGGGCGTCGTACCGCCCGCAGGCTCCAGCATCCGGGCGTGGCCCAGATGAAAGGGGATTGTATTCGCATATGATACCAACGGCGTTCACGATTTTCCCCTTAAAATATTACAAAAAGGTTACAATTCAGTTGCGGGATACACGGATTTGTGGAAATTTCTCTAATTTCGACGGAGATATAAACGACTTGGTGGATATTTACGAGATTTTTGTCAGCATTATACCATACATCTGCAGATTTTGCAACGGACCCTGGGGCGTTGCATTTTTCCGGCGGTGTGGTACAATAGGGCCAACTGATAAATGAAAGGCGGTAATCGCAATGAACAGCGCTGAAAAAGCTCCGGCTGCTGCGCCGGCGGATGCAGGAGCAGGGCATGGACGCTATGTGGTGGTAACGGATGATTTCCACGGCTCGGAGTACGGGGTGACTATTTTAAGGCCCGGGAGTATCTGTCGGGCTTCACCGGCTCCGCCGGTACGCTGGTGGTGCTGCCGGACAGCGCCGCCCCCTGTGGACGGACGGACGGTACTTTTTGCAGGCGGCGGATCAGCTGGCCGGGGAGCACCATCGACCTGATGCGGGCGGGCAGCCCGGCGTCCCCACCATCGGGGCTTTTCTGGCACAGAGGGTGCCGCAGGGAGGCACCGTGGGCTTCGACGGACGCACCGTCAGCAGTCTTTTGCCCGGACGATGGCCGCTGCGCTGGAGGGGGAAGAACGTCCGCTTCGCCTATGAGCAGGATCTGGCCGGGGCCGTGGCCGGATCGTCCGGCGCTGTCGGCGCAGCCGGTGGGGAGCTGCCGGCGGAGTGCGCCGGGCTGACCCGTGAGGAGAAGCTGCATCTGCTGCGGGAGAAGATGCGGGAGACCGGGGCAGAGGTACTGGTGCTGACGGCACTGGACGAGGTGGCGTGGACGCTGAACCTCCGGGGCGACGATGTGCGCTGCACGCCGGTGTTCCTGTCCTTCCCTGCTGCGGCAGGAGGAGGCCACCCTGTGTGTGCAGGAGCAGATCCTGTCCGGAGAGCTGAAGGAGAAGCTGGTGGCCTGCGGCGTGCACTGGCCTCGGTCAGTTACGCATTGCTTGACATCATCGTGGTGGTGAAACGCGAAAGCCGCCAAACCATCTCCCCGAACAACTCCCTGCCATTAAGCGGCTACGTCAGCAAAGCCGAGACCCTCTATATAGGCGACAGCACGGTCAGATGCGGAAACAGCCCAAGCGGCCGTGAGTAGACTCGCTGGAGTCACCCACGGAGTAACTACATCGCCAAAGAATTGAGCAGAAGCACTCCACACCGGAAAATAAATAATGAACACCTTTGGAAGAACAACTGCTGGCAGTTCAGAGGAGTATCCTTCCATATTCAAAGATTGAAAATCCCATCCGGCCGGAAAACGCGCATGCCACTTTCTCGGAAACAGAAAAGCGATAAGCGTCTCGGCAAATCCTCCTTCTAGTGACACTCTTCTGGCTGGCTATTGAAGAGCTGGACATGACCAGCTCGACGACACAGCAACTTCTTCCCGGTTGTTTTCATACGGAACGAAGTACAACAGA
>VOFK01004025.1_pt1 | contig 13117 bp, 17 predicted proteins | sample 5384121 | NCBI WGS metagenome assembly VOFK01 (sample SAMN12384730, study PRJNA508395) | human gut metagenome | isolation source: healthy gut J | host: Homo sapiens | reverse complement strand
CTCAAATTGTGCTGAACAGTTACGTATTGCTCTCATACGCGCTTTTTGCCGCGTTCATGGCCAGCAGCCTCGTCGGACTACGCGCTCGTTAAGAGATCATCCTGTCGCTGTTCTCGCGCTCGAGTCTCGACCTCTCAAAGTGCGCTGACCGTCACGCCGCCTCAAGCTCGGCTGTGCTGAAAAAGAGCAGTTGTGGCTCGCGGTATATACGCTGCTGCCGTCGGTGATGTTCGCCGCGACGCTCACAAAGCTTTACAGTCGAAAAGCAGACCGTTTCGGTAGACGGACGGATTTACCTCAAGATCCTCCCGCAGCTCGACGAAAAGGATCAGCTCAGCTTCCTTGACGATTATTTCAGCGCCGACCATCCTGAGCTTCTGCGCAAGCTCACCCAGCTCAACCGCAGGGATAGCATAATCCGCGACTGCTCCTCCGGTTCAAACGCCTCGACACTGCTGGGACAGCCATGAGATGTTCTACCGTAAGTACGCTTTCGACGGGAAAAAAAAGCTTGCCGGGCAGCTCGACTGGCTGACGGCGCACAGCGGCACACTTCCCCTGTGCGAGGTCATCCGCAGCGAGCGCAGCAGTGAATACTGCTGCTACGATATGCGCTACGAGAGTGACAGCTCCTGTATGTTCCAGTACATCCACTCCCACCCGGTGCAGGCCGGGGAGCGTGTTCTCGTCTCTGCTTGAGGCGTGCGGCAGGCTCCATGTGCTGAACGCGCGCCCTGCCGACGCTGAGCATATCAGCCGGTATATTTCCGCCAAGGTGACGGATAACCTGAACTCGATCATGGGTTCGAGGGTACTTGCGGAGCTGCTGTCGTATGACACGCTGACCATCAACCACAAGGAATATCTGAACCTGCCGTACCTGGCAAGTATGTTCGAGCCTGAGCATCTTGCCGCCGTCTTCGCCGGGGACACCTGCTGCGATATTCACGGCGACCTCACGGTAGAAAACATCATCTGCACCGGCGGCGGCTTCTATCTCATAGACCGAACCCCGGCAACATCCATGAGTCCAGCTTTCTGGACTATGCGAAAACTCCTGCAGTCCCTGCACGGCGGGTACGAGTTTATGATGAAGACTGATTCCGTGTCCGTCACCGGCAGCAGCATTGACTTTGTGTATACGCGCTCCGCCGTATATGACCGGCTCTATTCTTTCCTGCTGTGCTATTTTGAAGAGCACTTCACCCCGCAGGAGGTCAAAAGCATATTTTATCACGAGCTTGTGCATTGGCTGCGTCTGATGCCGTACAAGCTGAGAAAGGACGCCCGGCGTGCCCCGATGTTCTATGCGGGGCTCGTAATGGCCGCAAACGATGTCTACAACCGCTTTTTGAAAAAACTAAAAGCTTTGCCATGGTCGATCTCGACAACACTCTTGTGTTCACGATGAACGCGAACTTCGAGGCCTACAAGCGCGCCCCTCAACGAGCGCGGCATTGACCTCACGCCGGAGCACTACGCCAATTGCTGCGACGGCAAGAGCTACCGCGATTTTCTCCCCCCGCCCTCGTCGGCGGCAGTGCGGGAGCTTACCGAGGCCATACATGAGCGGAAGATCGAGCTCTACGCGGACTGCCTGAAGTCCGCCGAGCTGAACCGTCCCCTCGTCGATATTCTCCGCGCGCTCAAGAGCGAGTATTACATTGCCCTTGTCACCACCGCTACGCGGCGGAACGTCGAGCGCATACTTGAGCATTTCTCGCTTGCGGAGCTGTTCGACGCCGTCGTCACTCAGGAGGACGTGCTTCACGCAAAGCCCGACCCATTCTGCTATAACATGGTGATCGAGCGCTTCGGCGTTGACCGCAGCCGGTGCATCATTTTTGAGGACTCCGCCTCCGGCGTCGCCGCCGCACTCGCGAGCGGCTGCCAGACCCCTCCGCGTCAGGAAAGGCGCGCTATGAGCACCGCGCCTAGTAAACTGCGCGCGCTGCTGATGCAGGCTCTGCGCTTTGTCGGGCTGAGCGGCATAGGCTGGCTGCTCGATTTCACGGTATATACCCTGCTCAGCACTCGCGTTTCAAACCTTGCCGCCGTCAACATGATAAGCTCGCTCGTCGGTGCAAGCTTTGTGTTTGCGTTCTCTACACGCTTCGTCTTCCGGGACAACCACCGTATCCCGCTTTTCTGGAAATACTGCGTGTATATCACCTATCAGATCGTGCTTATCATCCTCATTTCGCTGCTGCTCGCAAAGATAAACGCCCTGATAACCGCGCATGTCTCCGCCGCGCTTATCGTCAAATACTCCGCTATTCTGTCCAAGATCATCGTTACCCCGATCACCATGACGCTAAACTTCTTCGTCATGCGTTTTGCGATAGAAAAGCTATGAAAGTTAAATCAGCTCCGACTTGTGTCGGAGCTGATTTGATTTCTAAACTTATTCGGTTTACATAACATCTATCCCGCTGAGCCAGCGGCGCATCATGTCATAGATGTGGTTCCCTGCCATGCGGCGGATGAAGCTGCGCGTGCGCATGGCGCCCATGTGCAGTTCCTTGACAAAGGTCTCGCCCTCGACCGCTAGGGAGACAAATACCGTGCCGACCTCGTGTACGCCGTCGCCGTCGGGGCCTGCAAGCCCAGTCACGCCGACGCCGATATCCGTCCCCAGCAGTGCGCGGACGTTCTCGGCCATCGCTTTCGCGACCTCATAGCTCACTGCGCCCTTTTCCTCGATGAGCGTCGGGTCAATGCCCAGCAGCTTCGCCTTGGCCTCGTTCGTGTAGGTCACAACGCCGCCCTTGAAAAACGCGCTCGCTCCGGGCATATCGGTAAAGCGCTTTGCAAGCTCTCCGCCGGTGCAGCTCTCCGCAGCGGAAAATGTCATGTTCTTTTCACGCAGCAGCTTTATTACGCTCTCCTCGATGCACTCGACGTCCACGCCGTAGACCACATCGCCGAGGCGCTGCATCACGTGCTCCATCACGGGGGCGATCATTTTCTCGGCCTCATCCACGCTCTTTGCCTTTGCGGTTATCTGGAGCAGGCAGTCGCACTCCTTGGCGTAGGGCGCCATGGTGGGGTTCGTCATGCGGTTCATTTCCTCGGCAAAGATATCGTCGACGGAGCTTTCGCCGAGACCGAAGATGCGCACCGAGTGCGATACGATAAGCTCCTCCGAGAGCTTGCGCAGATACGGCAGCGCGCTCTCGCGGAACATGGCGTTGCACTCCTTGGGCGGGCCGGGGATCATAACGACGATCTTGCCGTCCTTCTCAAAGCCGCAGCCGGGCGCAGTGCCGCAGTTGTTGTGGAACACCGTGCAGCCCTCCGGGAGCATTGCCTGAGTGAAATTATTGTCGGTGAACTTCTTGCCGTAGCGGATATAGTCGTACAGCCCCTCGCGCTCGGCCTTGTTCTCGGCGAGCTTGAGGCCGAAAGCCTCGGCAAGGATCTGCTTTGTGAGGTCGTCACAGGTGGGGCCGAGGCCGCCGGTCGTGATGATGATGTCCGCACGGCTCTTCGCCGTCTCAACACACTTACGCAGCCGCTCCGGGTTGTCGCCGACGACGGTGTGGTACTTCACGTTTATGCCGATCTTCGAGAGCATTTCCGAAATGTCCCGCGCGTCGGTGTTCGTCACATGGCCGAGCAGCAGCTCGGTCCCGACGGAGATTATCTCAGTATCATAGCTCTTACTCATGGTCCAGCTCTATCCTTTCGATCCCTCAATAGCCTCGGCGACAAGTGCATCGATATCCAGCTTCGACTCCGCGCGCTCGACCTCGCTTATCTTCGGGCGTGTCCTCGGGTGGCGCGGGGGTAAAGACGGTGCAGCAGTCCTCATACGGCAGGATAGATGTCTCAAAGGTGCCGATCTGCCTTGCGCGCTCGACTATCTCCTCCTTGTCCATGCCGATAAGCGGCTGGAGTATCGGCAGAGTCATAACAGCCTGCGTGGAGGCCATGGCCTCCATGGTCTGGCTTGCGACCTGGCCGAGGTTTTCACCGGTGACAATGGCCTTGGCGTTGCTGCGCTGGGCGATCTGCTCGGCAATGCGCATCATGAACCGGCGCATTATCAGCGTGAAATACTCCTCGGGACACTTGTCGCGTATCTCCTCCTGAATGTGCGTGAACGGCACGACCTCCATCGTCATCTTCCCGCAGTACTCGGTGAGCAGGCGGCCAAGCTCGATGACCTTGTCCTTCGCCTGCTGGGAGGTATACGGGAATGAGAAAAAAGTGTACCGGTATAAGATGCACACCGCGCTTTGCGATCATGTAGGTGGACACGGGGCTGTCAATGCCGCCGGAGAGGAGCGTTACCGCCGTGCCGCTGCATCCGACCGGGAGACCGCCCGCACCGTGGACGGGCATAGCGTGTACATAAGCCGCAAGGTCGCGCACCTCAATGTGGACTACAAGCTCCGGGTCATGCACGTCGACCTCGATATCCTCATAAGCGTCGCTCAGGGCGTTGCCGACATACTGGCTCAGCTCGATGCTCGTCATCGGGAAGGCCTTGTCACTTCGGCGCGTCTCGACCTTGAAGCTCTTCGCGCGCAGCATATCCTCGCGCAGATACTCAATGGCGAGCTTTGCTATCGCGTCCTTGTCCTTTTCGCAGGCGGCAGCGCGCGTCAGGCTAATTACGCCGAACACCTTTTTGAGCGCCTCGAACGCGGTATCCATATCGGCCCCATCCTCGCCCTCGACATAGATTATCGACTGGAGGCAGTAGACACGGAACTTCCCTATCGGTGCAAGGCGGCGGCGGACATTCGCCGTCAGCTTCTGTTCGAAGCTTCTGCGGTTAAGCCCCTTGAGGACTATCTCGCCCAGTTTGAGCAGAATTATATCGTTCATCTGTACATCTCCTTGGTTTTCAGACAGTAAACTATATATTACCATACTATTTCAAAAAACGCCATACAAAAGTTGACAATGCCGACGAATCGGATTACACTATGCGCATTCATTATAGATTGTCGAGATCAGAAAAATGATTGAATATCTTATTGTAGCACTCGCAGCGCTTATATCCGGCGTAGTTCAGGGCAGCTGCGGCTTCGGCGCTGGCATAATCCTGATGATTGCGCTGCCGTTTTATTATCCTCTTAGTCAGGCAGCGGGCGTTTCCTGCATCATGAACATCGCGCTCATCGCGGCGATGGTGTACCGCTATCGCAAGCACATAAACCTGCGCAAGGTCATTCTTCCGCTGCTGCTGTATTCCACGGTCGCGACCGCGGCCATCGGCTCGCACCGGCGTATGTAGATCAGGCGCTGCTCAAGCGCTGCTTCGGCGGCTTCCTCATCCTGCTGGCGCTGTACCATTTCTTCCTCCACGGGAAGGATCACGGCAAATGGAACGTCTGGGTCAGCGCAGCGGCGATAATCTTCTCCGGCGTGTGCAGTGGTCTGTTTGCTGTCGGCGGACCTCTGATGGCGGTCTACTACCTTGCCAATACAGACAGCAAAGAGGAGTACCTCGCGACTATCGAGACGCTGTTTCTGCTGAACAACATCTGGAGCAGCTATGTGCGCATCAGAAACGGCATCGTCACATCGGCGGATCTGCCGGTCATCCTTTTCGGCTCGGTGTTCATCCTCCTCGGCTTTCTTATCGCCAACCGCGTCGTCGATAAGCTTGACGACCGGCGTATGGGCTTTGCCGTCTACACCGCCGTCGGCGTCAGCGGCATATTGAATCTGCTTGGGTTATAAAATTAGGCAAAAAATTACCGTCCCGCGGGACGTAATTTTTTACTGTCTTACTTCTTGTTCTTCTTATTCTTGTGGACGAGCACGAACACACCGCAGCCGATGATTATCGCGGAGCAGGCCATGATGCCTATCCACAGGCCGATGTTGCTCTCATCGCCGGTCTTGGGCGTGGCCGAGGTACCCACTCTGAAATCCTCCAGCTGAGTCACGCCGGTGGTGAGAGTCCACCTGCACGCTGTAAGAAGTCCCGGTCGGGCGGTTTCTGAGGAAGGAGTTTGCGATCGTGATCACGGCATAGCCGTTCGCGTCCTCCTCGACCGTGTAGTAGCGCGAGCTTATAAGGTCGGTGCCGTTGGCGTTATACACGTGCAGGCAGCGGTAGATAGTCCCTGCCTTGACCAGCTCGTCATAATCGCCGTCGGTGTATATCGTGAGCGTGCTGCTGGAGCCTTTCTGGAAATATGCATTGTTGGATATTCCGGTTATCCTCGGCGCAGGAGCCACCTCTACAGTGTAGGGATATGCGTCCTTCGTCTCAGGGTCGGTGTTCAGCGCGGGGGGTATATTTCGTCAGGCTCGCTGCCGTGCCGGTGAGCTTCCCTGTGACCGGAACGAGCGCGCACTCATCCTGCGTCACCTCGTTGCCGAACACGCCGCCGGAGATGGCGTACGTGCCGCTGCCGGTGTGGCCGAGGTATCTCCCGTCGATGATCTCGCAGAGCGCGCCGTTGTTCACAAGCTCAGTAAACACATTCTCTCCGCTGAGCTCAGCCTTTGCGTTCGCACTGACGGTAACCGTGTCGGCTCTGAGGTTCATTATCTTGACCCCGGCTATGGACATCACAGTCAGGTTCTTCATTCTACAGCCCGCGCCGTCGATCACGATAGACCTGCTGACCGTGGCATAGTCTCCGTTGTCTCTGAGCAGCGTGACCTTGCCGCCGAGTCCGGCCGCATTGATCGCATCCTGGACGGTCGAGAACGTGCCCTTATCGACTCCGAGCGCGTCCTCCGCTCTTGCTACCGGCTCCGAAATAGGCTCGACACTGAATCTGCCGGGGTTCTTTGCGTCCGCACAGGGGACGTAGCCGTCCGCGCACTGCACCTTGGGCACTTCATGCTTGAACGAGCCGCCGGAAATTGCAACCGTCGTGCTTCCGGTCGTAGCGGCGACCACTTCCTTATCCGCAGTCGTACTGTCGAACGTGCCGCCGGAGATCGTTATGCTGCTGCCGACGGTATTTATGGCTGTGCCGCCTTCTATGGTACCGCTGCTTATCTCCGCACTTCCGCCGTACATGTCAACGCCCTTCGTTCTGCCATTTACCGTACCGCCGGACATGGTGAACTGCGAGCTCACGCCGTTTATTGAAATGGCATTGCCCTTTGCGTTGGTCACACTGCCGCCCTTAATTGTCAGGGTGACGTTGTCGTTCACGATGATCGCTGCCTCCGTCAACCGTACTGTTCGTACCGGTGACCGTACCGTGCTTATCTCCACGCTGCCGCTGTCCGCGGTCAGCGCCGTCGTCCCAGTCAAAGTTCCGCCGGTCATGACGAAGTGCGCGCTTTGGTTTTTATTATCTTTCACCGCAACGGCAGTTCCGCTCGTATTCACTATGCTGCCGCTTCAAGCGTCACCGTGCATTTGCCGCCTATATCAATTGCTGCAGTTCCGGAGCCGACAATTTGTCCGCTTTGAGCCGCTGAACTGTCCATTATCGTTATGCTGTGTTGCCCGGCGTTTGTGCCGTATACGTAGAAATTATTGGTGTTGAGCTTGTTCCCCGCAAGGTCGAGCTTCCATGCCAAAGCATATGAATATTCATTACCGGCTTCTATACTTACGTCCTAAGCAGCAGCAATAGTCCAGCCGCTGCTGCCGCTAATAGCACTCAGTGCATCCGAAAGCTGCTGTATCTTGCGCTGAACTTCCCGTTACTGTCGAGTACCTCGATCGCCATCGAACTTCTGTACAGTATGAAGCTACTGAAGGAGCTTACATTGAAAGCTTTACTTCATTATTCCCAAAGCTATGTTTTGTAATTTCCTCCGTGCTGCCGTCGGAATGGATATGTACTATTTGCGTTAAGACGGTAAATCCATCAACAGTGGGAATGGTGACATCAACGCCGCCTTTCAGCATATCATTGCTGACAGAGAGCTCCTTTTCCAGCTCCTTCTGTTCCGTTCCCTCTCTTGTAACCGTGATCTTCGCCTTAGGTGAAATGGAATACTCGATGGAATCGACACTGTTTTTGTAGTCTGCTCGATTGCCTCGATCTTCACAGCAGGGATGAGCTCTATCGATACAACGTCCCCCTCTAAAAACGTTAATTTTGAAGCCGCAAGGAGCTTCTGCACATCGATCGCGCTGCTGTCGCATGCAAAGCTTGCGGCACCGCTCGGTGCAGTGATTCCGTCCGCGGCAGTGACAGGAGCAGAAGTCGCCCGTCACATTGACCGAGACGGTCACGCCGTTGACAACATCTCCGGGTATGACATTATAAAATTTTGTTGATTCGTCGTACACCGCAAGATAGCCACTGTCAACGTTCGGCTTCACAGTAAAGCTGCCGCCGGTGATGCTGCAGGTCACTCCCTCGGCTATTTCAAGTGCTCCTTCAAAGCTTCCCTTGTCGCCGGAAATGGAAAGGCTTCCTTTATCTATTTTGATCGCTGTCCCATTGCTGCGTACATTCAGATCATTGGTATCCTCGTCCGTGGTACGTGCCGTGTATGAGCCGTTTCTTATATAAATGCCGTACTTAGTACCGCTGATACCCGAAGCAGGATCACTCGTGACATTGAGCGTTCCGGTGCTGCTTTCGCTCTGCATTATGCCATACTGCGATGAAGTTACGGTTCCCGCGAGCTCGACCGAGACTGTTTCTGCCGAGTCCACTAATATGCCGCCGTATTCTCCAGCATTAATATACGTGTCCTCCAGCTTCAGACTGCCGCTATTGATAATCACCACGGCAGCAGCTGCCTGCCCACTTTTCTGAGCGATCTCGCCGGTGCGAAAAACAACGTCTGCCTTAATTATGATCTCACCGATTAAAGTTTTATTGTTGAGATCGATCGTACCGTTAGTTTCAAGGGTAAAGCTCTCCTCCACGTCTTTAAGCAGCGTGACGGTATCGCCGTCCTGCATCGCGGCCAGTGCTTCCGCAAGAGTCGCATACCCATTCTCACCGATCTGCGCGGCATATGTCTCTTCAGCAGCACCGCCCTCTTCATCTGCGGGCTCCGCGGGCGCGTTGTTTGCCACCTCAGCATTGGGATCGGCCGGTTCTTCCGCGCCGCATACCGTGCAGACGCCCTCTTCAAAGCTGTGCGCAGCTTCTTCGCTGCACACGCTGCATACATGCTTACCGCCGCCATCCCTGCCACATGCGTGCAGGGCTCGCCCTCGGTCGCAAACGCCGCGAGCGGCATCAGGCTGAACGCCATGCACACGATCATCAGGCATGCCAGAAGCTTTCTGAGTTTTATCATAGCTTGTCTCCTCTTCCCGCCGCCGGTAACAAAGCTGCGGCGATGATGATATTGACGTGTTCAATATGTTGTTGCCGTCCGTGTCTCAGGACTGCATATACAGTGTTATGATACCATATTGACGATTTATTTTCAAGCACATTATAATACCTAATTATTAGACAATCTTAAGAAAACGCAGTCTTTTTATGACAATAAGTTACAGAGATGCTGTATTTGCAGCATCTCTGTAACTTATTTTATGTAATCCGTATTATTTTTGCGCTCACCGGCTCAGCCGTGCCCTCGACGGTGCGCGCAGCCGGCCGCGGAGCAGTCCGCCCGGTAGTGCACTTCTGCCGCACCGCGGTTGATGACCGCGAGGTACGCGCCGTTTTCTGCCGCGTCGCCAAAGGCGTCGCGCCCGTCGGATATCCAGCGCAGGATAAGCAGCACGTCTTGCGTCGCCGCCATAAACCGCACGTGTCCTGTGGAGAGCGCGTCGGCGGAATTGCGCATATTCGCAAGGCGCGCGTAAAAATCGTGCAGCTCCCTTACGCCCTCCTTGAACGGCTGGCGGTTGAACGGGTCGCACACGCCGCACATGCCCTGCTCGTCGCCGTAGTAAATGCTCGGCACGCCGGGTATCGCGAACTGTATCGCCGCGCACAGCCGCTTCTGCCGCAGTGCGCGCGAGAGCGCTTCATCGCTGAACTCGTACCGCAGCTGATCCTCGCGCGAGCTCACGCAGGTTTCTGTCCGCCGCAAGCGCCGTGCGCAGACGGTCGACGTCGTGCGAGCCGAGCAGGTTCATAAGCGAATAGTACAGGGGCTTGGGTAATTCATCTGCTGCGATATAAGAAAATCGCGCAGCCCGTAAGCGTCCGACCAGCCGTGCATGAAGCTCAGCACCGCCGAGCGCAGCGGGTAGTTCATCACCGAGTCGAGCGAATAGCCCAGTGCGTAATTGCGGCGCGAGCCGTAGCTCTCCTTTGTCACCGCGTCCTCCCAGACCTCGCCGATGATCGGCGCGTCGGGCTTCACGCTCTTTGCTGCATTGCGGATGAGCGCGAGTATCGCATCGGGCAGCTCGTCCGCCACGTCGAGCCGCCAGCCCGCCGCGCCGTGGCGCAGCCAGTGCTTGACGATGCTCCTGTCCCCGGTAACGATGTCGTCCTGCCACTTGGGGTTCTGCTCGTTCACCTCCGGCAGATCCTTGAAGCCCCACCAGCAGCGGTAATCATCCGGGAAGTGACGGAAGTCGTACCACGAATAGAACTCCGAATCCTGTCCCTGACAGGCGCGCCATCCGTGCCGTAGTTGCCGCAGCGGTTGAAGTACCGGCTGTCCGCGCCGGTGTGGGAATACACGCCGTCGAGGATGAACCTTATCCCCTGCTTCTCCCCCTCCGCGCACAGGTGCTCGAAATCCTCCATAGTCCCGAGTATCGGGTCGGGGCGCGAATAGTCCGAGGTGTCGTAGCGGTGGTTCGACCGCGCTTCGACTATGGGGTTGAGGTACACAACGCCAATGCCGAGCTCTTTGAGGTACGGCAGCTTCTGCTCTATGCCTTTCAGCGTCCCGCCGTAGAAATCGTCGGGGCTGTAGGACTTCTCCAGCTGCGCGGCTGCCAGCGTACAGGCTCATCAAGGCTCGCGTGCAGCTCCGGTGTCTGACCGAGGCGCTTGTGGTACTCTATACCCGCCTCCGCCGTGCCGTCGTTCGAGAAGGCAAAACGATCCGGGAATATCTGGTACATCACCCTTTTTCTGAACCATGCCGGTGTTTCAAAGCCCTTTTTATACACCGTCAGCCGGAAACCCGACTCGCGGCTCGAGCATATCCTGCCGGTACAGCCCGTCGCGTCCGGACAGAGCCACTGCGCGCTGTGATCCGTCTCGATATAGAACGCATACCAGAGCGCCTGCGGCTCCTCGGGCAGCATGAGGTTTACATAATATATGTCTCCGTCGTTTTCCATGGAGCAGCTGTGCTCCATATTGTCGCCCCAGAGCTCGAGGTGCGCGCTCTTCACCGTGCCGCCGAGCTGTCTGAACGCAAAGGTGCAGGGTGCTGCCGCCCTCGAGAGCGCCGCCGGGGCTTCTGAACTCCGCCCTGCGGCTGTCGTAGGATATCGCCGGTACGCTCCCGGCAGTCTGGCGCAGCACGCTCACGACGTGCGCCGTGCGCGGCTGGTACCGGTAAAGCTCCTGCGGCTGCACGGACGCTGCGCGAAGGTCAAGGCAGCAGGAGGCCGTCACGCGGTAGGCCTCTATGAGGGGAAGCCGCAGTCGTCCATCAGCAGGCGCATGAGCTCGGGCGCGGCGATAGGGTTACTCTCCCCGTGCAGGAACTCGGCGAGCCTGTCGCGTTTGAGTCCCGCTCTCAGGCATTCGCGCACCGCGTCGTACACCGTCGCCGCCGCCTGGAAGTACTCCCGCATAAGCTCCGGGCAATCAGGCGAGAGGAGCTGTCTGCACAGCTCCTCATCCCCACCAGCGGGGCCATCCCCTCGCCCGGCTGCCGCCTCAACACAGCGGCGGTTTTCGTATATTATTGATAGTATATAATTCTCCGACCACTGCTCTCTATAGCAGCCGCCGAACCAGACATTTACCTTTCTTTCGCTTACAGCATCCATATATAATGCTTCGCGTACTCCATCGCCGAGCGTTCAAAGCCGAAGTCGGCCTGCATCGCGCGGGTGATAAGTCCGCCCATGATCTCCTCATTTTTATAGCAGTCCATCGCAAGGCGCATCGTGTCGCGCATCTCCCACGCGTCGAAGTTTGCAAAGGAGAAGCCGTTGCCCTCGCCTGTGAAGCGGTTATAGGGGCGTGACGGTGTCCCGCAGGCCGCCCGTCTCGCGCACTATAGGCAGAGAGCCGTAGCGCATGGCGAGCATCTGACTCAGGCCGCACGGCTCAAAGCGTGACGGCATCAGGAAGAAGTCGCTGCCCGCATATACAAGGTGCGACAGCTCCTCACTGTAGCCGATATAGGCGCAGAGCCTGCCCTTGTAGCGCGTCCCTCGGCCGAGCGCATGAAGTTTTTCAAAGCGCTCGTCCCCGGAGCCGAGCAGCATAAACTGCATATCCTCGCGGCACATCATGTCGTCCAGCACGCATGCGACAAGGTCAAAGCCCTTCTGCTCGGTCATGCGCGTGACCATCGCAAACAGCGGCACATCCGCTCTCTGCTCAAGTCCCATGCGCGCCTGAAGCTCCGCCTTGCACACGGCCTTGCCCTTCAGGTGGCCGCGGTCATAGCGCGCGGGCAAAAGCGCGTCGCCGTGCGGGTTATAGACCTTTTATCGATGCCGTTTATAATGCCCGTAAGCTGCGCCGAGCGCGCGTTGAAGTATGCCCTCGAGCCCTTCGGCGTAGTAGGGCATTTTATCTCGGAGGCGTAGCTGGGGCTGACGGTGTTTATCCTGTCGGCAAAGACGCAGCCTGCCTGAGATAGTCCGCGCGCAGCCGTTGAGCTCCATGAACTCCGGCGTATAGTAGCGGCTGTCGACATCGAGCATATCCTGCACGAAGTCGAAGCCGCACTTGCCCTGAAAGGCGATGTTATGTATCGTCAGCAGGTACCTTTTTATCTGCTCCTGCTTTTTGCGCCGCGGTACTGTGTGCGCGCGAGCATCGGGATCATCGCCGTGTTGCCAGTCGTTGCAGTGGACAACGTCCACATCGAAAGCCGAGGTTCGGTATCGCGTCGAGCACCGCGCGGCAGAAGAACAGTACTGCTCGCCCTCAGGGTTTCCCCCGCGGTATATCTTATCGCCGAAATACTGTTCATTGTCAACGAGATATATCGTCACGCCGTCGAGCACGAGCTTTTCTATCCCGACGTATTCCTGCCGCCAGCCAAGCTTTGCATAGAAATAGAACATGTGCTCGACCTTGTCGGCATATTTATCCTTTATGCAGCGGTGGTA
>VOFK01001113.1_pt1 | contig 13126 bp, 22 predicted proteins | sample 5384121 | NCBI WGS metagenome assembly VOFK01 (sample SAMN12384730, study PRJNA508395) | human gut metagenome | isolation source: healthy gut J | host: Homo sapiens | reverse complement strand
TCGATTGCTCATGTGGACATCTTCGAGATCGTCGGCACCGGCGGCGACACGCCCACAGCTTCAACATTTCCACCACCTCCGCCTTGTCGCGGCGGCGGGCGGCATGAAAGGTCGCCAAGCACGGCAACCGCGCCATGTCGTCCCAGTGCGGCACGGCAGACTGCCTGAAGCGCTCGGCGTCAACATCCAGCAGAGCCGAGCAGTGCGTGACGCTCTTAAAAAGAGGTCGGCATGTGCTTCTTCTTGCGCAGAAGTACCACAGCTCGATGAAATACGTCGGCGCGATCCGTAAGGAGTTGGGCTTCCGCACGGTGTTCAACATCTTAGGGCCGCTGACGAACCCCGGTTCGCCGAAAATGCAGCTGCTCGGCGTGTACGACGAGTACCTTGTCGAGCCGCGCGCGCGTGCTCGTGAGCCTTGGCGTCAGAAAGCGCGGCATGGTCGTCTACGGACAGGACAAAAGCTCGACGAAATTTCCCTCAGCGCGCCGACGAGCGTATGCGAAATTTGTGACGGCTGGTACAAGAGCTATGTCATCACACCCGAGGACTTCCTGGCTTTGACCGCTGCACACCAAAGGACGACCTCAGGGCGGCGCACCGGAGGAAAACGCTGCCATCACCCGCGCCATCCTGTCGGGCGAAAAGGGGCCTAAGCGCAACGCGGTGCTGATGAACGCGGGCGCGGCGCTCTACATCGGCGGCAAGGCGGAGAAAGCAGAGGACGGCATCGCCCCCGCCGCCGCAGCTCATCGATTCCGGCAAGGCGCTTGAAACGCTCGAGCGCTTCATCGCCGTCAGCAACCGCGCGGAGGCTGAACGCATGAGCATCTCGACAAGCTGGCCGCCCACGCCCGCGAGCGCGTGCTGGCAGACAGCGAGAACATGAGCCTTGATATCTTACAGGCGATGTGCCGCGAAAAAAGGCCGCGCGAACGGCGCGCGCTTTTACGACGCGCTTCAAAAAAAAGATGATCTGTCCTTCATCTGCGAGGTAAAGGCTCGCCCTCCAAGGGGCGTCATCGCGGGACTTTCCCCTATCTCGACATCGCGCGCGATTACGAGACCGCCGGTGCGGACTGCATCTCGTGCCTGACAGAACCTAAGTGGTTTTTGGGCTCGGACGACATCTTCCGCGAAATTCGCGCCGCCGTTCAACGCCGATGCTGCGCAAGACTTCACCGTCAGCGACTACCAGCTTATCAGTCCCGCCTGATGGGCGCGGACTGCGTGCTGCTGATCTGCGCGCTGCTGGACACGAAGACGCTCCGCGCAATATCTCGCCGTTCGGCGACGAACTTCGGTCTCTCCGCGCTCGTGGAGACGCACGACGCGGACGATCCGCTCCGCCGTCGCGGCGGGCGCGAAGATCATCGGCGTCAACAACCGCAATCTGAAAGATTTTTCCGTCGACTTTTCAACGCCGCGCGGCTGCGCGACCGCATCCCCGCCGGAGGCGGTCTACGTGGCCGAGTCCGGCGTGCAGAGCACGCAGGACGTCGCCGCGCCCGCTCGATCGGTGCCGACGCGGTGCTGATCGGCGAAACACTGATGCGGGCCCCTGACAAGGCCAGACGGCTCGCGGAATTGAGAGTAACTTATGACCAAGGTGAAACTCTGCGGCTCACGCGCGAAAGCCTCGCACCCACGATGGGGAGCGATCAGCTTCTTGTCGTCACGATCTCCGGCCGCGGCGACAAGTGACTGCGCCGCCATCGCCCGCTACAGAGGGAGGATCTTCATGAGTGATCTTGCAAGAGCATTTGACCACGGCAAGGCGTTCATCGCCTTTCTGACCTGCGGCGACCCCGATCTTGAAACGACCGCGGCTGCCGTCCGCGCTGCCGCGCAAAACGGTGCCGACCTCATCGAGCTCGGCATTCCCTTCTCCGACCCCACGGCGGAGGGGCCCGTCATTCAGGCCGCTAACCTGCGCGCCCCTGCAAAGCGGCGTAACGACCGACAAGATTTTTTGATCTCGTGCGCGAGCTGCGGCGCGGCGTGACGATCCCCATGGTTTTTATGACGTATGCGAATGTCGTCTTTTTCCTACGGCACAGAGCGCTTTTTGTCCAACTGCCGCGATGTTGGCATCGACGGCTCATCCTTCCGGATGTGCCCTATGAGGAAAAGGAAGAATTTCTCCCCGCGTGCCGCAAGTACGGCGTCGACTTCGTCTCCCTCATCGCACCGACGTCCGGAGAACCGCATCGCGATGATCGCGCGCGAGGCCGAGGGCTTCCTCTATATCGTCTCGTCGCTCGGTGTCACGGGCGAGCGCAGCGAGATCAAGACCGACCTCGCCTCCATCGTCTCCCTCGTGCGGGAAAACACAGATATTCCCTGCGCCATCGGCTTTTGGCATCTCCACGCCCGAGCAGGCGAAGAAGATGGCCGACCTCTCCGACGGCGCGATCGTCGGCTCCGCCATCGTCAAGCTCCTTGCCCAGTACGGCAAGGACGTGCCCGGAGCACATCGGTGCGTATGTGAAGAAAATGAAGGACGCGCTGCGGTGAAAACAGGAAAAGGGGCCTCTGCTTTGATGCAGAAGGCCCCTTTTTTGCATAAATATGCTTTTATCGTCCCGTCATTCGACGGAGAACGTCTCTCCGAAGGCGGAAACACTGCTCACTGTTTCCGGATCAAGAATTTCATCCATCCGGAAGCTTGGTAGCGCCCGCGCTTATCGGCATAATTCGTTATAAAGAACAACCAGTCCGCCGCGCCGACCGTTTCGCCGTTTTGCAGCGTCACCTCGGGAGCGATGCTCTCCTTCCCGTCGTCGCTGTAGATGGGCTCAACCGTTTCTTTCAGATCATCCGTTCCCTGCTTGATCTCGCAGGTCAGCGAGAGCGGCGGCGAGACATAGAGCGTCGTCAGAACAGCGTTCTTTCCCTCAATCTCGATCGGCTCATTCACCGTGCACAGGCGTCCCGGATCAGTCTCCGGCAGAGTGAATGTGCAGCTCCAGCGCCCGGGAACGACAAGTTCTTCCAAACAGTTATCCCGATACAGGCCATCGAGCGTCAACTTCACCTTCGCACCGATGAAGTTGAATTCTCCTTTCAGAGAATGGATCGTCATCAAAATCGTGGCATGGCGGCCCGTCTCATCCTCCGTGCTGCTTGGCAATACCTCCCAGCCAATGCCGTAGGTATTCATTTTCACTCCGTCCCTGGACGTTGCGGACACGCTCCGATCGAATGCGTAGTAGTCCTGATCCAGAACTGTCCCCTCCGGCGCGGTAAAGTCGATGAGGACCGCCGCACAATAGCGGTCGGCGATGATCTGCTCGATGCGCATCACCGCGCCGCTGTCCCGCTTCACAATGTTCATTGGGACCGCCGCAGTCGAGAGCAGCTCTTCCTGCTCCGCCGTTGCTCCAAAGTACTCCGCCAACCGCTGATCCAGTCAAGCGTCGCTGCAGCTGCCGCCATGCAGCACAGGATCGCGATGACCGCCGCAGCACCGCCGTCGTGCGCAGGCGGCCTTTTTCTTTTTCTTGTGCGTCATGTTCATTACCTCCGAAAGTGTGTCTTCGGAGGCGTGAAGCGCGGAGAGATCGTCTCCCGATATAGGTTTTCGTCAAACATCGTTGTTCGCCTCCCTGAAGATCGGTTTTGAGCTGTTCCCGCCCGCGCCGCAATCGGGTGCGGACGGTCGCGTTAAAATGCCAAGGAATTGGGAGATCTCCCCGCAGGAGTAGCCCTCATAATAGTGCAGAAAGATCGGCACACGGTATTTCTGCGGCAGCGCCATCACAGCATGAAAGAGCTCGCTGTGCTCCGGCGTTTTGAACGCAAGCTGCTCGGTATAATCATCGATCGCCTCCGTCCGCTTCCACGGAGAGGGAACGCCCGCTTGCACTCGTTGACCGTAACGCGGATGAGCCAGTACCTGACGTGATCCTCGCTCTCAAACGGTTTGTCCGTGCGGTAGAGCTTAATCAGCACCTCCTGCGTGATGTCGTCCGATTCCGAGCGGCTTTTGGTGTAGTGGAACGCCAGACGGAACACCATGTCCATATACTTTTTTTTTGCAAGATACGAAAACTGTTCTTCTGTCAACATAGGATTCTCCTTGAAAGGCCTTTCACTTACTATATCATTCAGGCTGCGGAAATGTTTCACATTTGAAAAGTTTTTTTTGAAACGGCCCTGCATTCTGACGCAAGCGAAACAAGAGGGAAATTTTTGTTAGAAGGCTGTTCGTAAAGTGCAAAAAAAAATAACACTGCTTTCTGATCTCTAAAAAAAAATCCAGTTCTCTACCACCCCAAAGAATCTTAATGTAAAGAAAAACTCAAGGGAAAAACCCTTGAGTTTCAACACAGTGCGCAGACGGGACTTGAACCCGCACGTCCGTGAAGGACACTAGAACCTGAATCTAGCGAGTCTGCCAATTCCACCACTCGCGCGTAAGCAGTCTCAGAAGAAAAGATGGTGCGGATGGCGGGACTTGAACCCGCACGTCCATACGAACACTAGCACCTCAAGCTAGCCTGTCTGCCAATTCCAGCACACCCGCATTTTCATCAGTCTTTCAAACGACCGCTCCGCTATTATAAGCCTGTTGTACGCCAAATGTCAACCTTTTTTTGCGGGAAAAGAAAAAGTTTTTGTGCCGCTTTTCCCTACCGCCAAAAGATGGGCTTATACCTGCGCGAGCGTCTCGCCGACCGCGCCCGTGATGACCAGATCCGCGCGGGTCTTATCGCCCAGCGGCGTCTTGTTGATGACGACGAGCTTGTGGCCGCGGTAGTAGTTTACCAGACCCGCCGCGGGGTAGACCGCGAGCGAGGTGCCGGCGATGATGAGCACGTCGGCCTCGGCGATATAGCGCACGGCCTTGTAGAGCGTATCCTCGTTGAGCCCTCCTCATAGAGCACGACGTCGGGCTTGATGCGCCCGCCGCAGGAGCACGTCGGCACGCCGGCGGAGCGCGCGATCGCCTCCACGCCGTAAATTTGCCGCACCTCTCGCAGTAATTGCGCAGGGTGCTGCCGTGGAGCTCAAGGACCTCTTGCTGCCGGCGGCCTGATGGAGTCCGTCGATGTTCTGCGTGATGACGGCCTTCAGCTTGCCCGCGCGCTCCCACTCGGCGAGCTTACGATGCGCGGCGTTTTGGCTTCGCGTCGGGGCAGAGGAGCTTCGCGCGGTAGAAGGCGAAGAATTTCTCGGGATAGCGCTCGTAGTAGGTGTGGCTCAGGATCGTTTCGGGCGGGTCGCTCCACTGCTGGTGGTAGAGTCCGTCCACGCTGCGGAAGTCGGGGATGCCGCTCTCGGTCGAGACGCCTGCTCCACCGAAGAAGACGATGTTGTCACTGCCGTCGATGATCTCCTTGAGCTTTCGGATCTCCTCTGTCATAGCGTCTGCTCCTTTACTTGGTGTAGTCTCTGTCGATCTGCACGACGGCAAAATAGCTGCTGTCGAGCCGCTTCACGGCGGCCTGGATCTCCTGCTCGACCTCATGGTCGCTCAGGCGAAATTTGAACGGCACCACCGCGTCGAAGATGACGTTGGTGTGCGTGGGGCCGGTGACCATGCGGAAATCGTGGATGGTGATGTGCTCGTCGATGCCGCGCACGAGCTGCGCCACACGCTCGCGCGTTTCGGCGGTGAGCTTATCGTCGGTCACGATGGGGTCCATGTGGATGGTGGCGGCGCAGCCGAGCTCGCGGCGGAGCCGCTGCTCGATGTTGTCGATCTCGTCGTGCAGCGCCATGATGTCGCCGTGCGCGGGGACCTCGGCGTGGAGCGAGATCATCACGCGGCCGGGGCCGTAGTCGTGCACGATGAGGTCGTGGATGCCCTGCACGACGGGAGAGGAGAGAACGATCTCCTCGATCCTCTGGACAAATTCCGGCGCGGGCGGCTGACCGAGCAGGGGAGAGATGGTGTCCCGCGCGGCCTGAATGCCCGCCCAGAGCACGAGCGCCGCGACGACGATACCGCACCAGCCGTCGATCTGAAGCGAGGTGAAGTGCCCGATGAGCGTCGCGGCGAGGACGGCGGCGGTCGCCGCGCAGTCGGAGAGACTGTCCATCGCGGTCGCCTCCATCGCGGCGGAGCCGATCTTCTTGCCGACCGCGCGGTTATAGAGATACATGTAGAGCTTGACGAGGATGGAGGCGAGCAGGATGCCGCCGGTGAGGAGCGTGAACTCCACCGCCTCGGGGTGCAGGATCTTCTCCACCGCGCTCTTGGCAAGCTCGATGCCCATGAGGAGAATGACCATGGAGACGATCAGGCCCGAGATGTACCCAGCCGCCCGTGACCGAAGGGATGCTCGGGGTCGGGCTTCTGTCCCGCGAGCTTGAAGCCGAGCAGCGTCACAATGCTCGCGCCCGCGTCGGAGAGGTTGTTGAAGGCGTCCGCCGTGATGGCGATGGAGCCGGAGAGCGTGCCGGCGATCAGCTTGAGCGCGAAGAGCAGCACATTGAAGCCGATGCCCACGATGCCGCAGAGCATCCCGTAGGCCTGCCGCACGGCAGGCGAGGTGACGTCCTCGCGGTTTTTGATGAATTTTTTGGCCAACAGAGAGATCATACCGGTGTCTCGCTTCCTTTGGATTTTGCGGGGAAGAAAAAGCGCTTGGTGAAGAGGTAGCAGAGCGGAATAAGATAGAGCAGGCAGGCGTAGGGCAGGGCCTCAACACCGACGCCGAGCATACTCAGCGGCACGGCGCAGGCGATGCACCACGGGATAAGACCCGCGATGGTGACGCCGGAGTTGGCGATGTCCATCGCCAGCTCCTCGTGCTCCGCGCCGTCCTTGGCGTAGACCGCGCCGATGAGCTGATGCTCCATCATCACAACGATGGTCTGGTTGCACAGCACCATCGCGGCGAGGAGACTCAGCAGGATCATCGTCGGGAAGCGCCCGATGCGCTCGGCGGACCGCTCCAGAACGCTCTGCGCCTGCGTGAGTGCGCCCGTGCCCTCTAAAATGCCGGTGTAGAGCGCGGCGAGCGGGATCATCAGAAACGGCGTGAGCATACTCACCAGCCCGCCGCCGGAGACGACGGAGGCCAGCAGCCCCTCGGTCGGGTGATAGCCGACGACCATGATCCGGAGCGCATCAGCCACGCTGCCGCCCTGCACCGTGACGGTGATGACGAAGGCCGCGGCGGCGGAGATCGCCATGGCGCGGCGGATGGGCACGCGGAGGAGCGGCAGGATGAGCATGATGAGCGCGGGCACGAGCGCCCACGGGGAGATGACAAAGCTCTCGGCGAGAGGCGCCAGCATGGTCTCATCGACCGTGACGATGGGGTTGCGGAAGGAGAGCACGGTGTAGGCGATCAGGCAGAGCGCGTAGGGCAGCGCGGCGGTCTGGAACATCCGCCTGACGTTGCCGTAGAGGTCGGTTCTCCGTCAGCGCGGCGACGAGGCTCGCGCAGGACGAGGTCGGCGCGCCGCGGTCGCCGAAGTAGATGCCGGAGAGGATGACGCCGGCGGTGACGGCCTCGCTCACGCCGCCGGAGCGCGCGAGCGCCATGAGCACCACGCCCGCCGTGCTCGCCACGCCGAACGACGTGCCGAGCGCGTAGCTGAGCAGCACCGTCAGCAGGAAGGCGACGAGGATAAAGAGCGAGGGCGTGATGACGCGGATGCCGTGATAGATGAAAAAGGCGATGGTGCCGCACGAGCGCCAGAGCCCCGTGAGCAGACCGATGAAAAGCAGGATGCGCAGCACGATCATGCTCTTGGGCATCTTGCTCCACGCCATTTTGACAAGCGCCTTTGCGCCGTAGCCGCGCCTGAGGCCGAGGGCGAAGAACAGCACGAGCGCGAACAGCAGCGCCCACGCGAGGGAGAAGTCCTTGACGAGGCAAAAGAGCATCGCCGCGAGAAAGAGCGCAAAGCAGACGACGATATCCATGCTCCCTTTACCCCTTCTTCCCGGGAATTTGCAGCGTCATGCGGCAGCACAGGCGGTCAAGGTCCTCGTCCGTCGCCGCGCCGATGCGCAGCTTCGCGCCGCAGTCCTCGCAGATGAGGTCGACGGCGGCGGGACGCACCTGCATACGGTAGCGCTCGCTGCCGCAGGCGCAGGTGATGCCGCGCGGGTGCGCGGCGATTTCCTTCAATTCGCTCAGCACCTCATACATGATGACCGTGTCGGTGAAGGCCTCGGGCGCGTCGCCCTGCGCGGACTGCTTTTCCGCCGTGATCTGCAGCTGTGCGAGCGCACGCTCGACGGCGTACTCCTCCCCAATGAAGCAGCAAAGCTCGGAGGTCTCGGGCAGGCAGGCCGATGCCCTCGCCGTCGAGGAGCCGGTCCGCGCCGCACTCCGCCAGATGCTCGCCGCCGCACACGCCGCAGGGCACGCTGATGCGGAATTTTTCGCCGTCGAAGTCGATCTGCAGCTCGCTCTTGCCGCATTCGCACTGCACGATCGCGCCCGAGGCGGCAAGGGCGAAGCGGGAGCGCTGCTGCATAACGGGCTTTCTGCACCTCGGGCACAGGTAGCCGATGGTGCGCATTTTTTCTTTCATATTGTATCCTCCCGGAAGAAGCTCATATTTGTCTCTATTATACATCGGCACAGGGAAAAAAAGCCAATCCTTTTTCTTTTGCGCGGGGTACAGGACGGAACAGTGGCTTTAAATGCTTTTATACACTACCGCAACATCGTGATAGTGCATAAACATAAAAGGAGAACTCCGCGGGCGCTTCGGTCAGTACGCCAAAGATTTCCGAACGGGCAAAAAATAGGGCTTGCATTTACAAAATGCTGTGCTATCATAGCATCACACTAAATCGAAACGCGGAGGAATCCAAACCATGAAAAAAGCTCATCTCTTGCGCTCGCCCTCGTGCTGAGCCTGTCCCTCATCGCCTGCGGCGCCAAGCAGGACGATACCCCCCAGACCGGCGCCGACACGCCGGACACCACCCAGACCGCCGAAAAGCAGAAGCTCATCGGCGGCTGCGACGCCGAGTTCCCGCCGTTCGGGCTTCATCGCCGCCGACGGCAGCTACGACGGCTTTGACCTTGCGATGGCCGAGGAGCTGTGCTCCCGCCTCAGCTGGGACTTCGAAGCCGTTCCCCATCGTATGGGACAGCAAGGACGCCGAGCTCGCCGCCGGCACCATCAACTGCATCTGGAACGGCTTCACCTACACCGGCCGCGAGAACGACTACACCTGGTCCGACCCCTACGTCGATAACTCCATCGTCATGGTCGTCAAGGCCGACAGCGGCATCTCCTCCCTCGCCGACCTTGCCGGCAAGAGCGTGATGGCGCAGGCCGCCTCCTCTGCCGTGGACGCTATCAACGCCAACGAGTCGCTCAAGTCCTCCCTCAAGGAGGCCGTGGAGTTGGCGGACTATAACACCGGCTTCATGGAGCTCAAGCAGGGCAGCGTGGACGCCATCGCCGCCGACCTCGGCGTCGCCAAGTTCCAGATCGCCAGCAACGAGGGCGACTATGTGATCCTGGATGAGCCCATCTCCACCGAGCAGTACGCCATCGGCTTCCTCAAGGGGCAACACCGAGCTGCGCGACGCCGTGAACGCCGAGCTCCTCAAAATGGCCGAGGACGGCACGATGCTCTCCATCGCGGAGAAGTACGTCGATCAGGGCCTTGTGATCGACAGCCTCTGCCTCGTCAAGTAACATGACCGTTTCCGCCATGCTGACCCTGCTGGTGCAGGGCTTCGGAAATCGCTGGAAATTTTTACCTTAACGCTGCTCGGCTCGCTGCCGCTCGGACTTCTTGTGATGTTCGGCCGGCGCAGCCGCGTGGCCCCGCTGCGCTGGCTCGTGAAGCTGTTCATCTCCGTCATGCGCGGCACGCCCCTGATGCTCCAGCTCATGGTCGTTTACTACGGCCCGTTCCTGCTCTTTTCGACTTCACGCCGCCGGGCAACTGGCGCTTCGGCGCGGTCATCGTCGGCTTCGTCATCAACTACGCGGCCTACTTCGCGGAGATCTACCGTGCGGGCTATGAGTCCATCCCGGTCGGACAGTTCGAGGCGGCGCAGGTGCTCGGCTACCTACCGGCGCGCAGTCCTTCGGACGCATCCTTCTTCCCCAGATGATCCGGCGCGTGCTGCCGCCCGTGACGAACGAGGTCATCACGCTCGTGAAGGACACCTCTCTCGCCTCCGTCATCGGCACGGTAGAGATGTTCACGCGTGCCAAGCAGATCGTCGCCTCGCCCAACACGCCCGGTATGCTGGCGCTCGCGGCGGCAGGACTCTTTTACTACGTCTTCAACTACATCGTTGCCTTTGCGATGGAGCGCGCGGAGCGCTCGCTCGCCTACTACCAGTGAGGGAGGGACCGGACATGAACGTATTGACCATGCAGGACGTCCGCAAGTCCTTCGGCTCGCTGGAGGTGCTCAAGGGCATTTCCCTCACCGTGGGTGAGGGTGAGGCCGTCTCGGTCATCGGCCCCAGCGGCAGCGGTAAATCGACGCTGCTGCGCTGCGCGACGCTGCTTGAAACGATGGACGGCGGCTCACTCGCCTACGGGAACGACTTCGCCGCGACGATGGACGCGGAGGGAAAGAGCGTCTACGCGGACAAGGCCGCGCTGCGGCGGATCAAAAGCCGCTTCGGGCTGGTGTTCCAGCAGTTCAACCTTTTTCCGCATTACACGGTGCTCAAAAACGTGACAGACGCGCCGCTCACCGTGCAGAGGCGCGAGCGCGGCGAGGTGCGGGAGCTTGCGCTCTCCCTGCTCGAGAAGATGGGCCTTGCGGACAAGGCGGACGCCTATCCCTGCCAGCTCTCCGGCGGACAGCAGCAGCGCGTCGCCATCGCCCGCGCGCTGGCGCTGCGGCCCGACATCCTCTTTTTCGACGAGCCGACCAGCGCGCTCGATCCCGAGCTGACCGGCGAGGTGCTCAAGGTCATACGTGATCTCGCGGAGGAAAAAATGACCATGGTCATCGTCACGCACGAGATGGCCTTTGCCCGCGCCGTGAGCGACCGCGTGATCTTCATGGACGGCGGCGTCATCGTCGAGCAGGGCGATCCCGAGCAGGTGCTCGGCGACCCGGCGCAGGAGCGCACGCGGCGCTTCCTGCGCAGCTATCAGACCTGAAATATCTGCCTCCTCTGCAAAGAGGGATGTGCCGGCACACACGGCGCATCCCCTTTGTTTTACCTGAAATTCATAAAATTTCCCGGCCTTGGCATACTAAGACAAACTACAAGCACAAGGGGAAATGGTATGGAGACCAAACGGATCGGCGCACAGACGCTGCGCTTTTCACGTCCGCCGCGCGTGGAGAGCTTTGCCAACATCGGCGCGAAGCTGGAGGGACAGGGCCCGCTGGCGGACTATTTTGACGAGCTGAGCGAGGATTCCTTCTTCGGCGAAAAGACCTGGGAGAAGGGCGAAGCCCGTATGCAGAAGCGCGTGCTCTCCCGCGCGCTGGAGAAGGCGACGCGCAGGCCGGAGGAGCTGGACCTCATCTTTGCCGGCGACCTTCTGAACCAGTGCATCGGCACCTCCTTTGCCCTGCGGGAGTTCGGCGTGCCGCTGTGCGGCGTGTACGGCGCGTGCTCGACGATGGGGGAGAGCCTGGCGCTTGCCGCCATGAGCATCGACGGCGGCTTTGCCCGCCGCGCTGCGGCGATGACCTCCTCGCACTTCTGCACCGCCGAGCGGCAGTACCGGATGCCGTGCCCTACGGCTCGCAGCGCACGCCGACCGCCCAATGGACGGCCACGGCGGCGGGCTGCTGCATCCTGTCGAATGAGGGAAGGGTCCCGCCGTCACGCACGCGGCCATCGGGAGGATCGTGGACCGCGGCATCACGGACGCGAACAACATGGGCGCAGCGATGGCGCCCGCGGCGTATGACACGCTCCGCGCGCTCTTTTCCGACACGCGGACCTCACCCGCGGACTACGATCTCATCGTCACCGGCGATCTCGGCCGGCTCGGGCACGAGGTCGTCGCGGACCTCTTTCGCGCGACGGCGTGGACATGACGAAGAACTTACAAGGACTGCGGGCTGCTGCTCTACGATCTGGAGCGGCAGGATATGCACATGGGCGGCAGCGGCTGCGGCTGCTCCGCCGCCGTGCTCAACGGCTATCTTCTGCGCGGGGATGCGCGAGGGCAAGTGGAATAGGATCGTCTTCGCACCGACGGCGCGTTGCTCGCCGACCTCCACCATGCAGGGACGAGACATCCCGGGCGTGTGCCACGCCGTCATTCTGGAAAATATCGGGGAGGAAAAACTGATGGATTATCTCAATGCCTTTCTGCGGCGGCATCCCCTGCGCCGTGGGACAGATCCATTGACAAAAACGCCGCTCACGGCCCGCATCCTGACGGGCTACGTCGTCGCGGGCGTGCTGCTCACGGCCGTCGGCATCTACGAACCCATCGTCGAATGGGGCGGCGCGGGCGCGACCGTGCCGCTCACGGGCTTTGGCTACTCGCTTGCGAGCGGCGTGAAGAAGGCCGTCGCGGAGCAGGGCTGGCTCGGCGTGATGACCGGCAGGGCTCGCCACCGCGGGCGGCATCGCTGCGCGGCGGTCTGCTTCGCGGTCGTGATGGCGCTGCTCTTCCGGCCGCCCGGTGACAAGCCCAGTAACAAAAGTGCCCGTTCCTTTTTTGAACAGGCACACCGGATGAATATCATCGGAAAATCAGATGAGGCTTTTTCTCCGTCTCGGGGTCGAAGAGATGGATGAGCCGCGCTCGAAGCTGAACCTCACCGCCGTGGCGGGCGTAAGGCGTTGGCGTCAAGTTCGCGGTCTGCACCACCACCACGTCCTTGCCGCCGTTTACGCGGTCATGGCAGATGCGGCTCGCCCCATCAGCTCGCTCACGTCGATCCGCGCGTCGATGCCCTCTCGTCGCCGACGGTGACGTGGACCGGACGCACGCCGACGGTCACGGTACGGCTCTCCGCGCCCGCCGCGGCGAGCTTCGCAGCCTACTCCGCCGTCAGCGGCAGCGTGTGGCCCATGACGGTGACGGAGTGCGTCGCCACTCTTTGTGAGCTGGTTCTCGAAGAAGTTCATCTGCGGCGTGCCGATGAAGCTTAAGGACGAACAGGTTCGCGGGATGGTTGAACACCTCCTCTGCGGTGTGCCGATTCAAGCTGAAAGCAATACGTAACCTCCGAACGAAGTACAAATTTGAT
>VOFK01000002.1_pt1 | contig 13154 bp, 22 predicted proteins | sample 5384121 | NCBI WGS metagenome assembly VOFK01 (sample SAMN12384730, study PRJNA508395) | human gut metagenome | isolation source: healthy gut J | host: Homo sapiens | reverse complement strand
TGAAGTTACGTATTGCTAATGATGGGAAGCAGCGCAATACACTGCACCTTCCGGAACGATTTTTGAAAGTCATATAATAAAGCTTTACGACGGTGGTGAAAAACTATAAACATAAAACGGAACCGTCACAGGAGATGGAACTGCATTTGTTGTGTTTAAAAAAGATGATAAATATATAGGTGCGTATACTATTAATACTGAAAATAATACAATAAACAGTGCTATTCATACCGGTGGAATGGCATATGGACAAATATATGCGGTTTTATCGTATGGAAATACAGTATCGAGAAAATTTTTATAATGCCGCGCAGACAGAAATAACCTCATGTATAAGCGAGTATAAAAACTCTCGGCACTACCGAATCTGATTGTGCAAATTATTTTTTTGAAAAATATAAGGCAATAATAAATCTTGACAATTATTTGTCACAGGAATTAACATTGTTGTCTGAAATTGCAAAAGCCGTGTCGGTTGCCGACAGAAACGTATCAGCAGTAAGCGATATACGAAAAAACATCGGTGAAGAACTTGTAGTTAAGCTTTTAAACAAAACAAATTCAGTTCAAACTTTAAAAGAGATATATTCCTCATATAATGACTTGGCTGAACTTGACGGAGGAACCGATTATTTTAAAAAAGTATATAACATCTGATAGTTTACTCAGCAATGTTCTTTCGGCTACGGCAAAAAATGATTATGATTCTATAGAATCGTTGAGAAGTGCATTTAATGAAAATGCTCTGCTTGTGGCTTTTGGATGCGTAAATGGTTATGGTGAGATTGGCAATCTTATTTCAGAAAATAAGAATATACTTGCACCTTATATCAGTTATAGCAGCCTTGAGGGACTTAGTGCCAGTAATCGTACAGGATATTATAAATATGTAACTGAAAAAAAGTGGAGTCGTTGTCATCTTTAGGGACATTGCTTGATGAGTACATGAATTCTATCAGTAAAAATCCAAATAAAACGAACGGGATAGGCTCAGTATCAGGAAACGGTTCGGGAAAAAGGCAGTACATCTATGATAGTTTCGCAAGTGACCGGAAATGATACTGTGTCATCTGAAAAGACAATAAAATATTTACAGATGTAAATACGGACCATTGGGCGTATACTGCGATAAATTCATTAAAAAATCTTGGAGTTATCAGCGGACGCGGAGACGGAAGCTTTGGCACAGATAATTCCGTAACCCGTGAGGAGTTTGTTAAGATGCTTCTTGGAATTTTCGGAAAGGAAACGGAAAATGTTGATAATAAGTTCAGTGATGTGGATGAGAATAAGTGGTATGCTCCATATGTAAATACTGCTGCCGATATGGGTATCGTAAGTGGAATTGAGGAAGATATATTCGGTGTGGGAGAAAAATTACACGTCAAGATATGTCAGTTCTTATAGTACGATATCTTAAGCAAGAAAACTGTGAATTGAACGGTGCTGCGATAGATAGCTTTACAGATGATGGTGATATTTCTGATTATGCTAAAGATAGCGTGTATGCACTAAAAATCTTGGACTTATAAACGGTATGGGTGATGGAAGCTTTATGCCGAGGGCAAATGCAACAAGAGCACAGACTGCTCAGATACTTTACTCTGTATCTCTGTTTATGAAATCAAGAAACATATCGTATACGAATTTGACAGGCAGTGACAGATATATGCTTCTTGCCGGAAAGTTTATGGCACTGGATATAATTCCTTTTCCTAACGAGGAAAACGGTATTGTAACGAAAGGTCAGTTTGCAAAATATCTGGCAGGTTTTGTGAATGCTAAAAAATTATGAGAAAAAAGCGATGACAAGACCATATTCAGTGATGTGGTGCCCGGAAGTACATATTACAATGAAATTCGATTTCTTTATGATAACGGTTATATTGATAAGAACAACTCAGTATTTGGGGCTGACAATCCGATAACTCTGGGTGAGGTTGCTATTATCATGTGCCGTGTACTGGGATATGATGTTTATGCTATCGAGAACGGCGGTAATATCAGTTCATACTACAGTGTAGCGGTAAGCAACGATATTATTCCGAATTTGAGAAAGACTATTGATGATACGCTTTCTTTTTATGGATATATTGGAGATATTTGATTCGGCGTCCAAGGCATATATGGTTGTGGATGATTTGGATAAATCGTGTCAATATACTCTATTTCTAATATAACACCTTTGTATTATTATCATAGAATACTTACTCTTGATGATATAGTATATGTATGTGGAACTCGCACATTAGACGGAAGTGGAGGTCTTAGTGCAGATGAAGTGAGAATAGGTTCTTATAGTTTCAGTACGGATATAAAAAGATGTATACAGATACCTTGGTTACAGAGTAAACGCTTTTTTACGTTGAAGATGATGAAACTCTAAAATTTATTGAGCCGAACCAGAAAAAATAATGTCCTTTTCATTAGAGCAGGACTTGATTTCAGACTTTGATGGTTCTGTATTGAAATATTATAAAAATGAAACAACAAACTCGGAGAAGAAAGAAACACTTCCGAAGACAATAAATCGCTTGTATAATTACAATTATGTTGCTGAATATGATACAGAAGACATTAAAAAAACGCTGATGAGGTTATTCTGATAGACAGTAACAATGATGGAATGTATGATACAGTAAATGTAATCAGAGAGAAGCAATATACTGTATAAATCAGCTTACACCGTATGAAAATACATTATATGATTATTATAATCAGCCGTCGATAAAACTTAATGATTTGGAAACTGTAATTGTATATGACACTGACGAAAAGTTTACATCGATAGGAAATTTAAAGATTTATGATATTCTTTCAGTTATCGAGGATAAACAAAAAGAAAATGCTGTAATTTACATTATCGAGGGAAGAAGCTGACGGAGTTGTTAAGAGGACTGCTCGAAACAACGGAATTTAACAGTTAGTATTGATGATGCGGAGTATGACTTGACAGATATTCTTGCGGCACAAAAATACAACATATTCATTATTGTCAGTAGGAAATGCTGTCAGTGTATTGCTTGACCATCGTGGCAGAATAGCATATGCCGAATTTGATGACAATGATGAGGTAAATAACTTTGCATATCTTGCACAAGCTTTTCCGGCAGAGCATAGCGATGGACCATACCTAAAAGTATATACTACATCCGGAAATATGGAAACATTAGAGTTCGCACGGAATGCAAAGGTAAATAACAAAAAAGTAAATGAATATACAGACATTGAAAAGCTATTCAAGGATGTAAATACAGACCCGGATTCAGTTAATCAGCTTATAAGATACAAGCTGAATAATAATGGTGAAATTCAGTCAGTAAAAACTGCACAATATGTAGATGCTGACGAGCTTTATACAACGGCAAGTGTATTCACCCGCAGCACAGACCTTTCTGACACATACTATAATGCAAACTATAGGAGTTTCCCGGTTATGCAAGACTTTCGGAGAAGACAAAAATAATGTATGTTCCGGCGAGCAAATCATTAATGGACGACTCCCAATATTATGAGATAAAGCAATTTAAAGATTTGAAGTCTGCAACTTTTGGTACGGTGGAACTATATAATATGTCTAAGGACATGGTAGCGGAATTGCCGTAATACGTTCGGATAATGCAGGAGGAAATGAGCTCACTTACAGTTCTGTTATGGCGGCGGTTAAGAATGTTTCGCTCACTTCTGTTGATGATGACGAGCGTTATTTACTAACTCTTTTTATACAATGGTACAGAACAGGAATTTGTGACCGCTGAGGGAGTAGAACTTGAAAAGACAGTATAATAGCAGCGAAGGACCTGTTACATCAACCATTGACGAGGGAGACCTTATAAGGATTGCAACGAATGCTAATAATGAAATTGTTGACTATCATAAAATATTTGATTTTGATAACAATGATAATCCCGATGTGGTAATCAGAGGCAATGAATACGGAGAAACAAAGTCATATATCGGTTCTGCAAAGACACTTATCGCATTTGATGACATGGCTGCTAATCCTGATACCGATGTTGTATCGGGACGTATATGGCAAAGGCAAAAATCCATACTGGTTCACCGGTGTTCAATATTCAACGGAATTTGGCATTGTAAAATCAATAACAGGTTCATCAATGATTATACAGACATATCCGGGAACAGCAGGAAGCAACAGTCTGGAATGCGAAAGATACTTCAATCTTAAAAAATAATCGTGTATATATTTTGGAGGACAGTCGCGAAGGAGTTCATTTGGGAAGTCTTGATGATATAATTCCATCTAATCTTGCAGGAGAGGCAAAAAAAAGCTTCGAGAGTGATTATTTCAAGACATAACGATGTGCCATCGATTGCGGCAATAGTAATACGATAAAGGGGAAGTAACATGAATAAATTAAGAAAAATAATTGCGTTGATGCTTTCTCTGAGTGTAATATTTACAGCGGCAATATCAGTGTTTTCAGCTGAAAACTTTGATGATGACGGCAACAGAGATAATGATGCGGGACTAAGCGATGAGGAACAAAATGTTCTCATTCAAGACTCGCACCCTAAGCATGAACTGGATAACCCCGATGACGCGTACATAGAGGATATTGAATATGATACGTACATTATGGGTAAGAATGAATATGATGAAACAGTAAAAAAAAGCTTACAGCTTTTTTTTTGAAATGTGGGTTCCTATTGATGATGGTTCATATCTTCAAGCCAATCAAGGCAGGTGAATTTTTTTCTGTCAGTGTGCCGCTACATAAACTGTGACTCATTTTATGACGAAGATGCAAACAAAGAAGACATGTGGGAAAAAAGCCCATGATATGCTTAAAAGTATGGGATATGTAGATTTCAATATAGATTGTACGGATGAAATAAGTTTTGATAATGCACTCAGAACACTTGTAAATGCTTTGGGGTATAAGCAGATTGCTTATATGTATGGAGGCAATGATAATGCGTATATACAAATTGCCGCAAATTATGATATAACAAAGAACTTTCTGGATAACCGAAGTGCTTCTATCAGAAGAACTGATGCGGCATCTCTTCTTAATGATTCTATAAAGGCCGATGTATACATTTCATATGGAAATAACGGTCATAAAAAGCATTAATACTTTAGAGTATTTCAAGGATGCTTATAAAATCACCGGAGTTGTAGAATCTGTTTCAGAGCATGCAATAACGAGTGGTGATACAATATATAAAGGTATTAGAATAGGAGATTATCTTCTTGCCAGTGACCGCAGTGATTTATATGATTACCTTGCGTGTAAGGTGGAGGCATATTACCGAAAGGAAGATTCCGGAGGAAATACTCTCTTATATATCTCTTATCACAAAAAATAACAGCATAATAACGATAGACGGCGAAGATATTAAAAAGTGTTGAAAATAACATAATACGATACTATAGCGACAATAAAACAAAAAAAAGTATCTCTTAATTCATCAGCGAAAGAGATACTTAACGGATTTTCGCCAAAATCGTTAGACGAGGAAGATTTTTATAACTGCGATTATATCAGATTAGTGGATAACGATAACAATGGTAAGTACGATGTTGTTTTTGTATACAAATATGACATAATGGTTGTAAAAACGTATTGTAGAGTCGCAGGGAATGATTTATGGTCTGTACAATGATGACCCAAACGGGTCATTAAAGGTAAATTTTTGCTGACTGCGACATGACTGACCGTATGGGCAATCCTGTTGATGCTTATTATATAACAGAGGATTCAATTCTATCAGTTGCTAAAGATATTGAAACAAACAAGACAAAGATTATAGTAAGCAATTTGATGTATACCGGTGTAGTAAAGAGCACTAATGGCACTAAAATTAAATTTGAGGACAGGACATATAAGTATTCAACAAATGCTGAATACTATAAAGACGCAAAAAGCAATTAAAAATGGAAATAAATATACGGTGTATCTTGATTACCGAGGTAGGATAGCCGGTTATGATTTGCTTAAAACTGACGATATACAATATGGATTCTTAATACAGGCTTGGATTGAGGATAACAGGAGCGATGTGATAGCCAAACTACTTCCTTATACCGGTGATATGAATGAATTCAAACTTGCAAGAAGTACAAAAATTGATGGTTTAACTTGCAAAGGTGCAGAAAAAATAATAACTGCATTAAAAATAGCAGCGGATTATCAGAGGTCTACGCTTGCAACACTGGATTCGTCATATAAGATAATGGCTGATTATAGTGATGACAGTTATGTGTATGTAAGAGTCCCAATTATGTATAAGCTCAACGATGAGGGAGAGATTAAATATATCGATACTCCATATCATAGCGACAATGAAAATCCGGAGTGGAATGATGTATTCCATGACAATTCTATGACAATGTATAACGATTTTTTTCTAAAAGGACATCTTCCATAAAACCGGGAGGCATGTATCTTAGAAATACACTTGCATTTAATAGTGATAACGGAAATAATGTGGCGATAAATTCAAAGACAAAGGTTTTTGTAGTTCCTGTTTCAAACGATAGAGGGATATCGGAGATACATCACAGTATATTAAGACAAATTTAACCTATTTCGATGATTGGGTATATTATCCGCAGACCGGGACACAATACACAATCGAAAATCGCATTGAAGCATGTAACGTGGATGAATCTCGGACAGCAGGTGTAATAGTATATTATACAAGTGACGTAATACCTGAGATAGATAAAAAAAGTACCACTTACAGTAGTGGACGAAGTAGTAAAGGCAGTTAATGATAATGATGAGAGTGTAACTCGAATAATCGGCTGGCAGGGTAATGCTCAAATGCAGGTTGACCTTGCAGAAGATGTCTATCTGAAACGTTACTATAATGGACCTAACGGTTCAAAAATTATGTCGGAAGTAAAGCATGGTGATATAATTCGTTATGTTACAAACAGTAAAGGCGAGCTTGTGGATTATGTTAAGGTATTCTCTTTGAAGGATGAAGACAATCCTGATTATGTAAAAACAGGGGAATGAAGAAGGAAAAACTGTTGAGACGTCAACACTAAATAAAACAATGATTGCTGTGTCAGACGGAAAGTATGCTGAAAATGGCCATAATACATCACATATATACAATGCCATTGGTAGCTATAATTACGGTGCAATGTATAGATTGGTATATGGTACGTTGCTTTTTACAGAAACGGAACAAATCTTGTTCTGAAAACAAAGGTTGATACTGCTCTGGGACAGACAGACAAAAATTGAAATAGCTGATTTCTCGGGATATAATGTGTTGTTTATTGATGAGACTACAAATAGAATATATGTTCCCACAGAGGATGATTTGCTCGCAGAGCAGAGTGCAGGAGAGGCAGCATCAAAGGTAATCCTTCATACCGAAGGCGGTAAACAGCGTCAACTAATTATAATAAAAAGGGCTGGATAAAAGCTCCTTTTTTATCTACTGCATAAATCGAACACAACAAATGAGAGACTGACTTATCTACAGACAGAAAATCCGAGGCGTGATACGTCAGAAATTGCACTTTCATTATATCAGTTTAAGCAACAAGATGGATATATACACGAATGACTGTCGTGTAATTTACGCATAAATTTATTATAGTAGGAGGAGTGATAAAAAAGTGAATATTGATAAAGCGATTACATATGCGGAGAGCATCGTAAGAAAAAAAAGCTTTAAATTATTTCTATGATTGTTTTCCTACAGAACAAAGTGAAAATCTTGTGTTCAAAAAAAAAATTTGAGAACGTTTCATGGACTACCGGATTTTATGAGGGGATATTATGGCTTATGTATGAGCTTACAGGTGATAAAAGCTTTTTATAATTCGGCAAAGCATCACAGTGAAATGTTTCATAAGAGGTTGGTTGACCGAGTTGAACTGGAGCATCATGATATGGGCTTTTTGTTTACACTTTCAAGCGTCGCCGATTATCGAATAACAGGAGATGAACAGGCGAAGCAGGATGGAATTGAGACGGCAGAATGGCTTTTGAAGCGTTATCAGCCAAAAGGTAAATTCATTCAAGCATGGGGTTCTATGGATGATGCACAAAATTATCGATTTATTGTTGACTGTATGCTAAATATTCCGCTTCTATTCTGGGCGAGTGAAGTGACGGGAAACAGGAAGTATTACGATGCTGCTTATAATCATATGAAGACATCAATCGCAAAATATTATCCGTCCTGATGCGTCTTCATATCACACCTTTTTCTTTGATCCTGTAACCAATAAGCCGCTTCGGGGAGAAACTCATCAGGGATTTTCCGATGACAGCAGTTGGGCGAGAGGACAGTCATGGGCAGTATATGGTCTTGCTTTTTATGTTATCATTATACGCATGAGGAAGCGATACTGCCGCTGTTTGAACGTGTGACAAAGTATTTCATAGATCATCTTCCGGAGGATTATGTACCGTATTGGGATTTAATATTCTCCGACGGCAGCTGCGAACCGCGTGACACTTCAGCAGCTGCGATTGCAGCATGCGGGATTCTTGAAATGGAAAAATATTATCACAATCAAGAATTTTTGATATAGCGAAAAAGATGATGTCAAGTCTTTCGGAAAAGTATACGACGGTAGATTATCTACAAAGTAATGGAATTATAAAGGACGGCATGTATAGCAGAAAAGCATGGTCATAAATCGGAGTGTACAAGTTGGGGCGACTACTTCTATCTTGAAGCACTAATGCGTATGAAAAAAGCGATTGGAAAATTTATTGGTAAGGAGAACAAATATGAAATACGGACATTTTGACGATTTGAATAAAGAATATGTAATAGATACTTCGAGAACACCGCTTCCATGGATAAATTATCTTGGAACAAACGGATTTTTCTCATTAATTTCAAATACCTCCGGCGGCTATTGCTTCTACAAGGACGCAAAGAACAGAAGAATTCTGAGATACCGATACAATAATATCCCTGCGGATAACGGTGGACGCTATTTTTACATAAACGATAATGGCGATTGCTGGACACCCTCGTATATGCCGATGAAAAAAGAGCTTGATTTTTATGAGTGCCGTCACGGTATGGGTTACACGAAAATTACCGGTGAGCGAAATGGCATCCGCATTGAGCAGACCGCTTTTTGTTCCTGTGGACGATAACTGTGAAATACATAGAATTAAGGTGACAAATACAAGCGGTGGGTCTAAAAAAACATAAATCTGTTTTCATTTGTTGAATTCTGTCTTTGGAATGCCCAAGATGATATGCTTAACTATCAACGTAACCTTAATACAGGTGAGGTGGAAATCGATGGCAACACTATATATCATAAAACAGAGTATAGGGAGAGAAGGAATCACTATGCTTTCTATTCCGTAAATACTCAAATAAGTGGATTTGATACGGATAGAGATACTTTTCTTGGTGCTTTTAACGGTCTTGACAATCCCGACAGTGTAATAAACGGTAGTAGCGGAAATTCAGTAGCTTCCGGCTGGTATCCTATTGCATCGCACCGGATTGATATTTCACTTAACGCAGGAGAAAGTTGCGAATACATATTTGTTCTCGGATATATTGAGAATGAAAATGATGAGAAATTTGAAAGTCTTAATGTAATAAATAAGACAAAGGCAAAGAAAATGATTGCAAGATATGAATCATCTGCACAATGTGATGCGGAACTTGATAAGCTTAAATCTTACTGGGATAATCTTCTTTCGGTATTTACGCTTGAGTCAAATGATGAAAAAGCTTAACCGTATGGTAAACATATGGAATCCGTATCAGTGTATGGTGACCTTTAATATGTCAAGAAGTGCATCATATTACGAAAGCGGTATCGGCAGAGGAATGGGATTTCGAGATTCAAATCAAGATTTGCTTGGCTTTGTACATCAAATACCCGAAAGAGCAAGAGAGAGGATTGTTGATATCGCTTCAACTCAATTTGAGGACGGCAGTGCGTATCATCAGTATCAACCGCTTACAAAGCAAGGTAACAATGAAATCGGAAGTGGATTTAATGATGACCCACTGTGGCTGATTTTAGGCACTGTGGCATATATCAAGGAAACAGGAGATTATGGTATTTTTTTAGACGAACAGGTGCCGTTTGACTGTGACAAAAACAATACGGCAACGCTTTTAGAACATCTTAATCGTTCGTTTGGACACGTTATAAATAATCTTGGTCCTCATGGACTTCCGCTTATAGGACGTGCGGACTGGAACGACTGCTTGAATTTGAACTGCTTTTCCGAAATCCCCGATGAATCTTTTTCAAATTACGGGAGACGATGACGGCAGAGTAGCAGAGTCTGTGCTTATCGCAGGAATGTTTGTGTATATCGGAAGAGAATTTGCAAGGCTTTACAAGGCACTCGGCAATGATGAAATGTATGAAAATGTTTCATATGAGATTAAAAAAATGACTGAAGCGGTATTGGAGCACGGATATGATGGTGAATGGTTCATAAGAGCTTATGATGCTAACGGTAATAAGGTTGGTTCCAATGAATGTGATGAAGGTAAAATCTTTATTGAATCGAACGGCTTCTGTGTAATGGCTGGAATAGGTAAGGAAGATGGCAAGGCACAAAAAGCACTTGACAGCGTTAAAAAATATCTTGAATGTGAATATGGCATTGTACTCAATTATCCGCCATATTCGAGATATCGACTTGAACTTGGTGAAATCTCGTCATATCCGCCGGGATATAAAAGAAAATGCAGGAGTGTTCTGTCATAATAACCCATGGGTAATGATTGGTGAAGCAGCGATGGGTAACGGAGAAAGAGCGTTTGAACTGTATAAAAAGATTGCCCCTGCATATCTTGAAGATATAAGTGAAATCCACAGAACTGAACCATATGTATATTCGCAGATGATTGCGGGACGTGATGCGGTAAGAGCCGGAGAGGCAAAAAAAATTCATGGCTTACTGGCACGGCAGCATGGAATTATTATACGGTGTCACAATATCTTTTAGGCATACGCCCTGATTTTGACGGACTTATAATTGAGCCGTGTATTTCAAAAGGTATATCTGAATTTAAGATAACAAGAAAATTTAGAGGAACAATATATAATATTTCTGTAAAGAACATAGGAGAGGGAACGGTTAAAATAACAGCCGATAACGGAGTGGTAAATGGTACAACAGTTTCATCTGATGCGGAAATATGTAATGTAGAGGTGGTAAATGTAATGAATTTCAATATACCAGATTTGGGGATTATAGATGACAGTTCAGATTTCGCATTCTCTCCGCCACTACAGACGGAAGGTTTATCTCCGGTAAGGAAGGCGTAAAAACATATACTATGTACAGGAGACGGAAAGGTTGAATTTGTAGCTTTCGAAAATCAGACTCTTGCCTATGTTAACTCGGTTCTTGGCTATGGTGCCTACTATCCGCTTCATTCTGTGAACAGAAAAGGTAAAATCAAGGCTGTGCTTATGGATTTGGATGGAACGTCGGTAAGAAGTGAGGAATTCTGGATTTGGATAATTGAAAAAACAACCGCCAGTATGTTTGATGATGAAAGCTTCAAGATTGAAGATAGTGATATACCGTTCGTATCAGGTCATAGCGTATCGGAGCATTTACAGTATTGTATAGATAAATACTGCCCGGGTGAGTCGCTTGATAAAGCGAGGAATTTCTATTTTGAACATGTTAATCATGAAATGAAGGAAATTATATGGAAGGCAGAGGCAGAAAAAAATTCTTTTTTGTTCCACAGGAGGGATTAAAAGAATTTTTACTCGCAATAAAAGCAAAAAGGAATTAAGATAGGACTTGTAACATCAGGATTATATGAAAAGGCAATGCCGGAAATACTTTCGGCTTTTAGAACTCTCGATATGGGTGAGCCTACAGATTTTTACGATGCAATAATTTCAGCAGGATACCGCTCCGCAAGGGAAGTGTTGGAACGCTCGGTGAGTTGTCACCGAAACCTCATCCGTGGCTTTATGCTGAAACCTGTGCAGTTGGACTCGGAATCAATTTTGATGAACGTAATAGCGTAATCGCTATTGAGGACAGTGGTGCCGGAGTATGTTCGGCAAGAATTGCAGGATATACAACAATAGGACTTGCGGGAGGCAATATAAAAGAAAGTGGAACAATGCCTATGTGTAGCCGCTATTGCAATAATCTCGCAGAAATACTTGATTACATAGAGGAGGAAGAGTAAATGGAGCGAAAAAATATAAAATGCCATTTTATATCCAATACCCATTGGGACAGAGAGTGGAAATTCAGTGCTCAAAGAACAAGACATATGCTTGTTACCGCAATTGATATGCTACTTGATATTTTTGAAAAAGAGCCGGATTACAAACATTTTCATCTTGACTCACAGACGCTCCCCATTCAAGATTATCTTGAAATAAAACCTCAAAAAAAGAGAGATTCTGAAAAAGTATATAAGCGAGGGGAAACTTGCAGTTGGTCCGTGGTTTTGTTTGCCGGATGAGGTTTGTGTAGGTGGAGAGTCTCTTATAAGAAATCTTCTTCTTGGACATAAAATCGCAAACGAATTCGGCAAGGTTTCAAAGACCGGCTATTCACCGTTCGGTTGGGGTCAAATATCACAAATGCCACAGCTATATCATGGCTTCGGAATAGATTTTGCGTCATTTTACAGAGGTCTTAATACATACATGGCACCGAAATCAGAGTTCTACTGGGAGGGTGCTGACGGTACGACAATTTATGCTTCAAGGCTGGGTCAAAGACCGAGATATAATATGTGGTATATAATGCAACGTCCGGTGTTTTTATGGTAAACGTGATGGTGATAATCGTCGCGTTTCATGGGGAGCGGGAGACGGAATGTTCCGTTTTGCAGATCCGGCAAGGTGCGAATATGAATATCAGTATTCGCATAGAAAATATGAGTATCATGACGAATATATAGCTGAAAAAGACGGAGCAGGCACTCTCTGAACAGGACGATGAGTGGACAACGCCTAACCGCTTCTGGTCAAACGGTCATGATTCATCAATACCGGATATGAGGGAAGCAAGGCTTATCAAGGATGCTAATGCTGTTTATGAAGGTGTTGATGTTTTTCACAGTACAGTTTATGACTTTGAGCAGAGCGTGATCAGAGATTTTGATAAAAATTCACCTGTTTTAAAGGGCGAAATGCGTTATCCGTTTACAAAAGGCAGTGTAAGTGCACTGTT
>VOFK01003134.1_pt1 | contig 13166 bp, 21 predicted proteins | sample 5384121 | NCBI WGS metagenome assembly VOFK01 (sample SAMN12384730, study PRJNA508395) | human gut metagenome | isolation source: healthy gut J | host: Homo sapiens | reverse complement strand
GTTGGTCAGGGTCACGTTGCTGACATTGTCCTTGAACTCAAGGTAGTATCTGCGGTAAGAACTTTGGCTGTTAGAATTCGTCAACCAGTACGTCCCGAGGAAACTCGTAACATAATTTCCCCATTCGTCTGACACGTCAGGATCTCCGCCGATGGCTTCGACACCCTATAGGCGTACTGAACCAGCTTACCATCCTTATAGCCGGCCGTAATGAATATAGAACCGTCCGGATTATACTGAACAGAGTACGCTTTCCAGCGGTTGCGTTGTCGTCAGTTTCATCCGGCATTATTTCAACTGTAGTGGGGTCATAAGATCCACCTTTTTGTCCATGAATGCGTTGTCTCCAGTCAAGTTGAGCGTAACCTTTTCCGGCTTCTTGGTGACATTGACCCATTCTTCAGTCAAGTGAGGTTGAGTACCATTCATACCCGGCAGGTTTGCAAAGTGGATGTTCGCCGTTCCGTCTGCAGGCTGGTTCACCGCACCGTTTGTTTCTTGACAAGCGTAGCGTCGCCGTGTAGCTCACCCGATACAGATACGGGTTTAGCGCCAACCGTTTTCAGCCCCCTACGATGTAATAGTAGTACGGCTTTTCTGCGCCGTGTTCTCATTCACCGTACTTCGGCAGGTTGTTGAACTCCCCAAACCCTTTCGCCGCCCTCCGTCCAGTTTTTCTTGACGAGGTGTGGCCTGCCGATCAGCCGTCTTGATGGCTTGCCATTTCTGTCGCTGAGCTGCTTCTTGCCTGAATCGCAGAACGTCAGCTCATGTCGGGAAGCGCGCCAAGTCTTGCCACCTTGACGTTGAACCTCTCGACGTGTTTCGGTCACTTCCGGAGCGTGTCCGTCAGCGCTGGCGATAAATCTCCTGATATCGGTCAGTGCCGCGTCTGTGAAGTAGTCCTCCGGCTTCTGCGGAAGCCGCAGGCAGATGCTGCGTGCCGAAGTAGTTGTCAATCGCCGCTTCCGACACTGTAGGTGTACGCCCACGCGGATTTCACCGTGCCGTCGGCGTTGTATTGCGCATAAACCGACCGCGTTTCGCTCCAGTTCGCCCAAAAGCGTGCCGTATACGTTGCTGGTGTCCAGCCTCGATTGCTCCAGGCAGGCGTTTCTTCGTCCAGCCCGTATCCGGGCATAGACATGGCGGTACAGCGTCGTCGGTATCTTTTCGCCCGTGCCTTCCCGCGGGCTTGTCCGCGTGGATTGCCGGAAAGCGGTTCAGCCACTGCCGCCAATGCTGAAGCGGTACAGACCTTCCTCTTCTCCTTCTCGCTCGTCATCGCTTGTTCGTCACGGTGACGGGAAAGGAAGTGTTCGCATCGCCCCCTCGTCGTTAAATACGAAACCGTCCGCCGGGCTATAGCTGACGCTGAACGGAGGGTGGCTTGTTTTTGGTATCACTTCTGACCTCCTCCCACCCAGGCGGTAGCTTTGCCTGATGGGCTGATTCTGCTCGTCGAAGCCCGTCACAGCGTACTAAAGTGCCGAACATGATCCTTGCTTCCTCGTGTTCAGGCTGCTGATGCTCATGACCTCAGACTGCTTGAAGTTAAAGTCGTCCGCGACCCACGCCGTTCTCCTGCTGCGGGTCAGGCGGAAGCGTATCCCGCATTAGCCAGGCTGCGCTCGCTGCCCCAGTGTGCTTCGGCTGATGAAGTCAGCTTCGCGATGCAGTTCCGCAGCGTCGCCGTGCCGCGCGTTCTGCGTGTCCGCCTTCGGATTGCAGGATCGTCCGTAGTACTCGCTCGGTGCTGCGGGACCGCTGTATGCTGCTTGGCAGTAGAAGCCGTGTTCAGTTCCTCCCGGATAGGCGTATGTTTCTAACAACGCCGTTTTCTCCATGGCGACCGTGGTTGCCAGCCCCGAACCCTTGGCGCTCCATTTCGCCTCGCTTCTGCCAGCGTGTGTAAAATGCGGCGTTCCGTGCTGCCCTTCGTCCACGCGCCGTTGATGTAATCCCAGCGCGCCTTGTAGAGCGCGACCTGTACGCCGCCGACCTCGGTAATCGTGTGCTTTTAGCCATCCGGCGCGCCCATTCTTGACAGAAAGTCGCATGATTGCCGCCGGTAGACGTTGGTCAGCGTCGCCGTGACCGTGCCGGTGGTTTTGCTGGCGTTCGGTCGATGGTGGTGATGCCGGATGGGTGTAGCTCGGCATTTTGCCCCTCGACGATGTAAATGTAGTAGAGTTGTTGCCGTTCGCGTCCGCGCCGGTGGGGATTCCTTGCTGGTGACCACTGGTGTGCCAGCCGTTCGCTGCCGTCAGCATAACCTCGCGACCGCCGTAGCGTCGTCCGGTGCTGACGGATGAGAGCGACTTTGCTCCGGGCTGAACATACCCGTCCGATGCCGACTCTTGAGCCAGCACCGTATCGTAAATTGTTCCTGCGTCAAGCGCATAGCGGCGAAGCATCACGAGACGTTGCAGGCGCATCCCGATGGCCGTCATCGCCAACCCCTGCACCTCCATGTCGTGGCGGTCCTGTTGACGCCTTCACCTGAATGTTGATGTTCGCAGCCGTTGACGGTGTACGCGCTTAACCAATCACGCCCTTGATGTCGGAATCAGTCATGAGCTTCTGCAACGCCCGAAATCTTACCGAAATTGCTGGCTGAAGCCGTCCGGGTAGCGAGCCGGATGCTTGCGGTATCGTCCGCTCGAACGATGTGGAAGACGACCGAAAAATGCAGCCATTGCTATAAGATTGTAAAAAGTATTGAATGTATGTATCCATATTTCCATTTGATAGGGAAAAGACTTTCGTTGCAGTTTATTTCCTGTGACATAGCGTCGATTACGGATTGAAGATTCTGCGGATTGTTATTTACAGTATCCGTTATAATTGATTCACGTATTTGATATTGATCAAGAAATGATTTAATAATAGTTTGCTTTATGCCGTCATTTGAAACGGTAAGGGAAAGCTCGCTGTCCACGTTTATTATTCCGCTGATATCATTTGTTTTCAGCATATCAAGTGCGGTTTGGCTATCAGTAAATTTAGAATCAAACATAGCATCTTCTCCGGAAGACAGTTCTTTTTTATTACTTCTTTAAAGGCAGTATTTTCAGTATTTTCAACGATTGCCACCGGTATTTTATTGAACATAGATTCCTTTTCATACATACTGTTAAAGGCAACATAAAAAAAAATGTTCCAAGAATAATAGGGAATGCAAGGATCCAGAATAAAAACTCCTTTTGCCTGAATGCATTTTTTTTTTTAGGAATACTTAAAATTATGAAAAAACATTTTAATCCTCCTTGTCTCTAAGTTCCTTACCTGTTATTTCAAGAAATACATCATTAAGAGTAGGAAGTTCTGAAAATACTCTTCCGAAAGGAACATTATTTTGAGTCAGTACATCAAGGATACGCACGAGGTTATGCTTTCCGCCGCGCAATATACCATCAATTTATTATCGTTATAACTGACTTCGTAAACATGAGGAAGATCATTTATCTTAGATATAATTCTGTCTTCAAGATCTAGGACTTCAATTGTGACAGTTTCAGTATTTTTTGATCATTTTTTTCAGTTCGTCTTTTGTACCTATTTGCAAGATTTTTTTCCTTTGTCCATAATTGCAATTCGAGTACAAAGCTGTTCTACCTCTTCCATGTAATGAGAAGTATATATAATAGTAGCACCGTTTCGGTTAAGCTCAGCGATCCCCTCAAGTATTTTGTTTCTGCTTTGCGGATCGACTGCAACGGTCGGTTCGTCAAGTATGATAAGCTTTGGTTTGTGGGCAATGCCACAGGCTATATTCAGTCGTCTGAGCAGACCGCCCGATAGTTTTTCGGATGGAATTTTATAAAGTCCTGCAAACCTGCATATTCGATTGCTTCCTGTACATATTGCTTTCTCAGACTTTTTATCTGTTATGTAAAGACCGCAGAAGTAATCAATATTTTCGTAAACATTCAGTTCATTGAAAACTGCTACGTTCTGCATTATAATACCGATTTGTTTTTTATTTTATAATTGGAAGGAGTCATTTTTTCTCCGAAAATTTCTATTGTACCCTTATCAAATGAAAGCAGGGATAACAGACAATTGATAGTTGTTGTTTTTCCGGAACCGTTTGGTCCCAGCAGACCGAAAAATTTCGCCCTCTTTGATTTCCAGATTAAAATGGTCAAGGGCTATAAGTTCTTTGTGTATCTTTTAACCAAGTTTTCTATTTTGACTACTGTTTTTGCCAATTTTATTTCCTCCTCATAAAGTTATACTAACATTATAAAATAAAATTGATATTATGTGAAGTGAAAAAAAGTCACTTTTTTATATGACATTTGTCATATAGAATTTTTTTGAAATATAGACATATGGAAAATTTTATGTTAAAAATAAAATTATAGAGGGGGAGGACAGTGTGAATAAAATTACGAATAAGCTTGCAGTACTTGTATTATGCATTATCTTAATAACTGATTATGGCGAAAGCGCTATACTGTCTATTGTTTGCATTTTTAATATCAGTATCATTATCTTCGATGAGTCAATGCTTTATCGGAAGCAGAATTTCTCTTTGCGGTCCAGTTTGTATATATCGTACTTTGCTTTTATAATCCTGTGTTTTTTGCTGTATGCTCCCTTTGATGTTTTATGATATAATGTCTGAAAGAAAAATATTTTTTTTGAAATTCTTACCGGAACAGTATTACTTTTTAATATAAAAAGGTTTGGATATGTTCAGATAGTATTGATTTTTTGCTATTATTGCTGTTAGCTTTCTTTTGGAAAAAGCGTACCTCTGAGCTTGAAACGGCACAAAATAAATTGATTGAAACGAGAGACCAGTCGGAGGAAGTAAATATTCTGCTGACTGAAAAAAAAATAGGTATTTATGTGAAAGAAGAGATCATGAAATAAGAATTGCGGTCTTAACTGAAAGAAACAGAATAGCAAGAGAAATTCATGATAATGTAGGACATATGCTATCTAGAACGCTTCTTCAGATGGGTGCACTTCTTGTGACAAATAAGGATGATAAACTCAGACCGGAACTTGAAAAAGTTAAGGATACTCTTAATGAAGCAATGACAAGTATAAGAGAAAGTGTTCATAATCTTCATGATGATTCTGTAGACTTGAAAAATACTGTTATTGAGTTGACAAAAAGCCTTTGAAAGATAGTTTTAAAGTTAAGCTTGATATGGATTTGGATTTTTTCTGAGGATATTCCCAAAAAAATATAAAAAGTTCTGCTTTATAGGAGTTATAAAAAGAGGGAATATCAAATATAATTAAATATAGCAACGGTGATTCAGTTATTATTACTATACGTGAACAACCGGCTTTTTATCAGCTTGTGATCGAGGATAATGGTACAAATAACAATGGTATTATTTACAGTGATGGAATTGGTCTTGAAAACATGAAAATCCGTACGGAAAGCTTGGGCGGTATATTTAAGTACTATTCTGAAAAAAATAAATTTAAAATATTTATTTCAATACAAAAAGCAAGGAAGAATGTTATGAATATAGTAGTTGTAGATGATGATAACTTGGTTGCACTTTCACTTAAAAACTATTTTGGAGGCTTCTGAAGACTTAAAGGTTGCTGAATTGGCAACAGCGGTGAGGAGGCAATTAAACTGTATGACGAGTTTGATCCCGATGTCCTTCTTATGGATATACGTATGTCTGGAATGACGGAATTGAAAGCAGGAGAAAAAATACTTGAAAAGCATAGTGATGCAAAAAATACTGTATCTAACTACATTTTCAGATGACGAATATATTGTTAAAGCATTAAAAATCGGTACTAAAGGATATATTTTAAAGCAGAATTTTGAATGTATTGTCCCAGCACTGAAAACTGTTATGAAAGGACAAACCGTTTTCGGAGACGAGGTAATAAACAAACTGCCTGTTCTTATGAAAAAACATCATATTTTGATTATGAAAAAAATACGGGATCAATGATAAGGAAAAAAGATATAATCAGTCTTGTTGCTCAAGGATTAAGCAATAAGGAAATTGCAACTGAATTGTTTTTTTGAGTGAAGGGACAGTCAGAAATTATTTAAGCAGTATCCTTGAAAAACTTGAACTCAGAGACCGTACTCAGCTTGCGATTTTTTATTATAACAATAATAAATGAATAATATTGACATAAACGGAGGAATACTAATAATGAGTAAATCAGAAAAAAGCTAAAGAATTATTTACAAAAGGCTATAATTGTTCACAGGCGGTACTGGGGGCATTTGCTGAAGACCTTGAATGGATTTTGAAACTGCTATGAAATTATCTTCGTCGTTCGGCGGAGGTATGGGAAGAATGCGTGAGGTGTGTGGTACGGTAAGCGGAATGTTTATGGCAAAAGCAGGACTTAAATATGGATATTTTTTTCCTGATGACAGAACCGGTAAAACAGAGCATTACAAAAAGAATTCAGGAACTTGCTGAAAAATTTAAGGAAAAAAATAAGTATATTGTATGCCGTCAGCTTCTGGGACTTGAGGGTAATGACAGCAGTTATGTTCCTTCGGAAAGAACGGGAGAATACTATAAAAAAAGCGTCCGTGCGTTGAACTGGTAGGGGATGCAGCGGAAATTCTTGAAGAATATTTTCAGGAAAATCCAATATAAACTAAATTGGTTTTTTTATAAAACAATTTGGCATATTGCAATAAAGGCTGTCAAAATATGCCTTAGTTTTCGGCATAAAAAATATCTTTAAAAGGTTGACAAAAAAATAACAATATGATATAATAACATTGTTAAGAAATTAACAATGCAAATAAGAAAGTACAAATAAAATTTTTTATATTTTCAGGAGGATGCATTATGGCTAAGAAAGAAGAACCAAAGATTACTGCTGAACAGCCGCAGGTTGATCCTAAGGTAATGATTGACGGTCTGGTTCAGAAGGCAAAGGTTGCTCTGGATGAGTACATGAAGCTTGATCAGGAACAAATCGACAATATTACAAAGGCTCGCTGCTCTTGCAGGTCTTTCAGCACAGATGGAACTGGCTAAGATGGCTGTTGAAGAAACAGGCAGAGGTATTTTTGAAGATAAGGTAACAAAGAATATTTTCTCTACAGAATATATCTGGCACTCAATCAAGTACGAGAAGACAGTAGGCGTTATTGAAGACAATGTAGACGAAAGCTACCTTGAAATCGGCGAACCTGTAGGTATCGTTGCAGGTGTTACACCGGTTACAAACCCAACATCTACAACAATGTTCAAGGCGATCAGCTGTCTTAAGACAAGAAATCCGATCATCTTCGGTTTCCACCCAAATGCTCAGAAATGTTCAGTAAGAGCTGCTGAGATTATCAGAGATGCTGCTATTGCAGCAGGTGCTCCTGAAAATTGCGTACAGTGGATTGAAACACCTTCAATTGAAGCTACAGGTTTCCTGATGAATCACGCTGACGTTTCTACAATTCTTGCTACAGGCGGTCCGGGAATGGTTAAGGCCGCTTATTCAGCAGGTAAACCGGCATTGGGCGTTGGTCCTGGTAATACACCATGCTATATTGAAAAATCAGCAAAAATCAAGCAGGCTGTTAATGACCTTATTCTTTCTAAGTCATTTGACAATGGTATGATCTGTGCTTCAGAACAGGCTGCTATTATCGATACAGAAGTTTATGATGAAGCAGTTGCTTTCATGAAGGAACATGGTCGCTACTTTGCAAAGCCTGCTGATGAGATCCAGAAGATTCAGGATGTCGTTATCAATGTTGAAAAGATGGCAGTTCAGCCTTGGGTTGTTGGACAATATCCATGGCAGATTGCTGAAAAGGCTGGTATCACAATTCCTAAGGAAACTAAAGTTCTCTGTGTAGAAATAGGCGGTACAAACGCTGAAAAAGTATCCTTTGGCACTTGAAAAGCTTTCACCTGTTCTGGCAGTTGTTAAGGCTGATACAACTGATCATGCATTTGAAATGTGTGAAGAAATGTTAAAGCACGGTGCCGGTCATACAGCTGTTATTCATTCTTCAAATGAAGAGCTTATTGAAAAGTACGGAGAAACAATGAAGGCAAGCCGTATCGTTGTTAACTCACCGGCTTCATTTGGTGCTATCGGTGATGTTTACAATTCAATGGCTCCGTCACTGACACTTGGTCTGCGGTTCTTACGGTAAAAACTCTGTATCAGAAAACGTTACAGTTAAGAACCTTATTAACAGAAAGAAAGTTTGCTAAGAGGAGATTGAATATGCAGTGGTTTAAGGTTCCTGAAAAGATTTATTTTGAACCGGGTTCAGTTCAGTATCTTGCAAAGATGCCTGACATGCACAGAGTCATGATCGTTGCTGACCCTGGTATGGTTCAGTTTGGTTATGTTGAAAGAGTAACATATCAGCTCAACAAGAACGCTAACAAGCCTACAGTTGAAATCTTCAGCGAAGTTGAACCGGATCCTGATCTCACAACAGTACGTAAGGGTGTTGAAGTGATGAATTCATTCCAGCCTGACGTTATCGTTGCTCTCGGCGGCGGTTCTGCAATGGACGCAGACTAAGGCTATGTGGCTGTTCTACGAGAATCCGGATGCTGACTTTATCGGTATGGCTCAGAAGTTTATGGATATCCGTAAGAGAGTTTACAAGTTCCCTAAGATGGGTAAAAAAAGGCAAAGATGGTTTCAATTCCTACAACTTCCGGTACAGGTTCAGAAGTTACTTCATTTGCCGTTATTTTCAGACAAGAGCAAGAATATGAAGTATCCTCTTGCTGACTATGAGTTGACTCCTGATGTTGCTATCATTGATCCGGAATTTGTTTATACAGTTCCTAAGGCATCTACAGCGTTTACAGGTCTTGACGTTTTAACACATGCTATTGAAGCATATGTTTCAGTTCTTGCAAATGATTATACAGACGCTCTTGCACTTCATGCAATCAAGCTTGTATTTAAGTATCTGCCTACATCATATGCTACGGCTGATCCTGAAGCAAGAGAGAAAATGCATAATGCTTCCTGTATCGCAGGTATGGCATTTACAAACGCATTCCTCGGTGTTAACCACTCATTGGCTCATAAGCTTGGTGGTGAATTCCATATTCCTCATGGTCTTGCAAATGCTTATCTCGTTTGCCGCACGTTATTGAGTATAATGGTGACCCGACTCCTACAAAGTTCGCAGCATGGCCAAAAATATGATCACTATATTGCTCCTGAACGTTATGCTGAAATTGCAAAGATGATGGGATTTGTTCCGCAGAATGCAACAGCTCAGGAAGGTGTTAAGGCTTTGGCAGACGCTGTAAGAAAGCTTATGACAGACGTTGGTATTCCACTTTCAATTAAAAGAAGCCGGTGAAATTGACAAGAGATCATATATTGAACCTAAGGTATTTGAGGATGCTCTTGATGACTTGGCATACAAGGCATTTGATGACCAGTGCACAACTGCTAACCCTCGTCTTCCAAGAATCGATGAACTTAAGAAGCTTTATATGCTCGCTTACTACGGTAAATAATTTACTATATATAATTAAGTACGCTTTGAGTTTCAAAGCGTGCTTTTTATTATATTATAATTTCATTTACAGTGATTCTGTACAAATTATTTTAATTATATTAAAAGTAATATACAATATTAACAAAATTAAAAAAGATAAAAAACTGTTGACATATATCAAAAACTGTGATATAATTAATACTGTTGATTGAGGAATAATTTAATATAAAAAAATAATATTATGCAGGTGTAGTTCAATGGTAGAATTCCAGCCTTCCAAGCTGGCTACGTGGGTTCGATTCCCATCACCTGCTCCATCATGCACTGACAAAATAGATGACAGTGCCGTAAAGCCCGTATGTACGGGCTTTTTTCGTGTTTTGAGGGCGAAAAAAGAGATAAAAACCATAGATGCTTTTGGGCAATTTTGGGCAACTTGAGGGATTCGAACCGACACAAAATAAAATAAAAAGAAAAAAGCAGATTTGAGAAAGAAAGACTCAAGTCTGCCTTTTTTTGTATATGTAGAAAAAATAAAGCCGTTTTTTGTTGCTTATCCACAAGAGGAAAAAAGCAAAATCAAGAACGGCTTTTTTTAATTTCTGAAAGAAGGGATGCAGAATGTGGAAGTAAGAAATAATAAAAAAATGAAATTTGGAGGGAAATAAATTTGGTATACAATGAAAAAAAGGTAGAACTGCTTCGGCAGAGATATCCAAAAGGGACACAAGAATATGCCTTGACAGTATGGAAAAACGATGCGTTTCCAATACCGTCAGGCTCTAAAGGAACAGTAGATTTTATAGATGACGCAGGAAATCTAATAAAGAAATGGGACAGCGGAGGTTCACTGTCGCTGATACCCGGAGAGGATAAATTTCATACAATAAGTCAGGAAGGGACAGAAGAAATAAATATTAAGGAAAGGATTAAGGCATTTGACAAATCGAATTCTCCGTTATATATCGTTGATCACGATGACGGCAGGTTCAGTCTGTGCCTTCAGCTTAAGGAATACGGTCAGGAGGCTTTTAATGCTTATGCAGAAGAGATAGGCGATCCTGTTACGGAGGACGGACAATTCTATACACATGGAAACGGATATGAGTGGGAAACAGTATTTCGCAGAGCCTTTGCAGATGAACCGAATTTAAGTAAGATTTATTTTGACTGTGAGGCAGGCGGATTTTTCTGTTATGCAGACAGTCTGTCACTAATGGAGGACTTAGGGAGTCGATTCAAGGCTATGATAGACGATACTGAAGGCTTTGCCAATCTTGTGTCATCGGCGCTCAAAGAAGCCAATCAGGATCAAATTGAAGAAATAACGGAAGAAGTACAAATGGATATGTCAATGTAAGCGGTTAGGTCAAAAGACTTAACCGCTTTTTGTACCTAAAAGCAGAAAGGAGAAGATATGAATGATTCGTGTGTTTGAAGCATTTGCGGGAATCGGAGGATTCCGAAGCGGATTGGAAAGAGTAGGAGGATTTAAAATAGTAGGCTGGTGTGAAATTGATAAGTTTGCGCAAAAGGCTTACAGAATATTATTTGACACAGGAAAAGAGGAATTTTATGAGGACATCACAAAAATCGATTACAGAACAATTCCGGATTTTGACTTGCTCGTTGGAGGCCCGCCATGCCAAAGCTGGTCATATGCAGGACTCAGAAAAGGGTTTGAGGACGACAGAGGAAATATGTTCCTGGAATATATTAGAATACTTGAATCCAAAAAAATCCAAGTATTTTGTGGCTGAGAATGTTGCCGGACTGCTTAGTCATTCGGAGGGGAGAAGCTACGGAATCATCCTTGAAAAGATTTGCGAATTGGGGTATAGCATGTGCTGGCGTGTGCTTAACAGCGCAAATTTCGGAGTTGCCCAAGACAGGAAAAAGAGTGTATCTTGTGGGATATCTTGGAGAAAGAAGCCCCATCGAAATATTGGCTTTCGGAGAAAGCGGCAATGAAGATAGCGCAGAAAGAGAGAACAAGCAGAGCTAAAACAGTTAATAGGAGGAAGTCAGGGAACAAGAGTATATGATGCTGAAGGACTGGCGTCAACTCAATGCAGGGATCGGGAGGAATGGGAGGAAAAAAACAGGATTATACCTGATAGATATGAATCCGCCACCGAAGCTGACAGAAAAGGCAAGATGTATAACAACACGGCAGGACAGCGGAGTAAGTAAAAGAAAGGCAGAGCATTCAGCAGTATTTGTGGATTTGAATGAAAACCCTGAGATAACTGATAAGGCAAGGTGTCTGCATACACGGTATGATTTGGGAGTTACCAACGGTAAACATAAGGGAGAGCGTTCGGGAATATTGGTTGAAGAAGAACCGAGAGCGATAATAAATCCGTTTAAGGAGAAAACCCGTCAAAACGGCAGAAGAATAAAAAGAGCCGAATGAACCGATGTTTACGCTTACAGTTACAGATAGGCACGGTATAGTTCATAGAGGAAGAATAAGAAGATTAATGCCCCTTGAATGCTGGCGTCTGCAGGCGTTTACGGATGAACAATTTCGTAAGGTTCAGGAATCCGGAATGTCAGATGCACAGTTGTACAAGTTAGCCGGAAATGCAGTAACGGTAAATGTTATTGAGGCGATAGGAAGAAATCTGCTTGAATTTGATAAAGAAAGGGAGGGACAGAAATGAAGTTAAATGCCAATAAAAATGAACGAATAAGGATATAGTTTGGAGGATGTAGAAGAATATAATTACACATTGAATGGAGATGAGTCAGATATGACAATAACAAGGATAGAAGCCCGGCAGCTGAGAAATATGGAAAACCATGAGGGATTGGTGATACAGGGCTGCGGGAGGTGAACTTCGGGAATGGGTTGACGGAATAAATGAAATGCTGACAGAAGCGGATATTTTGAAAAAAACGGAAGTAGGTTTGAAAAATGCTACGCATTTAAAAATGAAAACTTAACATGTATGCTGTTTCCGTTTGAAGATGTGCAGCTTGATATAGGAAAGCTTGCAATGTGGAGATTGCAGACGCATGAGCAGTTCGGAGGAACATGGCTTTCAGATTATGTTCCAAACAGACTTGGAGGATTTATTTCAGAACAGAAAAAAAGCCTGAATGTTCACTAATAGGTCAAAACGGGAATGTATTTAATCTCATGGGGATAGCATCAAAAACGCTGAAAGAAAATGATATGGCAGATGAGGCAAAGGAAATGTGAACGGATAACCTCCTCAGGCAGCTATGACGAGGCACTATGCATAATAAGCGAATATGTAGAAATAACATCAATAGATGAATATGAAGAAGAAACAGAAGAAATGGGAATGGAGATGATGTAAATGGTATACTTATTTATAGGAATGGTGATAGGAGGTACGGCAGGATTGTTTACAGGCTGTCTGCTGACAACAGCCAAAGAAGCCGACAAGGAGATAGAAAGGCTAAATAAAGAGCTTGCTGACCAGAAATATATTGATCAATAATAAAAGTAATATTTTAAAGTCGTTTTGCCGACTGCAGAATAAAATCTGCCGCTGGCAAAGCGGCTTTTTTTTGTTGTATAAACTTTTCTGAGGTCGGCAAACGCAGAAAGGAAGTAAATGAACAGCTTTATGTCATGGGTGGGAGGAAAGAAAGCTTTGCGTGACGCAGTACTTGCAAAAGATTTCCTCCGTATTATGAAAGATATATATTGAGGTATTCGGAGGCGCGAACGTAATACATGAAC
>VOFK01002251.1_pt1 | contig 13194 bp, 21 predicted proteins | sample 5384121 | NCBI WGS metagenome assembly VOFK01 (sample SAMN12384730, study PRJNA508395) | human gut metagenome | isolation source: healthy gut J | host: Homo sapiens | reverse complement strand
CAGCGGGTGATCGTGGACAACCGAGGGACCGAGGCTGCTTCACGAGGCCGCTACACAAGCACACAAGAGGACCCCGAGGGGCCACAGATGCACTTAGGCGGCAGTGCGGCGCGCCGTTGGCCGTTCGCCGGACAGGATTTGCGACGCGGGGTGCGGCTGGCGAGTTTCGACGGCGAATTCCAGGCCGTGAAACGGACCGTCGATACCGACGGGCGGCACGCAGAGAATCTACCACGCCGGTGCGGCGGTCATCTGGGCCATGTTTTCACAGGCGAGGGTTTTACGCCCGGAACACGCGCCACTGTCAACTCCGTGTCGCTTTGGGTTCGTGCCCGCGGCAGACGGCGATCTTCGCCGGAGAGCTGGGGCGTGGAGCATCAATGCTTTCGAAGGAGCCGGGGGTGTTCGATGTCGGGTCGGGATACATCGGCGGACATACGGAGAAATCCCACGAGGTGTACAGCTTGCACGGGAACATACCGAGGCAGTGCGGGTGACACGTTCCGGAACATCGGCGAAAGTCTCCTACGACTGGCGCGGCTCTTTTTCGAGATTTCACGACCACGCAGGTCGGGCGGCAGGGACCCGACATCGGCGACCGTACCGTTCGGAGGATAATTCTTCTATACGACACCGGCCAGCGCGCGACGGCTGAAAAACGTCGCCGGCTGCGAAAGGAACGACGTCGCCACGCGTCACGGCGGCCACGACTTTCTGGCCGGCGGAAGAGTATCACGCAGGACTATTACGACCGCAAAGGCGCGCAGCCCTATTGCCACGCCTACACCAAGCGGTTCTGATCGCTGTAAGGGGCCGGGTAGAGGGGGCGGGGCCGGCGGAACGGTCCGGTGCTTTTCTGCCCGGTCCGGCGCTCTCTGCCGGTTCCGCACCCCTTTGGCCCGGCCTTTGGTTGTCCGGGCCAGCGCTATCAACAGGTTGTCCTCCTCGTCCTTGTATTCCGATTTTTTGAAAAACATTCCTGCCGAGGCCTTTCAGCGCCTTGACGGCCCGCACGCGGAACTGTCCAGCAGCGTGCCGTCCTTCGAGACGGTGCCGTAGCCCGTCGGCGCGGCCCGGCGGCTGCGGACGAAGGCGATGCGGCCGTACGGTTTGGAAATCTCAGGCCGTGCGATCCGTCTCCCCCGCCGCGGATGATGTCGGTGCGGATGCCCACCTTGCGGGCCAGCTTCGGTATCGTAGGCGAAAACCAGTCCGCGGACGCTCAATTCAGGGCGTTGGAACGACTGGAGCCACAGGTGCGTGTCGCGGGCCAGTTCGTAGAGCCAAAGTCCGGCGGCGGGTGGGCTGCGTCGGGAATGTGCTCCACAGCGAACTGGCCGCCACGACGCCCCGGCGTTCCAGCGCGTCGACCATCGTTTCGACGTAGCGCGGCGGGTATATGGTGTCGGCGTCGATGTTGATGTGGTATTTTCCCCGGGCGCGGTTCAGTCCGCAGAGGCGTGCATGGCCGCATCCGGGCGTCGTTTCGCGCTGCCACGGCAGACCGAGGGTTTCGAAAATCTCCGCCGTGCGGTCCTTCGACAGGTTGTCCGTGGCGATGATCTCCATCGGGTAGCGGCATCGCTGTTCGGCGAGCGACCAGAGACAGGCCGTCAGCCGTTTTTCCTCGTTGCAGGCGATGACCGACACGGTCGCCAGCGGCCGGTCCGACTGTCGTTCGGCGAGTTTCGCACGCACTTCGGCGACGGTCTCCGCGGGGACTTCGGCGAAGGGCTTTTTTCATAGACGGGGAGGTATTTCGGTACCATTTCATGCGATCGGGGTTTATACGGCAAAGGTAGCATTAAATTCCGCACGGGCAAGCGATTCGGCGCTGATTGCCGGGCCGGGGGCGGAGGCAGGTCCGGCGGACGGACCGGAAGCCTGCGGCGGGAAAGCGGCCGTCGTCGATTGCGGGGCGGAGGCAGGCCCGGCGACAGTCGGCCGGGCGGCGGGGAGTTCGGGACGGTCCCGGCGGCGGATTCCCGGAACCCCGGCCGGAAACGGGGAAAAACTGCTCTGCGGCGGCGCTTTTCACTCCGGGGCTGTGCGGAATGGCGATATATTTCTTATTTTTGCGGCTCCAAACGAGTTTTTTTTATGTTGCGTGTCAAAGGCATTCTCTGGGGGCTCTCTCCTCGTCGACATTCGGACTGGCCCCGCTGTTCACCCTGCTGTTGCTGGGCGTGGGGTTATTCGTCGTTCGAGGTCCTACCTACCGCTGGGGTGTGGCGTCGTTGTGTCTGGGAGCTTACGGCCTGCTGGCGGGGTGCGATTTCCGCCTCGGGAGGCGCGAGCTGGGCACGGTGTTCCTGCTGAGCCTGTTCCGCGCCGCGACGTCGTTGAGCCTGGTGATCGCCTATCAGAACATCGCCAGCGGGGTGGCCACTCGACGATTCACTTCATGTATCCGCTGGTCGTGGCCGTCGTGATGATGTGTTTCTTCCGCGAACGCGGTTCGGCGTGGACCTTCGCGGCGTCGGCATGTCGATCGTCGGCGCGGTGCTGTCGCTGGGCAACGTCGATTTCTCGCACGGCGACACGACGCTGGGGATCGTTTCGGCGACCGTCTCGGTCGTCGCCTACGGCGGCATCGTGGGCGTGCGCCGGAGCGCGCGGTGAGATCGACTCCACGGTGCTGACCTGCTGCGTGATGGCCTTCGGTGCGCTGTTCTTCATCGCCGGGGGCCTGCTGACGGGCGGCGTGCGTCTTGAGACCGACCCGCATTACGTGGCTCTATATCCTCGGTGTATTGGCCATTCCGGCGACGGCCGTCTCGAACATGGCGCTGGTGCAGGCCATCAAGAGCATCGGGCCGACGCGACCTCGATTTTCGGGGCCATGGAGCCGCGACCGCCGTGGTGATCGGCGTCTGGGTTTTTGCCGAGCTTTCACGGCGAAGGGCGCCGCGGGCATCCTGCTGATCGTAGCGGCGGTGTCGGTCGTGGTCCTGCGCAGTCGGAAAGGGTAGCCGGGCGGCCGGCGTGCGGCGAAAAATCCCGGAGTTTGCGCTCCGGGATTTTTTCGTGTTCTTAAAGTGTGAAGACCATCGCGATGGGGTAGTGGTCCGAAATGTAGGGCGCTCCGTAGTTGCCGTCGAGCGTGGCGAATAGCTGGCATTTGAGCTTTGCCGCGGTAGTAGAGGTGGTCGATGACGATGGTGTCGGGAGCCGAGCCGAATCCGTTGAAAGTTTCCCCTTGTGGTCGGTCGTAGCGGCCTTGGCGCGGGCCGAGACCATATATTTGGTCAGGGGTTTGAAGATCGGGCTGTCGACCGGGGTGTTGAAGTCGCCGCCGACGATGGCCGGGGCTTTCTTGCCGGCGATCTCGTGGATCTTTTCGATGAGCAGCTTCACGCCCTCTTCGCGCGCCGCCTTGCCCTTGTGGTCGAGGTGGGTGTTGAAGTAGAAGAACTCCTTGCCCGACTTCCGGTCCTTGAGTTCGACCCACGTCATCGTGCGGTTGCAGGCGCCGTCCCAGCCGCGCGACACCTTTGTCGGGTGTTTCACTGAGCCAGAACGTGCCGCTGTCGAGCAGCTCGAAACGATCGCGCAGGTAGTAGACGGCCATGAACTCGCCCTTCTCGGCGCCGTCGTCGCGGCCCACGCCCACGCGGCCGTACTGCGGGCACTCGGTGTCGATGGTGCAGCTGGTCGATAAGTCGCTTCCTGCACGCCGAACACGTCGGGAGCCTCCCGGCGGATCATCTCCGGAGTGGCGTGACGACGTTTCATCCAGACGTTGTCGCCGTCCTTGCCGTGGCTGTTGCGCAGGTTGTAGGAGATCAGTTTGATCGGTTCGGCGCCGTCGGCGGCAATGCCGGCATTGAAAAAGAGGCTGCTAACAGCAGCAGAAGTGCTATTTTCTTCATTTGGGTTACAGGTGTGATTAACTTGTGCAAAGGTAGCAATATTTTTCGGAAAGCCAACCGTTTTTCAGGTTGGCAGAACCCTTTTCAGGCGGTCGAGACCCTCGGCCAGCAGTTTGCGCGGGCAGGCGATGTTCAGGCGGATGAATCCTTCGCCCGCCGCGCCGTAGATCGACCCGGGGTTGACGTGCAGGCGGCCTTCGTCCAGCAGCCGTCCGGGTGAGCGTGTCGGACGACAGCCCCGCGGCCCGGCAGTCGGCCCAGACGAGGTAGGTTCCTTCCAGCGGAAGCACCGGGAACTGCGGAAGATGCCGCGCGAAGTAGTCCCGCAGGAAAAGGTAGTTTTCCACAGGTAGCCGTTGAGCGCGCGTCGAGCCACTCGGCGCCGTCCGTGTAGGCCGCCGTCAGAGCCTCGATGGCGAAGGGGCTGATCATGCCCGTCTCGTTGATTTCGAGCGACCGGGCGATCCGTTCCCGGAGGCCGGCGTCGGCGGCGAAGATGTTGGCCACTTGCAGTCCTGCGAGGGTTGAAAGCCTTGCTCGGGGAGGTGCAGGTGACCGAGCGGCGTGCGAATTCGTCCGAAAGCGAGGCGAAGGGGGTGTAGCGGAATCCCGGCATCACCAGCTCGCAGTGGATTTCGTCGGCCACGACCAGTATGTCGCGGCGCAGGCAGATGTCGCCGATGCGGCGCAGCTTTCGGGCGTCCAGACCCGCCCCGCGGGGTTGTGCGGGTTGCAGAGCAGCATCAGTTTCACGGCAGGGTCGGCGGCCCGGCGTTCCAGCGCGTCGAAATCGACCGTATAGCGGTTGTCGCCGTAAGTCGTTCGCACTCCGCGGCGGAGCACCCGCTGTTGTCGATGGCGATGAAGAAGTGGTTGTAGACGGGCGTCAGCACCAGCACCCGGTAACTCCGGGGCGGGTCAGCGCCCGGAGAATGGCCGAAGCGCCGGGATCACGCCCGTCACGGGAAGTATCCAGTCCGCTCCGGGCGCCCAGCCGTGCCGCCGGGCAAACCAGGACGTGACCGCCCCGTAGTAGCTCTCCGGGACCGTGGCGTAGCCGTAGACGCCGTGCTCCACCCGGCGGCGGAGCGCGCCTCGACGACGCACGGGGCCGTGCGGAAATCCATGTCGGCGACCCACATCGGGGAGGATGTCGGCCGCAGGTTCCTCGTCCCACCACCGAGTTGGTTCCCCGGCGCGGGATCAGTTGATCGAAATCGTATTTTTGCCATATCGGAATGCACTTTATTTACAAAAGATACGAAAAAGTCGGATCGCTGCAATACCGGACTGCCGTGCGTCTCGGTGGAACCTGCCGACCTTCGGGAAAGTGTCGTTACGACACCAAAGATACGGTCGGACCGCTGCAAAACCTCCGGCTATTTGCTCATCCGGTATGCCGACGGGGTCATGCCCGTGTGGCTGCGGAAATACTTTTGCCGAAAACGACTGGTTGGGGAAATTCAGGTAGTAGGAGATCTCCTGGATGCTCATCGTGGAGTATTTCAGCAGGTTCTTGGCTTCGAGCACCACATAGTCGTCGATCCACTGCACGGCCGTGCGCCCGCTGGTCTTGCGGATGATCGTCGTGAGGTATTTGGGCGTCAGGTGCAGCTGCCCGGCGTAGAAGCCCACCGAACGCTCCTGCATGTAATGTTTGGTCAGTTCGCTCATAAACTGGTTGAAATACTCGTCGTTGCGGCTGCGGGCCGAGGTCTCCGGGCGGGCTGCGACTCGATGTGCCGCCCGATGATGCGGCATACCTTGTAAGGCCAGCGTGCGGATCATCGAAGCGCAGGATCTCCGGCGAATAGACGTCGCCCGGGCGCGGGGCAGGCTCTCGGGCGGATTTCGGCGAACGAGCCGGTGATGCCGGCCCATTCGGCTTCGCAGAGCCGCAGGCAGGGGCTGCTCGACGCTTAAAAGAGCCTCGAAAGCAGTTTGATGTCGATATTGATGCGCCGGATGAACTCCCTCTTCGCAGATCACCGTAGACCGAGGACTCCGGCCGGATGGATTCCACTTGCAGAATCGAGCCGGGCAGGAGGACGAACAGCATCCGTTCGCGTCGAGCGTGTGGCGGCGCAGTCCCGAGGTGAACGAAATCGAACCTTCGGAACAAAAAAAGGATCGCAAAGGCATCGAGACGTGTCGGATACCGGAACAGGTCGATGTTGACCGTGTCCATGATCTTGACGCGCGAAGCGATCAGACAGCCATCGAAATAGAGGTCTTCCGGGCGCGGTTCGTTGACGGTGAGCAATGTTTCGAGCGAGAAGCTCTGAATCTCCTTTTCGTTCATTTTATCGGTCGTATTTCGGGCAAATATAACGAATTTGCCGAATACGATTTTGTCGAAAGGTTGGAAATCGAACCAATCGGCTAATTTAACCGACACGGCGGCCTTTTCCGGAGGGAGCTAAAGGGGAACTTTGCATCGAAAAATTGAAGAACCGATGAAACGAACTGTTTTTCTGTGCCGCGCTGCTGCTGGCCGCCGGCTGTTCATCTCCGAAAAAAAGAACCGCACGGTCGATCCGCTGCGTGTCGAAACCATCGTGGCCGCGCCCTCGGCCGACGTCGGGGCGGCCGTTTATGTAGGTGCGATCGAAGAGGAGTCTTCGGCCGCCTTGGCTTCCCGTCGCCGGGACCGGCGCCCGCACCTTTGCGGACGAGGGCCGGCGCGGCGGCAAAGGTCTCCTGCTCGCCGAGCTCGATCCCACCTCGGCGCGCCGGACTTTCGAGGCCGCCGAAGCCGCGCAGAATCAGGCGAAGGACGCCTGCGCGCGTCTGAAACAGCTCTACGACGCCGAGAGCCTGCCCGAAATCCAAGTGGGTCGAGGCGCAGACCCGGCGGCGGCAGGCCGAGGCGGCCTTCGGGATCGCGAAGAAGAATCTGGAGGACTGCTCGCTTTACGCGCCCTTTTCCGGGGTGGTCGGCCAGCGGCGGATTTCGGCCGGGGAGACGGCCCTGCCGGGCGTTCCGTGCTGACGCTGCTCGGAAGTCGGACGCGTCAAGGTGCGCTTCTCGGTGCCCGAGCAGGAGATCGCCCGGCTCGGCGCCGACAGCCGGATCGGGGTGGGCGTCGCCGCGCTCGGCGACCGGGTGTTCCCCGCCGGGAAGATCGAAAAGGGCGCCGTGGCCAATCCAGCGGCCCACACCTACGACGTGCGCGCCACGCTGGACAACGCCGCTGGCGAGTTGCTGCCGGGCATGGTGTGCCGCGTGACGGTTTCGCCCGCAGGAGTCGGCCGAGGAGATTGCCGTTCCGGTGCGCGCCGTACAGCAGGCGGGCGACGGAAGCCGTTTCGTATGGACCGTGCGCGGCGACTCGGCCGTGCGTACGGCCGTGACGACGGGGCGGCTGGTGAACAACGGCATCGTGCTGACCGGGGGGCGTCGCGGCGGGCGACCGCATCGTCGTGGACGGCATGCAGAAGATCGGCGAGGGCAGTAAAGTCGTATGGCGATGAGAAGTTCGAATAGCGTAATAGCCTGGTCGATGCGCAATTTCCGCATCACCTTTCTGCTCGTCGGGTGCCTCTTCGTGTTCGGAATCTACGGGCTTGCGCGCATTCCCAAGCAGGAGTTCCCGGAATACACGATCCGCCAGGGCGTGGTGGTGGGCGTCTATCCCGGGGCGACGAGCGAAGAGGTCGAGCAGCAGCTCGCCAAGCCGCTCGAACAGTTCCTGATGACTTACAAGGAGGTCAAACGGTCGAAGACCACCTCCACGTCGCAGAACGGCATGTGCTACGTGATGGTCGAGCTGAACGAAGATGTGAACGACAAGGACGAGGTATGGTCGAAAGTCAAGCACGGGCTGGCGTCGCGTTCAAGATGCAGCCTGCGGGCGTCGCGGCCGTGGTCACCAACGACGACTTCGGCGACACCTCCTCGGCGCTGCTCATCACGCTTGAATCCGATACGCGGTCGTACCGCGAGCTGAAAGGCTACATGGACGACCTGAGCGACCGCCTGCGCCGCATCGAGTCGGTCTCGAACCTGCGCCCGTACGGCGTGCAGCAGGAGCAAATCTCGATCTACGCCGACCATGAACGGCTGGCGGCCTACGGCATCGGCGAAAAGGTCCCTCTCGGCCGCGCTCGCCTCGCAGGGACTGACGCCGATGGGCGGTTCGGTCAGCAACGCCGAGACCGAAACGCCCATCCACATCGCGCCGTCGCTGGCCGGCGAGCGGGAGGTCGCCGAGCAGATCATCTGGAGCGACCCCCAAGGGGAATGTGCTGCGCGTGAAGGACGTGGCGCGCGTCGTACGCGAATACGACGACCCGGACAGCTACATCCGCAACAACGGCCACCGCTGCGTGATGCTGTCGATGGAGATGCAGGCCGGGATCAACATCGTGGAGTACGGCCGGGAGGTGGACGAGGTGCTGCACGCCTTCATGGAGGAGGAGCTTCCGGCCGACGTCAGCGTGCAGCGCATCGCCGACCAGGCCAAGGTCGTCGGCGACTCGGTGCATTCGTTCCTGCGCGACCTGTTCGTGGCCATGGCCATCATCATCGTCGTGATGATGCTCCTCTTCCCGCTGCGGTCGGCCATCGTCGCCGCGATGACCATCCCGCTGTCGACCTTCATCTCGGTGGGCATGATGTACCTGTGCGGCATTCCGCTGAACACGGTGACGCTCGCCGCGCTGATCGTCGTGCTGGGTATGATCGTCGATAATTCGATCGTGGTGATCGACGGCTACCTCGACTACCTCGGGCGCGGCCACTCGCGCTGGTTCGCGGCGGTCGAGAGCGCCAGGGAGTTTTTCCCGTCGCTACTGCTGGCGACGGTCTGCCACTGCATGGATTTTCTACCCGATTCTGTTCACCATGACGGGCATGATGCGCGACTTCCTGACCTATTTCCCGTGGACGATCACCATTAACCTGATGGTGTCGCTGCTGCTGGCCGTGATGGTCATTCCGTTCCTCGAGATACTGATCATCCGGCCGTTCACGTGCGCAGGGACGGCCGCAGGTCGTTCACCGACCGGGTGCGACGTCTACCGCCGCGTGCTGGCGTGGACCTTCCGCCACGGGTGGCTGACGATCTCGCTCGGCGCCGCCTCGGTGGTCGTGTCGCTGCTGATCGCCACGCAGCTCAAGTTCCGCATGGTTCCCTTCGCCGACCGGGACCAGTTCGCCGTGGAGATCTACCTGCGCCCCCGACACGCCGCTGGAACGCACCGGGGCCGTCGCCGATTCGGTTTACCGGGCGCTGCGGGCCGACGAACGGGTGAAGTCGGTCACCTCGTTCGTGGGGTGCTCGTCGCCGCGCTTCCAGATGAGCTACGCCCCGCAGATCGCGGGCAAGAACTACGCGCAGTTCATCGTCAACACCACGTCGGTCGGCGATACGGAGGCCATTCTCGACGAGTACGCCGACGCGTGGGCCGACCGTTTCCCCGAAGCCTACGTCAAGTTCAAGCAGCTCGACTACCAGAACGTTCCCTCGCTCGAATTCCGCTTCTACGGCAGCGACATCGACTCGCTGCGCGCCGCGGCCGACCGGCTGATGGCCCGCATGCGGCAGATGCCCGAACTGCAATGGGTGCATACCGATTACGAGGACCCGCGGGCGATCGCCGAGGTGCGGCTCGATCCCGTCACGGCGTCGCAGCTGGGCATCACGCGCACGGTCGTGGCCGCCAACATGGCCCTGGCGTCGGGCGACGTGGCCGTGGGTTCGGTCTGGGAGGGCGATTACAGGCTCCCGGTGGTGCTCAAGCGCGACGCCCGGCTGGGCGAACGCTCGCTGTCGGACGTCGGGGACACCTATGTCTCCTCGCCCGTGCCGGGGTGAGCGTGCCCCGCGGCAGATCGCCGACGTGGAACCCGCGTGGAGCCAGTCGAAGATCGTCCACCGCAACGGCATGCGCTGCATCACCGTGACGGCCGACCTGAAACGCGGCGCCAACGCGATGCGGATGACCTCGCGCATCAGCCGGATGCTGAAAAGACAAGAGATTCCGCTCCCCCGCCGGGCGTCGAGACCGAGTGGCGGCGCGCACGAGTTCGACGCCGAGACCCCTGCCGCCCATCGCCGCGGGGTTGAGCATCTCGCTGGTGATCATCTTTTTTCTTCATCCTCGTCAACTTCCGCAAATTCGGCATCACGCTGGTCGTCATGGCCTCGATGTCGCTGTGTCTGTTCGGCGCGATGGTCGGATTGTGGATCGCCGACTTCACCATCGGGCTGACCTCGGTGCTGGGTTTCATCACCCTGCTGGGCATGATCGTGCGGAACGTGATCCTGATGTACCAGCATGCCGAGGACAAACGCAAGGTCTGCCACTGGTCGGGCAAGCTGGCGGCCTACGACGCCGGAAAGCGCCGCATGGTCCCGGATCTTCCCTCAGACGGGCCACCACGCCGTGGGCGTCGTGCCGATGATGTTGGCGCCTGGCTCCGGTCGGTGTCACGATCTTTGCCGGCGGCATCGGGTCGCTGTGTCGTGGTCACGATCCTTCCGGTTCTTTACTCCAAAATCTACAAGTGATGAAGACGCAAAAACAGATTGCATGCTGTGGGCTCTGCGGTGCCCTGTTGGCATTTCCTGCAGCCGCCCAGACCCTCAGCCTCGATGAATGCCGTGCTGCGGCCGTCGAACATAACCGTACGCTCGCCTCGTCGCGACTCGAACTTTGAACAGGCTCTCCAGACCCGCCGGGAGGCTTTCACACCTCCTACTTCCCGCAGATCACGGCCTCGGGGGGCGTGTTCCAGGCCCAGCATGGTCTGCTGCAGGCTGACTTCGCCCTCTCGCTGCCTCAGATGGGTGCGGTCAGCATGCCGCTCTCGCTTGTCAAGCGCGGTGCCATGGGCAGCGTGACGGCCGTGCAGCCTCTGTTCGCGGGGTTGAAGATCGTCAATGGCAACAAACTGGCCCGGCTGGGCGAGGAGGTAGGGCGTCTTCAACTGCGCAAGACCGAGGGCGAGGTCCGCGAGCAGACCGATGCCTACTTCTGGCAGATCGTCTCGATCCGAGAGAATCTGGCGACACTCGATGCCGTCGATCGGCAGCTCGGGGAGATCCGCCGTCAGGTGGAACTCTCGGTGCGGGCCGGGATCGTGACCTCGAACGACCTGTTGCGCGTCGAACTGCGGCAGCAGGAGGTGGCTTCAAACCGGCTGACGGCCGAAAACGGGCTCAAGGTGGTGCGAATGCTCCTTGCGCAGCATGTCGGGGCCGACTGGCGGACGTTCGACGTTGCGGCGGCCGAATACGGCGAGCCCGAGGATCCGGCGCCATATTACGTCCCGGTGGAGGAGGCGCTCGACAACCGGGCCGAGTATCTGCTTGCCGAGAAGAACGTCGAGGCGCAACGCTATCAGACCCGCATGGAGCGCGGCAAACGCCTGCCGACGGTGGGCGTCGGGGCCGGCTACCTCTACTACAACGTGACGGACAAGGATGGACGACGGGCTGGTTTTCGCCCAGGTATCGGTCCCCATCTCCGACTGGTGGGGCGGCGCCCATGCTCTGAAACGGGCGCGCCTCGGGGAGCAGCGGGCCGAGAACGAGCGCCTGCAGGCCCGCGAGATGCTGGCCGTGGAGATCGAGCGGGCCTGGTGCGAGGTGCAGGAGGCCTATGCGCAGATTGCGCTGGCACGACGTTCGGTGGCCTCATCCACCGAGAACCTGCGGCAGAACCGGGATTTCTATGCGGCGGGGACCTCCTCGCTGACCGAACTGCTCGATGCCGAGACGCTCTATGCGCGCAGCCGCGACGAGATGACGTCGGCCTGCGCCGCCTACCGTACCTCGCTGGCCCGCTACATGCGGGTCACGGGGCGCTGACCCGCTTGTTACTGGAGCAGCGAATGGGCGGCCAGGAAATCGAAGAAGGCCTGGCGGTATCCCTCCGAGATCGGGATGTACTCGCCTTGCCGAAGACAATGCGGTTGCGCTCGATCGTGCGGATCTTCGACGGCTGGACGATGTACGAGCGGTGGATGCGGATGAAGCGGTCGGCGGGGAGTTGTTCTTCGAGTGTCTTGAGGCTGGTGAGCGAAAGGATGGGGTGCGTCTCTCCTTCGGTGTGGATTTTCACGTAATCCTTGAGCCCTTCGATGTAGAGTATATGGTCGAAATCGATCTGCTGAAGCCGGTATTCGGTTCGGACAAAGATGCTCCTCGGCGCGGATGCGGCCGGAGTCGGATGAGGGGTTCGGCTGCCTGGGCCCGGGTCTGCATCTCGAACCATGCGAGAGCCTTTTGTGAGGCTGCCAGAAAATCGGCGTAGCTGATCGGCTTGAGCAGGTAGTCCAGGGCATTGACCCGGAATCCCTCGACAGCGTAGCGGCTGAAGGCTGTCGTGAAGATCACGCGGGTAGCTTCCGGCAGCATCCGCGTGAGGTCCATGCCGTTCAGTTCGGGCATCTGGATGTCGCAGTAGAGCAGGTCCACCGGGCTCTCGCGCAACGCTTCGAAGGCGGCTTTTCCGCTTCCGAACGAGCCTTCGAGCTGTAGAAACGGCGTCCGCCGGACGTAGGACTCCATCAGTTCCACGGCCAGCGGTTCGTCGTCGATGACGGCACAGTGCAGTTTCAAGTTCATTTTTTCGCAGTTTGATGCACAGCAGGGCCTGATAGTCGGCTTCGCCGGCAAGTCCGTATTCGAAGGTGTGGCGTTCCGGATAGATCATCCGGAAGCCTTTTGACCAGGTTCTGAAGGCCGATTCCCGAGCCGCTGCGGTCCGATTCGGCCTTCGGGAAGTAGCTGTTCTTGATCTTGCAGATCAACTGGTCGCCGATCTCGTGGATGTCGATGGTGATATACGACGGCTTTTCGTTGCTTACTCCGTGCTTGAAGGCGTTCTCCACGAGTGAGATGAACAGCAGCGGCGCTACGGGCGTCTGCGACGGTTCGTCGGGCAGCGAGACGAATACCCGGACGTGGCGCGGCAGGCGGATGCGCATCAGCTCGATGTAGTCGCGCAGGAAGTCGATCTCGGCGCTCAGGGGCACGGTCGGACAGCTGCTGTCGTAGAGCACGTAACGCAGCATCCGGCTCAGGTCGTGGACCGCCTGCTGGGCCCGTGCGGTGTCGATCTGTATGAGCGAGTAGATGTTGTTGAGCGTGTTGAACAGGAAGTGCGGGTTCAACTGGCTTTGAGCTGTTGCAGTTCGGCTTCGGTTCGGTTGCCTTCGAGGCGCTGCCGGGCCGTTTCGGCCTTGTACCAGCAAGCTTCATCCGGATGGCTACGCTTGGCCGCACCACGGAAGCAGGCGAAGACTGGCGTTGCCGGCAAAGAAGCGCATGGCATGCAGCCACGGGTGCTCGGCATACGCATGCCGACCATG
>VOFK01002878.1_pt1 | contig 13209 bp, 22 predicted proteins | sample 5384121 | NCBI WGS metagenome assembly VOFK01 (sample SAMN12384730, study PRJNA508395) | human gut metagenome | isolation source: healthy gut J | host: Homo sapiens | reverse complement strand
ATCAAATTGCTTCGTTCAGTTACGTATTGCTCAAGAGACAGTAAAGAGAAATGAGATCGCAACTATACAGTACATATCTTCCAACAAACTCAGTGATGACATAGACAATGCTCTTGATAAAAAGCTATACTCAATTTGATCTGAGAGAAAATATCAGTGTAAAATTGCTCGAAGATTACTGTGAAGTCGATTTTACCAGATATCGATTATGAGGAAAATTACGAAAAGATAATGACGGATTTTTAGCAAGGATATTCTCGACCGTGAGAATACAGTTCATAATTGAAACTTCAAGCGACAGCATGGTAAAGATTACAACTTGCTTGACGATGACGAAAATGTATGGCTGCGTTAAAATAACTTGGCTTTATCTGTTTACTTGAAGCCCTCAACTGTTGAAGTCTCTTTAACGGCGGAAACAGGGGTCAAGATCTATCACTGTGGCAGAGATGACGATCTCGGGCAGCTATAAACTGGACGGAACTGGTCACGATCAAGCAGGCGGCTGATTTTGCTCAGGACTGGCTCGATACAAGAACTATGCCGATCTTGAACCACAACGAGATAGCCGTTAAAACTATAATTGTAAGACAAAGCGATCAGGGCATTTTACTCTTTTTGATATCCATGCGTCTAAAAAATACAACGGCATGACGCTTGACGATCTTTGTGCAAATGACAGATACGTCTGATAGAAGAAGTATGTCGAAAATGAAATATATCACGCAGAACTTATATCTGCAGATGTTTCAAAAGCGACGAGAATAGGCAGGCTTACTAACGGCAGCGGTATCTTGATACCAAAAAAAAAAGAAGGATGATAAGATAATTTCCTATCCCAGAGTGCAATGGTTTATTGAAAATAACTTTTTACAGTTTAATGAGAGAAGAAATGGAGATAGGGAGTGCGTGACCCTTAAAGCCCACTCACCCCCCTGTAATGATAATGCAAAAGCAGGTCAAGGCTACGATGCAGGCATGAAATTTTGACAGCCATTTGGTACCAGGGAGTTTGTTATGGATGTTTCGAAAATGAAATGCCGTGGGTGACGAATATTCATCGGCAGGCAATAGCGTTTATTTATCTTGACGCTGGCGGCGATCTTTGATTATGAGTTTGATATAAATATGTTTTATGCAGTGAGGTAGATCATGAAACAAAAAGAAGTTTATGACGTTTTCATGTATCGTGTTTTCTTGTTATTTTTCTGACTTCCTGTGGGGAAAATAAACCACAGTCAGGACGATCTCTGCTGTTGACAGCGTGTCAAATATGCCGGAGAGCACCGTGTCAAAGCCAAGTTCGAATTTGAGAACATAACTGTGGAAACAGAAAAATGTAAAGAATGAACAACTTACATTCCATATGAGGGAAAAAAATATACATTGCCGCTTTCAAAGAGATAACTTTAAAGACGATATAGTTTATTATCCTGGATCAAACTCACTCAGAACAGATCATAAACAACCAAAGCTTGGTGAAAAAGGTCACTGCTGTTCTTACCGTTGATGATGGAATAACTAAGATCAAGCTGTGTGATGTTATGGGTCAAAACAGCAAAAGTTTTTTTTCAAACAGCGGCGGCATTTGTACTATGACAAGGAACGGGCGGATCTGCAAGCGAGTTTTACAGATCCACAAAAAACATTAAAAAGCCGACCTGAACGATCTTATAGTATATCGGGAAATAAACTATCCCGATGAAGTCGTGATGTTGTATATGTTGAGGGGTATCTTTTCAAGGACAATAAATTTTATCCTTAATCAACTGTATGTTGCCGAATATGACGAAAATGGAGAAAAAACTATGAAGAACAGCTAAACCGTGACCTCCCGGCTTTTTCGGCACAGTACAGACCATAGGCGACAACACAGCCGAGATAAAGCTCACAGACGGCAAGACCGTTTGCACAGTGCCTACATATTATTGCGACGGTGAGCTTAGTGAGGGGCTTGAAGTTATGGTGATACTTGACTGCTCCACAGATCTTTTTTCGGGAGCGGAAAGTCGGAGAGTTTTGATTACGCCGTTATCTGCACCGACCCTGCGGAGTATGACCCCTCAGGGCATGAGTTTGGAAATCTCGCCTACGCCAAAGCTGACAGCAATAACCTTGGTAGGTTTATCTACACCGAGATCGGAGATATAGAGAAATGAAACTAAAACTTCTAAACACAATAAAATGTGACCTGAACAAAAGCATAATAAACATAGGGGCTTTGCAGGGGCGGTGCTGCTGACGACAGTGCTTGCTTTCACCGCCTCGGCCTATACAGACCTTTGCCACCGATAAATCATATTCGGTGTTCGAGTCACTTTTTCACCCTCGATAAAAATATCCTCCGCACCGACCCAATGCTGTCCTCAGTGCTGGTTTTCAGAAACGGACTTTCGGGATATATCACAATGTTTTTGCCTATTGTCGTGGCATTCCCATTCATGGTGTCTTTCTGTGCAGAGCGAAATAACGGACTGATGCGTTTCACAATATCCCGAACAGGCATGCTAAGATATTATCTTTCAAAATTCATATCCGCACTTATCTCAGGCGGACTTGCCGTTATGCTAGGTATAGCTGTTTACGGCATAGCCTGTGCAGTGCTTTTTCAACCACTTTCGAGTCTGACGTATCAGCCGACCAGCTTCAATACATTATCCAAGACAGCACAGGTAAAACGGTAGTCAAAATGCTTGCGGTAGCTTTCGCATATGGTGCAAAGTTTCCACACTGCCTGCGTTTTTCCTAAGCTCTTTCTGCAAAAAATCGTATATCATAACCTGCCTGCCCTTTATGCTGAACTATGTACTCACCACAATGCTAAACAGGATAATAGACGCAAATCTTTTCAACGATAACTTTGATTTTGATAGAGCGAATGCCTTTTATCCAAGCTCTGACGAATTTTCTGTATATCCAAAGCTTTGACAGAAGCGCAAAGTGGATAACTGCGGTGAACTGTTCGGGGGCGATCGTTGCCCTGCTGGGATTTATTATGGTGATGAGTTTGCACAAGGACAAGGGGGTGTAGGTCAGCTATGATGAAAAATTTCAGCCTAAAACAAAAGCTTTTTCTGTGCAAGGGCGGAGTTCATAAAGTGGGTATGCGACGCACGAATGATAATCCTGGGAGTGCTTCTTATCTTCATTTACAGCTTTGCTATCGAGCCTCTTAAATCAAACGCAGAGCTTATGGGCGAACCGCAGAATATCCTTGAGCCTTTTATCGGCATAGCTAATTCAGGTGCGATACTTCTTATCATACCGCTTGTTTTTCTTACACTTATAGCAGATTTTCCCAAGATAGACACCAACACAGTTTTCTACATAATGCGTGTGGGCAGGCTGAACTGGCTGTTCGGACAGCTTTTGAAGCTCATTTTTATGGCGTTATCTTATCTTGCAGTGATATTCTTGGGCGCAGTGCTTCCAATGCTTTCAGACGGCTTTTGGTACAATGGCTGGAGCAATGTGGCGACAAAGTTTGTTTCACGCTTTCCTGAACATTCGGGCAATTTCGGCGTACAGCTTTTGCCCGAAAACCTGTATAATCAGCTCACAGTATTTTCAGCCGCCGTGCAAAGCTATCTGCTGGTGTTCGCATATCTCATGATAATAGGGCTTATCCTGCTGAGCTTTTTCACTTGTGAAACACAAAACTGTGGGTTTTGTCCTCTGAGGAGCGGTGATATCTTTAGGCACGGCGTTCTGCTCCATAAAGACCACGCTTATGTGGACAATGCCAATGGCAAACTCAATAACTTGGCTGCATTACACAAAATATTTCCGTGAGCCTGTTATGTCAATGAGTTTTTTCGGTCAGCTATCTTGCCATATTTATAGCGGTACTGCTGGCGTTCTGCTTTATCGCCATAAGAAAATTCAATTACGACAATGTTGCTGAGATAGCAAGTTAGGGATTAGGGGACAAAATGGATATCATCAATGTAAATGACGTATGCCTTACGCTTGGCAAAACGGAGATACTAAAGCACATAAATGTGTCCTTTGAGGAGGGCAAGATACACGGACTTATCGGCAGAAACGGCAGCGGCAAAACGATGCTGATGAAGTGCATATGCGGCTTTATCAAGCCCACGAGCGGTGAGATTATCGTTGACGGCAAGAAGGTCGGAAAGGACGTTGACTTCCCGAAAGATATGGGTATCATTATTGAAACACCTGGGTTTATACCTTACTATTCGGGCTACAAAGAACTCTAAAGCTTCTTGCGGGGCTTAACAACAAGATAGGTAAAGAGGAGATAAAAAGCAGTATGAAACAGGTGGGACTTGATCCTGACCTAAAAAAGCGTCACGTTCGTAAATACAGCCTTGGTATGCGGCAGCGTTTGGGACTTGCACAAGCCATTATGGAAAATCCGAAGATACTCATTCTTGACGAGCCTTTCAATGGTCTTGACAAGGACGGCGTAAAAAAAGAAATGCGTGAGTACCTACTTTCATACAAAGAGCAGGGCAAGACTATTCTTATATGCTCACATTCGGCAGAGGACATCTCCGTGCTGTGCGATACTGTGCATGAAATGGATAAGGGTGTTATTGAGGGATGTAAGGTGACATAGACTGAGTAAGTATGGATTCGTACAAACAGATATTAGTAGCTAATATTGATAGGTTAAAATTATGACTGTTCTGAATAGAATAAGCTGCCACAGATTTTTTTCTGTAGCAGCTTATTTTTTGTTTATGCTATTTCCTTCTTGCGAAGATATCCGTCATCATCATATTTCTTAGCTATATGCTGTGCAGCTTGCCAATCGCTCCATTTGTCTACAGCCTTATCCCAAATTGTCATATATTACAACATGTTTTCTGAAAAAGTTTACATTTATCAACTTGGAAGTTGAAATAGCCTTTTAAATCATGCACTATTGCCATTTTAAATGCACAAAAAGGCAGCAAGCTAACCTGCTGCCTAAAATCATTCAATTCACACCTATCACTGTTAGTAGAAAAAGTATCATCATCACCGCCGATACGCTGCTAAGAACAAGTCCAAATATCACACAGCAAACTGCATTCAGGTCAAAAAACTTCATTTCTTTTGCCGTCATATCTGAGCCTACACACCTTATCGGGTATGTATATCTTTGAGCGAATTACTACCTCACATGGGAATACGTTTGGATACTCACTATCACTAACCTTGTAAAACGCTGTATCAAATTTCTTGCCCTCTGCCCTGCCGAAACGCACAAACTTTCCTTTCACGCTTTTTCGTTCCAGTAAGTTTTAGAGCGGAGTAGACAAAAGAAACTAAAAATAACCAGTAGCAGGACGACAAGAAAAACAATGAACATTATAGGAACTATAACAAAATCTGCGCCAAGACACATGGCAAAGCACAAGAACAACCGTGGCTATGATAACAACTTCCATGACTATACCCTACAAAAGACTTCTGTAATAGTCGCTAAGACGCTTAGCGTTAGCTTTCAAAAAGCTCGTCAGCCTTGTTTTTAACGCTTTCATCTGCAAAAAATACCACGCTTTGAAAGTTCAGAAGCCTGCTTGGCAAAGTCTATCGCCTTTTGAAGATCCGTGGCACTGTCAGAGCCTGAATACTCCCTAGCCACCATAAGGCAAGCTTTCGCCTTAAGCGCACATATCTCATCTGAAAATTCGTCATCAGCGTCATACTCTATAACAGCCTTATAGTTCTTGTTTATAAATTCTTTTTCCGTATACTGATATAGCCCTCTGCGTCAGGGGCGTTTTTGGAGTCGTTTTCATCAGGCAGAAGGGTATTAGGCTCTATCTCCAACACCTTGCAGAGGTATTCAAGGGTCTTTACCGACGGCGTTGCTGAGCCGCTCTCTATCTGACTAAGCATATTGCGGGTTATAAAATCACCCACTACCTCGCTTTGAGTCATTTTTCTTTGAAAGCCTTGCCTCTTTTTTATCCTCTTGCCGAGAGTATTTTTCTCCATTATATCGCCTCACTTTATTTACTGTAAAATTTCATTTACTTATATGATAGCAGATAGTAAAACAGATTTCAAGTGTTTAACGAAAAATTTACAATTTTTTTATGCTGCAATATATAAAAAATAATTTTAATTATTGTCGAAAATCTATTGACAAATAAGATAAATGAGTATATAATAAACGTAAATAATATTTACATTGGAGGTGTAAGCTATATGAATGAATGGTGGGACGGTTTGTCGCTTTTACTTAAAGTGCTGTATTGTATAGCGTTTCCGTCAACGCTTATACTGCTTGTGCAGACTTTGCTTTCTATGTTCGGTTTTCATGATGGTGGAAGCGGTCATGATTTCAGCGACACGTCAGGTCTTGATCTTGATGTTGATACCAACATCAGCGGTCACGGAGATGTGGATATTGGTCACTGTACACATGATATCGGCTGTGACCACAACGTAGACGGCGGAAACCCTGCGGATTTTGCTTCTATGAGAATGTTCACGCTTCAGACCATAGTTGCTTTTTTTCACTGTGTTTAGCTGGTCATCTATCGTTCTTGTAAGCTCAGGTGTTTATCCAGCACTGTCTACAGTTATCGGCTTTGTTCTGGGTCTGGCAACCATGCTTCTTGTAGCAAAGATAGTTCAACTTTCTGCAAGACTTGCTGAAAACGGTACGGCTGATTATAAAAATGCTATAGGAGAAACTGCTACTGTTTATATCCCCTGCCCACCTAAAGACCATGGGCTTGGTAAAAGTGAATGTTATGATAAACGGACAGCTAAGAGAAGTCACTGCAATAAACAATGGTGATGAGCTTTATAAAGACAGGAACTCAGGTTCGTATTATCGATTTGCAAGGAGATACTGTCGTAATAGAAAAATTAAAAAGAATTGATAGAACAAAGGGGGTGCTAAACATAAAGATTCTGTGAAATGACCCGTCTTGGGGTTATTATAATAGTATTTGTGTGGGAGGAAAAATTATAACCAGTAATCATCATCTGCGTGATAGTCGTTGTGCTTTTTGCGGCAATTATGGCGATACTGTCACGCTACAGAAAAATGTCCGTCTGACAAGGTGCTTGTTATCTATGGTAAAGTAGGAACAGACAAGAACGGTCAAGCAAGAAGCGCAAAGATGTATCCACGGCGGTGCGGCATTTATCGTGCCAATAATCCAATCTTATGAGTATATGGATCTTACTCCCTATATCCATAAATGTGGATCTAAAAACGCTCTTTCAAAGCAGAACATCAGAATTGATGTTCCGTCAAGATTTACTGTTGGTATCTCGACAGAACCAGGCGTTATGCAGAACGCTGCTGAGCGACTTCTCGGTCTTAAACTCATTGAGATACAGGAGCTTGCAAAGGACATTATATTCGGTCAGTTGAGACTTATTATCGCAACAATGGATATCGAGGAAATAAACTCAGACAGAGATAAATTTTTGCTCGCGGTATCAAATAATGTTGAGATAGAGCTTAAAAAAGATAGGTCTTAAGCTTATCAACGTAAACGTAACAGATATTAACGATGAGTCGGGATATATCGAAGCGCTCGGTAAGGAAGCTGCCGCAAAGGCTATCAACGATGCGAAGAAATCCGTTGCCGAAAAGGATCGTGACGGTGAGATCGGTCAGGCTAACGCACAGCGTGACCAGCGTATACAGGTCGCTGCCGCAAACGCTCTTGCTATCAAGGGTGAGAACGAGTCCAAGATAGAGGTTGCACAGTCAGAAGCCCTCAGACGTTGTGAGCGTGAAGCGGAAGCTCTCAGACAGGCTACAGCCGCAGAAGCTGTTCAGGCAGCTAAGGCAAAGGAAGAAGCCTACATAGCACAGCAATCCGCCGAGCAGACGAGAGCCGAACTTGAAAAGGCTACACAGACCGCCGATGTTATCGTAAAGGCTCAGATCTCAAAGCAGCAGGCCGAGATCGAAGCTGAAGCACAGGCTGAGGTAGTAAGACGTAAAGCAAAGGGTGAGGCCGATGCTATCTTTGCAAAAATGGAAGCTGAAGCAAAGGGTAATCAGGAAATACTCACAAAGCAGGCAGAGGGTATGAGAAAAGCTTGTTGAAGCAGCAGGCGGAGATGCTAATGCAGCAGTCAAACTCATAGTTGCTGACAAGCTTGAAGAACTTATCTCTATTCAGGTAGAAGCTATCAAGAACATTAAGATAGACAAGATAACCGTGTGGGATACAGGTGCAGGTGCAGACGGAAAAAAGGCTCGACAGCAAACTTTCTAAGCCCGGACTTATGCAGTCAGTTCCTCCGCTGAACGATCTGTTCAAGCAAGCAGGAATGTCACTCCCTGATTTTCTTGGCGAGGACATACAGGAAGCTTTGAAAAAGTCACAGGAAGAAGCAGTAAAGAGAGCAGCCGAGGCTGATAATGCAGAAACTCTCGACCCAAAAAGATGTTGAGGTAATAGAGCCTGAGAAATAATTAATTTGACCTCCGTAGTTTAACGATTGCGGAGGTCTTTTGGAATAAAAGCGAGTTTCAACATCATGAAACTCGCTTTTATGTTCAATATGGTTCAACGACTACTGCTCTGCCCTCTTTCAAGGACCTTTGTACATCAATAAAACGCTGATTTTTTGCTGCCCATGAATTTAAGCTCAAGACTTCGTTGTGACAGTATAAAAGGGCCGTCCACAAGATAATCAAGCTGTTGCAGCAGCTCAAGATAGCCGTTATTATCATCAGCATTGGCTATAAGATATTCATAAGTATATCCAGTGAAAAGATATCACATTCAGTGGAAAGCCATGGAACGCTTTTATCCTTCCTGCAAGTTCTGCCAACGGTTTGCACTGACAGAAAGGCTCACCGCCACTGAACGTCACGCCGTCAAGAAGCGGGTCTTTTTATTATCTCATTGTAAAGCTGGTCTGTGTCAACGACAATGCCACCATTAAAATCATGTGTCTGCGGATTGTGACAACCCTCACAGCCGTGGACAGCCCTGCGTAAAAATAGTGAACCTAAAACCCGGTCCGTCTACGATAGATTCACCGACAGTGCCTGCTATCCTAAGCTCCATGGCTAATTGTCACCCTCACAGCAGGCTTTTGCACGAGGTATCCTCTCATGTATCACCTTTTTGTGTGTTCAGCCTCAGAACGTCCACACTTCGGGCATTTGTCACCTATTATTCCAGTATATCCGCAAACAGGATCACGGTCAACAGGGTGGTTTATTGAGCCGTAGCCTATGCCAACTTCTTTCATATATCTTACGACTTTCTCGAATGCAGAAAGATTGTTCAGCGGATCGCCGTCAAGCTTTCGATATAGCTTATATGGCCTGCATTTGTAAGAGCATGGTAAGGGAGCTTCTATTTTAAGTTTCTCAAACGTTGTTATCGGATAGTAAACAGGTACATGGAAAGAATTAGTATAATATTCTCTGTCAGTAACTCCTGCTATCTCGCCATAACGTTCTCTATCCATTTTAACAAATCTGCCGGAAAGTCCTCAGCAGGCGTTGCAAGCAACGAGAAGTTAAGACCAGTACGCTTTTGTTTCCTCGTCCATTCTTGCTCTCATACGTGAGATTATCTCCAAGCCAAGCTCTCTTTGCTTCTTCACTTTCACCATGGCGCTTGCCGGTAAGCACTTTAAGACACTCAGCAAGACCGATAAAGCCCACTGAAAGAGTGCCATGCTTTAGCACTTCTTCAAGTGTATCGTCAGCCGTAAGCTTCTCTGAATCGAGCCATATGCCCTGACCCATGAGGAACGGATAATTTCTCACACGCTTTGAACACTGTATCTTAAATCTGTGCATAAGCTGGTCGATACAAAGATCCATAAGCTCATCAAGGCTGTCAAAGAAAGCACCGATATTACGCTGTGCTTTTTATGCCAAGTCTAGGGAGATTAATGGTAGTAAAAGAGATTTCTCTCTTCCTGTCACTATCTCACGAGTAGGGTCATATGCGTTACCGATAACTCTTGTGCGACAACCCATGTAAGCTATCTCAGTGTCAGGATTGCCCTCTTTATAATACTGTAGATTGAAAGGAGCGTCGATAAATGAAAAATTCGGGAAAAAGACGCTTCGCTGATACACGGCAGGCGAGCTTGAAAAGGTCATAGTTCGGATCATCAGGATCAAAGTTCACGCCCTTTTATCTTGAAAAATATGTATAGGGGAAAATAGGCGTTTCACCATTGCCAAGTCCTGCTTCCTCTGCAAGAAGAATATTCTTTATAACAAGTCTGCCTTCGATAGAAGTATCCCGGTGCCATAATTTATGGAGCTGAAAGGCGTTTGAGCGCCTGCACGGGAGTTCATGGTATTAAGATTATGGATAAGCGCTTCCATTGCCTGATATGTGGCTCTGTCAGTTTCTTTCAAAGAGTTTTTATATGCAAAACTCTGTATCTTCTTCACTATAGGTGCGTCAACAAAATTCACAAGAAACTGTGCTTCAGCCTCTTGATAGCCGTTATCATTGGCGAGAGTGATCTTTAAACCCTGCTCATCAAGCATTTCAGTTATTTTCTTTGCAATGCTCTGAGCATCAGAAACTTCACCAAGGAGAGCAAGCCCCCTGCCAATATTGTCACGATAGCGGTGTCTGAATGTCTTTTCTTACACCCTCAGCCATATCATAATCGAACTTCGAAGAGATTGACCACCATGCTGGTCGTTCTGATTGATTGTATCGCAATGCAGGCAAGCGCCGCATAGCTTTGTATATCATTTGGTGTACGCAAAAAGCCATGACCTGTAGAAAAACCCTTATCAAAAAGCTTTGTAAGGTCTATCTGAGTGCAAGTGGTAGTCAGTGTATAAAAATCAAGATCATGAATGTGGATATCCCCCTCCTGATGAGCCTTTGAATGCTCAGGAGCAAGAACATACATCTCATTGAACTCCTTTGCACCCACAGATCCGTATTTAAGCATTGTACCCATTGCGGTATCACCGTCTATATTAGCATTCTCACGCTTCAAATCGTTATCTTTCGCTGATTGAAAGTAAGATCCTCATAAACTTTCATAAGACGGGTATTCATTTCTCTTGCACGAGTTCTGTTTGAGCGGTAGAGTATGTAACTTTTTGCAGTATCAGCCATGCCCTCCTCGATAAGTACACGCTCAACGCAATCCTGAATCTCTTCAACAGTAGGCATATCAAGGTGTTTTTCCATAAGCTTATCAACAACTTTACCCGAAAAGCTCCAAAGCTTCCTCATAGTTATCCTTGCCCACAGACTGAGCTGCCTTGTATATAGCCGCCAGCTATTTTCTCAATATTGAAAGTTACAGTACGTCCGTCACGCTTTTTTATCTTGATTATCACAATACCGCCTCCGATTTTCCCGATTTATCCTTATATTTTTTATTCTCACAACTCGCACCGCAAATCACAACATATTGTATAAAAAACAGTGCTTAATACAAGTATATAGTATAAGTGACGCAAAGTCAAGGCGTTATACAACAAAATGTGACTTTGTTATTTGTATTATATGCACAAAGCCACATTTTCGTCAGATATTGATTTTAGGTGTCAAGTAAAATGCTTTTAGCTGTAATGTAGCCGAACTTTACAAATGTATAATACGACATAGTTCAGTTCTTGATACTGTAAAGTGAGCTAACTTGTCATCTTATGCATTTGTGAGTGCTACTCCATGCCTTTTAAATGTCGTAAATAGGCGAATTCAGCAAGTACGTAAAGCGTTTTAACTTGTCGAGCTTTTAAAATTTTTGCACTATGCTGCTGAACTGCTCCTCAGCACTCTCGTAAGTGTAATCATGTGTGACTACAGAGCTGCCTGTTTCATTTTCAAGTACCTCTTCGAGAGTAGTATTCATCATGTAGGCGCAGAAAGATATAAGCATTACAAAAAAACTCACTATCAACACAATATCCAATCTATAACCATTTTTTTCTTCTTTTTTGTTATCGTTCATAAGATCTTCTCCAAAAATATGATTTTAATACCATTATACTATATCCCTCTGCCTTTTTTCAAGCCAAAATGACAAAAATCGCAGATATTTTTATACCATACACACTGCCATGTGATAAATGCACAAAAGACAATTTCTTTTATTGTTTAATTTTTGTTTTTACCCCTTGCAAAAAAAGCCGCATATAGTGTATAATAAGTATTATATTGCTTGACGTTCACTAGGCGACAAGCGGCCGTATTAACTAAGATACAGGTAATTTGATTTAACAGAAATGAGGCTTTTTTATATGTGCGGTTTTGTTGGATTTTACAAATAAAATCAATGACGCTTCCATAGTTCTTGGAAAAATGATGGATAGAATAAAACATAGAGGTCCTGACTCTGACGGAAAATATGTTGACGAGCAGATCGCAATGGGTTTCCGCCGACTTTCGATCATCGACCTTTCAGATCAAGGTAGCCAGCCTATCTTCAATGAAGATAAGTCGTTGGTACTTACATTCAACGGTGAGATATACAACTACAAGGATCTCCGTGAGGAGCTTGTAGCGTCTGGTCACAAGTTCTATACACAGACCGACTCAGAGGTGCTTATCCATGGCTATGAGCAGTGGGGCGAGGATATGCTCGACAAGCTGAGAGGAATGTTTGCATTCGTTATCTTCAACAAGAACACAAACGAGGTTTTCGGTGCAAGAGAGATTTCTTCGGTATCAAGCCTCTTTACTACGCAAAAAATGGGCGAAACTCTTATGTGGGGTTCTGAGATAAAGAGTTTTCTTGACCACCCTCATTTTAAGAAGGAGCTTAACACAGACGTTCTTGAAACTTATCTCACATTCCAGTATTCTCCTACAACAGAAACTTTCTTCAAAAATGTTTACAAGCTCCCTGCCGCTCACTGCTTTACATACAAGAACGGCGAGATGAACGTAAGAAGATATTGGAAGTCAAGTTTCATGCGGACAATGGTCCTTCTTTAGAGGATTGGGTGAATAGGGATATCTGACACTTTCAAGAACTCTGTTGAGGTACACAAGTTTGCTGACGTTGAGGTAGGTTCTTTCCTCTCAAGCGGTGTTGACTCAAGCATATGTTGCCGCTGTTGCCAACGTTGACAAGACCTTTACTGTGGGCTTCGGAGAGGACGAGAAATACAACGAGATAGGCTATGCTAAGGAGTTTTCAAAAAAGTATATCCACAAGGAGAATTTCTCAAAGGTCATCAGCCCTGAGGAATACTGGAACAGCCTTTCAAAAATACAGTATCACATGGACGAACCTCTCGCGAACCCTGCGGCTGTGGCT
>VOFK01000822.1_pt1 | contig 13219 bp, 28 predicted proteins | sample 5384121 | NCBI WGS metagenome assembly VOFK01 (sample SAMN12384730, study PRJNA508395) | human gut metagenome | isolation source: healthy gut J | host: Homo sapiens | reverse complement strand
TGCTGAGCTTTGACGTGCATCCGGACAACCTTGTGTTCAACACTGAGGTCCCTGCTTATCAACAGCCCGATAGGCAGGGAGGAGATCATCCGCCGCTGCTACAGGGATAGATAACGTCGTGTTCATCCATTTCAACAAACACGTGATGTGCATGCCGGCAGGAGTTCATCAATTCGATCATAGACGAGCTCAACATCGGCTGGGTCGTCGTCGGACACGACTTCTGCTTTGGCTATAAGGGGCGAAGGCAAGGCCGAAAAGCTCAAGATCTATTGCGAGGAGCGCGGGATAGGATGCGACATTATGCCGCCGGTCATGCTGACGGACGCGTTGTCAGCTCCACCTATATCCGCAAGATCATTGCGGACGGGGACATGGAGGAAGCGACGCGCTATCTCGGCCACCCGCATACGCTGTCGGACACTGTTCATTCCGGCTACCACATCGGCAGGAAGCTCGGCACGCCGACGATAAACATGCATTTTCCCGAGGGCGTCATCATACCGCGCCACGGCGTATATGCCGCGAAGGTCTACCTTGAGGGGCGGCGAGAGCTACGTCGCGGTGACCAATGTCGGCATCAGGCCGACGGTCGGGGAACGGGAACAGCGTCACGGTCGAGAGCCATCTGCTGGATTACAGCGGCAATCTGTACGGACGGCAGGCGAGAGTCGAGTTTTATAAATTCCTGCGCCCGGAGAGGAAGTTTTCCGGATTTGAGGAACTGTCAGCACAGATACGCTGCGATGCGGAGAGTGCTAAAAGAATATTTTTGAAAGCGCGCGGACAAGAAGTGAACCGGCGTTCACGCAAACACGTTTACAGGCATAGATAGATACAAATACTTGGCGTGAGCCGAAAACAGAAAGGGGTAAAGTTAAAAGTGAGTACGGATAACGAATACAGTACAACTTCGACCGTAAAGAATAAAAAGCGTATGCCGACATGGCATTGCCTGCTGATCCTTGTTCTTTTTGCCGGCGGCGTGCTTGCCGGGCTGAAGCTTTCGACGATCAGTGAGCCTACCGGACTTTGGGCGCGGATGTTTCCCCGAGGCTGTCGAGCCGACCATGACCGCAGTGCCGACGTCGACGCCGAAACTGAGTGAATCCGCAAAGCCTGAGGCGGCTGTGAAGCCCTCGGCAGAACCTGCAGAGAGCGCAAAGCCGACGGCGAGTGCCAAGCCTGAGGAGAGCACGGCACCGCAGAAAGCGCGAAACCGGAAGCAAGCACAAAACCGGAGGAATCCGCGAAACCCGAGACGAGCGCCGCACCGGCAGAAGCGGCGCATTCGGAGCCGTCCGCACCCGCAGAGCCTGAATACATAGAGCCTGAGACCGCCGTCAATGCAGCGCTCAAGCATGCGAAGGTCAGTGAAAAGGACGCGGATGTATATAAGGCACGCATTGAGGAGCTCAGAGGAACGAGCGTTTACATCATCGGCTTCACCGCGGGGGACGCGATTACGAATATGAGATCAATGCCCTGACCGGCAAGGTCGAGGGCTGGGAGCGTCTGCGCAGCGGAGCAGGCTGCCGAGGACACAGTGGAAGCCGCTTCTGCGTCGGAGAACAGCGTCACAAGCAGCGCGGCAGGCTCCAATCTGCCGGAGCTTATAGATGTGCAGGCCGCGAAGCTTACTGCCTACAGCCACGCGGGCATAGCAGAAAAGGACGCGCAGAGCGTCAAGTCCGCGCTCAGGCTTGACGGACTCAAGCTTGTCTATGAGATACAAAGTTCTCGGCGGACAAATATGCCGACTACACGGTCGATGCGGTAAGCGGAGATATAGTAAGCAGCGCGAAAACGCAAAATAAGAAGGAATGACCAAAAGGGCTGCGGCGTTGTGCCGCAGCCCTTTAATACCTTATCATGCCTTATGCGCACAGCCTTATTTCATGCTGCGGTAGTCCTCACAGTCGCAGATGCTGTCGGGCGGAAGAACTCCTCGACCGGGAAGCGGATGCGGCTGAAGAGAGCGTGCAGGGATCATCCTCGGTGATCGTGCCGGGGCACTCCTTATCGGGCAGGCAGTAGTCATAGGGGAATGAGCAGCTGTGTGTCGCGCTCAAGCCTGATGATACTGAACTGGCCGATCGTCGCAAACCAGCGGCGGGCGGTGTCGGTAAGGCGACAAGGCTTCGTCGAAGGCCGCGGTGATCGCTGCGGGGATGCTGCGCTGCTCAAGCTCGTCGGCAGCAGGCACTCAGAATCGACCAGCTTGCAGTGCAGGCAGATAGGATCGACGGAATTGACCACGGCGATGGGCAGCTCGTCGACCGTGGAGAGCGGCACCGCACTGTCTGAGGAATAGGGACTTCACGCTTGCGATGCTGCCGAAAAAAGCATGACCCTCTTATCGAACACGCAGACCGTGCAGGTCTGGCCTCCGGGGAAGGTCTCGCCGGTGACGCGGTAGAAATACGTGCAGTCGACGGTGAACGGTTAAAGCCGACCGGTTCAACGCTTTACATCTACATAGGGCAGCTCTGCACGCTTGGGGCGGATGCTGAAAGGCGTTTTCATGTAGGACTGGGAGCTCACGGTGGGGGTAGACCAGATCATCCACACAGTCCTTGTCTCGGCAGCTGTCGAATATCTTTCTGGTATTGACGCATACGGCTTCTCGAATGCTTGCCGAGTTCTCAACGGGCCCCGGCACTACTCTGTCGGCCATAGATATACCTCCTATTGTCTGGATTGAAGAACACTTCAGTACAGTCTATGCGCAAGTTCCGCATATGTGTAAAAAAGCTCTTGAAAAAGCATGGACGGAAAGTAAAATATATGTCCTATAAAGCAATCATGGAAGGAGACGGTATGGCACAGTCTTGGATTCATACATGAAAAGCTGGATATCAAGATCCTGATCCTCTTTATCCTGCGCCGCCTGCCCGGAGAGGTCGAGCCGGAAACGCTGTGCGAGCTGTGCCAGTGCGACGGCGGAATAGACTACTTCGACTATTCCGACTGCCTTTCAGACCTTATAGAGACGGGGCACATAAAGGAAACGCCGACGGGGTACACGATCACCGATAAGGGCGCGAAGAATGCGGAGGCCGTGGAGAGCAGCCTGCCGTACTCCCGTCCGCAAAAAGCGCGGAGCGCCTGCTGGAGCCTGTTGCCGACAGGCTTCGCGAGGCGATGATCACGGCGCGTCACGAGCATTCCATGACCGACACGGCCTCACGGTAGAGCTCGCCATGTCCGACGGCAAGGGTGAGATAATTCATCTGCACCTGCTGTGCGGCGATGAAGAGCAGGCAAAGCTCATGGAGAAGAACTTCCGCCTCAACGCGGAGAACCGTACTATCAGGAGATCGCTGAAATGCTCAGCAAGAAATAAAATATCCGCAAAATGCGGGGAACTGGAGCCGCTATGTCAACGTACATACCCGAAAATTACAAGAGCCTGCTTACGATATATGATACGCAGAAAGCGATAAGCCTGCTCAAGCGCCTTTTTGAGGAGAACCTCGGCGCGAAGCTTAACCTGTATCGCGTTTCCGCGCCGCTGTTCGTCGATGAAAAGTCCGGCCTGAACGACGACCTCAACGGCTATGAGCGCCCGGTAATCGTTCGATATCCTGCGCACGGAGACAAAGGCGCAGGTCGCAGTCGCTGGCGAAGTGGAAGCGCCTTGCGCTCAAGCGCTACGGCTTCTTCCCCGGCAAGGGACTGTATACGGACATGAACGCCGTCCGCCGCGACGAGGACGAGCTTGACAATCTGCACTCGGTCTACGTCGACCAGTGGGACTGGGAGAAGGTCATTCTCCCTGAGAACCAGCAATATCACTATCTCAAGCTCACGGTCATGGATATCGTCGCCGCGATATGCGATACGCAGGACACGATGCGGGCTATATATCCGCAGCTGACTGTCATGCCGAAGCTTGAGCGCCGCGTCAGCTTTATAGACGCGCAGGAGCTTGAGGACATGTACCCCGGTCTTACGCCGAAGCAGCGCGAGAACGCATACGTGAAGGAGCACAAGACCGCTTTCATCATGGGAATCGGCGGGAAACTCAAGTCCGGCAAGCCGCACGACGGGCGCGCTCCCGACTATGACGACTGGTCGCTCAACGGGGATATCATGTTCTGGGACGATGTGCTCGGCTGCGCGATGGAGGTTTCCTCCATGGGCATCCGCGTTGATCCCGCCGCGCTTGACAGACAGCTTACGGCCTCCGGCTGCGATAACCGGCGCGAGCTGCCGTATCACAAGGCGCTGCTCGCAGGGGAGCTCCCGCTGACGATCGGCGGCGGCATTGGACAGTCGCGGCTTTCGATGCTCCTGCTCGGCAAGGCGCACATAGGCGAAGTGCAGGCTTCGATATGGGACGCTGAGACCGTAGAGAAATGCGAGAAGGCGGGCGTCGTCCTGCTGTGACGGGAGTGCGGCGCGCGGTTTGTTTATAGTTTTTTAATAAACTATGCGGAACATAGCCAAAATAAGGACGTCAAATAGATGCAGGCGGAAATAGACCTGCATCTATTTGATTTCATAAATGTACGGAGGAAAAAATGAAAAAACTGTTTGCTGTTATTGCGGTGCTCGCCGTTATGCTTTCTTTCGCGGGCTGCGGCGGCACAAAGTATGAGGTCAGTGACTACGATACGGCGGCGACGAACGATCTGGTACAGCTGTTCATAAAGCAGCGCACCGTGACCGACGAGACCGAAGAAGTGACGCTGACGATTGAAAACCTCACTGACAAGGATTATACCTACGACGCGGGTCAGCGGCTTTCGAAATATGGCAGGACGGGCACTGGTGCGTGACCCCGGACAGCAGGACTTTGTTACCATGCAGCTGTTCACGCTGCCGGGCAACGCGACCGACGAGGTGACGTTCAGCTTTGTCAACCACTATGACAAGCTCGGCGACGGCAGATACCGCATCGTTATGAACTTCTCCAGCATGGACGGCAGCACGGCGATCGCCGCGGCTGAGTTCGGCATAGGCAGAGCCGAAAAGTAAAAGCAGATCGATTAAAAATGCCGCCCGGCTGGGCGGCATTACTTATTTCTGAGGCTGTGCGTTGCGCTTGAGCCCGTGCATGAAGCCGTTGACGGCGGTGGTGTGTATGTCACCGGCGATGACTTCGTTTTTCCTGAACGTAGATGGTGATGATGACGGTACCGTCGGAGTCAGCGTAATTTGTAAGCTGATAGCTATATTGGCTGCACCGTTCGCCGAGGTGATTGGAGAGGTCATATCCCTGCGCCTGCTGCATCCGGTTATACTGCGCGCCATTATCCCCTCAAGCTTATCAGGGACAACGACAGTTCTGAACTCCTCGGTGCTTTTGTCGATTTCCCAGCCGAGGGAGTTGAGGAAGGCTTCGCGCCCGTCGAGCGTGGAAAGGTCAAATTCCGTGCCGGGGGCAAACACCGCACGCAGGACTATCAGCAGCAGTATGAGGACACCCAAGCCCAAGACCAGAATGAGGGCTTTTTTCTTAGTAAAGCCTGAGCACTTTTGCGTCATAGCGTATCTCCATTCTGCCGCTTGCAAAGTCAGCACCGGAGGGAACGGATCTCCATAAGCGGCAGATGGAGACAACAGAGTGTGCTGCGGTGGCAGACACAATAGATGCGACTGCCCTGAGATAAGCTATTCAAATTTGCACTCAGGTATGCTATAATAAGCGGGCAAAAATCTTCGACACTGCGGAGGGATGGCCGATGGCGGTGAAAAAGACTTGACAGACTGCTGTCAGAGCTGGGCGTTGCGACCAGAAGCGAGCTGCGGCAGATGATAAAGAGCGGACGCGTCACGGTCGACGGTGCTGCTGCGGTGCGGCCTGACATGAAGATAGAGGAGCAGGGGCACAGCATATGCGTGGACGGCGCCGAGTTGTGCACGAACCGGCTGCGGTATTTTATGATGGATAAGCCCGAGGGCGTGCTGAGCGCCACGGAGGATAAGCTGCAGGAAACTGTGCTGGGACATTCTGCCGTCGGATATCCGCCGCATCGGTCTGTTCCCGGTCGGACGGCTCGACAAGGACACGAGCGGCCTGCTGCTGCTCACAAACGACGGCGATTTTGCCCACCGGGTGATCTCACCGAAGTCGGGAATCGAGAAGCTCTATTACGCCGAGGTGGACGGAACTCCGGACGAGGCCGACGTAAAGGCATTCGAGGACGGATAGTCCTCGGTGACGGGACAAAGTGCCTGCCGGCAAAGCTCGTGCCGCTGGGCGGGAACCGCTGCCATGTTATCGTCATGGAGGGGAAGTACCATCAGGTGAAGCGCATGCTCGCCCTCGAGAGGAAAGCCTGTTGTGAAGCTGCGCCGGCTTGCCGTCGGCGCTCGAGCTTGACCCCACGCTTGCTCCGGGAGAGGCAAAGGAGCTTGGAGGCGGAGACATAGCCAAGGTGTTGGGCAGTTTTGTTCTGGACAATTAGTTTAATAAAAGCCTTGAAAATCAAGCCGTTTTTGACTGTTAAGAACATTGAACGAAAAAAGTTCACAAAAAAATGCGAGAATTTATATTGAAAATTACATAAAACGGAGTTATTATGTAGTAAGAAAATCGGCTGAGTATGGTAAATTGACTATTGGCCGAAGCACGCGTATGGCAGAATGCCATTGACAGCGGGCAAACCCAACAAAAACTGTCCGGCGCGGGGGAGAAGTGCCGGGTATACGGCGTTCCGTCAGCTTTATTTGACGGAGTGGCAGCGTGCATACCGATCCGAAAGAGCCGCGGACGGATCGGACAGACGGCACGGCTGCTCATGGCGGCAGAAGAGGGAGGAAATATGTCCAGCAGAATTTTTCAGAATGTGATCATTCAATTGAAGGATGCCGTTGACAGAACGATAGGCGTCGTTGACGAGCAGGGTTTGTAGTCGCGTGCAGCGAGCTTGCCATGATAGGCTCAAGACTGGACGACTTTCATCTCTACGAGTTCGACGGGACCGAGCACCCCATTTCTACCGGAACAAGAACTTACTGCGCCCTCTCTTCGCCCGGCGCGAAGTTCGATTACGCGGCGTTCACCGAGGGCGGCGACTCTCTGAGCCGCACCATATGCTCTATTTCGGCGGTGGCCTTCAACGAGGCGAAGAACAATTATGAGGAGAAGCACAACAAGGCTGCTTTCATAAAGAACATCATCTCTGATAATATCCTGCCGGGCGACGTTTATGTCCGCGCAAAGGAGCTGCACTTCGTAACGGATGAGCCGCGTGTTGTACTGCTTGTGCGCCAGACGGAGAACTCCGACGTTGCCGCGGTGGAGCTTATACAGCGCCTCTTCCCGGATAAACAGAAGGACTTCGTGCTGAACATCAACGAGACGGACATTGTCTCGTCAAGGCTCTGCCGAACACCAACTGCCCCGAGGAGATACTCAAGGCTGCGCACACCATCGAAAATTCCCTTGCGGAGGAGATGGGCATAAAGTGTGTCATCGGCATCAGCACAAACGCGCGCCATCTGCGCGAGCTTGCCGACAGATACAAGGAGGCACAGGTCGCCATTGAGGTCGGCCGCGTGTTTGAAAGCGAAAAGACAATAATCAACTATGAAACTCTCGGCCTGGGGCGCATAATCTATCAGCTGCCTACCACCCTGTGCGAGATGTTCCTGAACGAAGTATTCAAGAAAAATCCCATAGAGACCTTGGACGAGGATACTCTGGAGACTATCAACAAATTCTTTGAAAATAACCTCAACGTCTCCGAAACCTCGCGTAGCTGTATGTCCACCGCAACACGCTGGTGTACAGGCTTGAAAAAATCAAGAAAATCACGGGCCTTGATCTGCGCGAGTTCGACCATGCTATCGTCTTTAAGGTCGCTATGATGGTTAAAATGTACCTCGATTCCCTTAACAACAGCAAGTTCTGAGGTGCAATAGATCGTAAGCGCTGCCGGTGCGGCAGGCTCAATGCACACTGGCAGGAAACAAAAGCTTTGGAGGTCAATTGACTTATGGTTCAAATGAACAATGTGAGGAAGGTCTACGAGAGCAGCAACACTGTTGCGCTCGACGGAGTCAGCCTCACCATTAACGACGGCGAGTTCGTCTTCTCCTTGTCGGCCCGTCCGGTTCGGGAAAGACCACGATAATGAAGCTCATCACCGGTGAGGTACGCCCGACGTCCGGTCAGATAATCGTAAACGATTTTGACATGGGGACGATAAAGCGCCGTAAGCTGCCGAAAGTCCGCAGGACGCTCGGCGTCATATTCCAGGATTACAGGCTTATCGAAAAACATGAACGTGTACGATAACGTCGCATTTGCGATGCGTTGTCGGCGCGGGCAAACTCCGGAGATCAAGAAGCGTGCCGTACATATTGGAGCTTGTCGGGCTCGAGGGCAGAGGCAAGCGTATGCCGAATGAGCTTCCGGCGGCGAGCAGCAGCGTCGCCATCGCAAGGGCGCTGTCAACAGCCCGCGCATGATCGTCGCGGATGAGCCTACCGGCAATCTCGATCCCGTGCGCAGCCTGGAGCTTATGCTTCTGTTCGAAAAGATAAACGAGATGGGCACTACCGTTATGGTCGTGACCCATGAGAAGGAACTGGTCAACGCTTTTTCCAAGCGCGTCATAACTATCGACGGCGGCAACCTGATCAGTGACGGAATGGATGGGTATTACAGTTATGAGATTGAGTAGGTGCGGCTATCTTATCCGCGAGGGCTTCAGAAGCATTACGACCCATGGTTTCATGTCCTTCGCGTCGGTCACGATCATCATGGCGTGCCTTGTTATCATGGGCAGCGTATCCCTGCTGTCCGTCAACATTGACGCTTTGATAAAAGACCTTGAAAACCAGAACGAGATCGTCGCGTTCGTCGACGAATATCTCGGATGAGGATCAGGCAAAAGCGCTCCAGAGCAGCATTGAGGCGCTGGATAATATTTCGTCCGTTGAGTTTGTCTCGAGACAGGCTGCTATGGACAACTTTATGAACAAGTACGACGAGAACTTCCGCGAGGGCATCGATGAGTCTGTGTTCCGCCACAGGTTCGTTATCCACCTGACGGATATCGCGCTCATGTCACAGACGAAAGCGGCGCTCGAGGCGGTCGACGGAATCGCCAAGGTCAACGCGCATCTTGAGTACGCAAAGACCTTTGTCACGATCCGCAATGTCGTCAGCGTTATCTCGCTTGTGCTGATAGCGATACTTGTCTTCGTCTCGATATTCATCATGTCGAACACGATAAAGCTTGCTACCTTTGGCCGGCGCGACGAGATCGCGATAATGAAGATGGTCGGCGCGACGAACAGCTTTATCAGGCTGCCGTTTGTGGTCGAGGGTCTTGTACTTCGGTATCCCTCGGCGGCGGGCTGGCTTCCTCGCTGAGTGGGGGCTTTATAACCTCGTCACCGGAAAGCTCGTCGCATCCGTTACCGAGCTTCATAACCTTCGTGCCCTTCCACAGTGTGGCGCTTCGAGGTGTTCATCGTATACATGGCTGTCGGAATTTTTGGTCGGCGCGTTCGGCGGCGTGAACGCTATCAGAACTATTTGAAAGTTTGAACGTTCCCTTGAATAAGGAGCTACTAATGAATAACAAGAAGATCATATCGGTCATTGCCGTAATTATGGCAGTGCTGATGCTTGCTTCACTGGTGGTCAGCATGATCCCCGTTTCCGCATTTGCGGATGAGCCGGAGGACTGAGCGATCTCAAGGCTCAGAAGGAGCAGCTGTCCAATCAGGTCAAGGGAGTGCATGGAGAGACTTCAGGGGCACTCAAGGATCAGCAGGCAAACGTCCTGAACAGAAGGCGGCGCTTGACGAGCAGAAAAAAGCTTGCGAATGAGCAGCTCAAGGTCATTGCCAAGCGAAATCGACCAGTGCACTGAGCTGATCGCTGAAAAGGCAAAAGAGGTCGACGCGGCAAAGAACAAGGAAGAGCGGCAGCTCGAGAAATACCGCGGACGCGTGCGCGCAATGGAGGAGAACGGCGGATAGCATCCTTTTGCAGTGATCCTTCAGGCTAAGCAACTTCTCCCGAGCTTCTCACTGCCTTTGACGATATGGGCGAGATAATGTCGAGCGATAAAACGCTTCAGGCACAGTATGTCGCCGCACGTGAGCAGACCGAGGAGGTCAAGGCTCAGTACGAGCAGGAAAAGGCCGAATACGAAGCTACGCAGACCGAGCTGAAAGCGGAGCAGAAGGAGATAAGCAATCAGATCACCGAAGCGGACAAGACTCTGAAGAGCCTTGAGTCCGAGATAGAAAAGGCACTCGCCGAGTACGAAGCAGCCGGAAGCTGCCGAGCAGGCTGCCGCAGCGTCGATCGCCAGCATGATCGCTCAGTATAACGCGCAGAAGGCCGCCGAGGCTGCACAGGCAAAATCGGACGCTGAGGATGCCGCGTCCCGTGTTGAAGAGATGAACCGCGCAAATCAGAGGCTGAGGCCAACGGCCAGGAGCCGCCGTACAGCCAGGATGAAATAAACCAGGCGCAGAACAATGCCAATACCGGCGGCGCAAGCGGCGGAGACAGCGGCTTCATGTGGCCCGTGCCGTGCAGCACGAGAGTCACCTCGCGCTACGGCAACCGCGCAGATCCCTTTACCGGGCAGACCAGATACCACAGCGGTATTGGATATCGATGGCTTCGGCAACGACGGCGCACCCATAGTCGCTGCGGCAAGCGGCGTTGTTGTTACCGCGTCCTCCGACAGCGGCTACGGCAACTATGTAATAATCAACCACGGAGACACCTCGACGGTATATGCGCATATGTCCGGATTCGCGGTCTCCACGGGCGACTATGTCAGTCAGGGACAGACGGTCGGGTATCTGGGGCAACCGGAAGAGCCACAGGTACGCATCTGCATTTTGAAGTTTATGGGAGACGGAAGAGTAGATCCGGCTGCTTACTTCTCCGGTATCACATATTACAATTGCTGAAGCAATTCAGGTATTACTATGAAAAGAAAGACATTACGCCTGATAGCACTGTCTCTTTGCGTGGTGCTCATGGCTGCCGCCGTTGTATGATACGGCAGCCGGTCAGCGCCTATGCGGTCACACAGACCGAAATAGACGCGCGCTCAAAGCCGAGCGCGACGCGATCAAGGCACAGCGTCAGGAAAAGCAGGCTATCGTTGAACAGCTTGAGGCCGACAAGGCCAGCGTTGTTGAACAGAAGCAGGCCATGGATGAGCGCAATATGTCATACGCTCCAGCAAATCCAGCTCAACAGTGACGAGATCGCGCTGTACGACGAGATGATCGCTGACAAGGAGAAAGAGCTTACCGAAGCCCAGCGCCTTGAGGACGAGCAGCTCGAAAGATACCGTGCGCGTGTGCGCGCCATGGAGGAAAAAACGGCAGCGTGGGATATCTGGCGATGGTGCTCAAGACGAGCAGCCTCGGCGATTTCCTCACGGCGATGGACGACATCGGCGAGATAATGCAGAGCGACAAGGAGCTCGAGGATGCGTATATCGCGGCCAGAGAGAACACCGAAGAGGTCAAGGCCGATTATGAGGCCTACCGTGCTGATATAAACGCCAAGCAGGAAGTTCTCCGCGCGGAGCAGGCTGAGCTTGAAAAGGATATCGAGGGAGGCAATAAACCTTATCCTCGATATCGAAAACGACCTTGAAAAGCGTCAGGCAGAGTATGATGAGATCATGGCAGCCGAGGACGCGGCGAACGCAACATAGATAAGCTCGTCGCCGAGCTTGAAGAGCAGAGGCGCGCCGAGCAGGCCAACAACGGCGGCAGCACCGGAGGCGGAGGAGCAGTCGGCAACGGCAGCTTTATCTGGCCTGTCGCGTCGTATGTCTATGTATCGAGCAGGTTCGGCCTGCGCATTCATCCCATTACCGGACAGCAGAAAACGCACACCGGTATAGACATTGCATCCAATCAGGGCACAAGCATCTATGCCGCTGACGGCGGGGACCGTAACGCTGGCGTCATGGAACGGCGGCTACGGTAACTGCGTTATGATCGACCACGGCAACGGCTATGTGACGCTGTACGGCCATATGTCATCCATCGCGGTAAGTCAGGGGCAGGCCGTAAGTCAGGGCGAAACCATCGGATATGTCAGGGGAGCACCGGTAACTCTACCGGGCCGCATCTCCATTTCGAGGTCCTGAAAAACGGCACGCGCATCGACCCGGAACAGTTCTATTCCGGGCTTACGATATCCGCGGATGCGGGGTGTATAATTTTCCAGCAAAACCGGGGGGTGCGGCAGCAGCCCCCGCGTGTGTAAAACAGCAGAGATTCCGGAGGTTATGTATGAGTTTGGGCACCAGACTAATGAACGCCGTTGTCAACGTTCTGACGGCAATCCTCAATATACGCATAAGATTCAAGTATGTGCTGCTTGCTTTTATTATTTTTGTCGGCGGTGCGATAGGGATCACATATAAGCATATGCTCGACCTTGTCGGCGGCAAAGACGATTTTGACGAAGCCAAACGGTATATTGAGATAAAGGACGTCGTTGAGGAACAGTACATAGACGAGGTCAGCAGACAGACTCTCGGCGATTACGCCGCGGCGGCTATGGTTTCCGGGCTTGCTGATAAGTGGAGCTACTATATGTCCGCGGATGAATACAAGACATATCAGCTCAATTCTGCGAATGAATACTCGGGTATCGGCATGTCTATAATGAAGCAGGACGATGGGAGCTTTCAGGTCGTTTCCGTCAATGCTGATTCTCCGGCCGGACTTGCCGGGCTTGGCGCGGGCGATGTGATAACCGCCGTTGACGGCGAGGATATCACCAGTATGTCGCTGGATGAAGCGCGCAAGCTGATACGCTCGAAGATGAACGGGAAGTTCACTCGGCCTTGGACGCAAGAACAGCATCGAGGTCGATTGCAGCAGCGCGCCTCATCAGAGCGCCGTCAACTACCGTCTTGAAAAAACTGAGGGCCGGTTACATACAGATCCTGAATTTCGAGGCTGGCAGCGGCGACGACGCAATCGCGGCAGTCGAGGATCTGCTCAATCAGGGGGCTGTAGCGCTGTGCATCGACCTGCGCGGCAATCCCGGCGGTCTTGACACTGAGTGCGCGAAGTTCCTTGACTATCTGCTCCCGAACGGCACTCTTTTCATAGAGACAGACAAACAGGGCAACGAGAAAGTTACGACTTCGGACGGTATGTGCATACACAGCTTCCGATGTGTGCTTGTTAATGCAGAGACCTTCGGCGAGGCAGAAGTGTGCGCGCGGAGCAATACGTAACAGGGGCTGTAGAT
>VOFK01003433.1_pt1 | contig 13226 bp, 18 predicted proteins | sample 5384121 | NCBI WGS metagenome assembly VOFK01 (sample SAMN12384730, study PRJNA508395) | human gut metagenome | isolation source: healthy gut J | host: Homo sapiens | reverse complement strand
AATATCTCCGTGATTTCATCCAAACTATATAACCTTATAGGATTTCTTTTTTTCATTTCAGGCTTAAAGTGCTTCTCCATACATATAGTCTACCTGCCCATATATCAGCGTTTTTCTATCCTTCTCCCCATTCAAAAAGTAGATAATGTAAGTCCCTTTTCTCCTGCATCCCATAACTTTGCAAGGGAAATGTGTTTGGGCATAGCTTCCATTCATGATATCCATAAAAGTGCTTGCATATTATAAATCTCCTTCGCTCCAACCATATTGCAACAAAAAAGGAACTTTCCCTCTTAGATTTTGGTATGCTCCCCGTCAAGAGGACAATAAAAAATAATAAATTTTTGTATCGTCAGCCATGCTATGGCTGGCGATATTTTATGCTGCTTTTGTATATTGCTCATGATATTTCATTGGTGTCATTACATGCAGTTTCCTTTGAAGTCGTTGGTTGTTGTAGTAATCTATGTAATTAGCTATCGCAGTAATCAAAGAGCTTCTGTCATTAAAACGCTGTTTATAATACATTTCTCGTTTTAGAATTCCCCAAAACCCTTCCATTGGTCCATTGTCAATACAGTGGGCAACTCTAGACATACTCTGCTTCATATGATGTTTTTTTAATCTAGTATAAAACTGTGCGCTTGTATATTGAAAGCCTCGATCAGAATGAACTAATGGGTGTGCATCTGGCTCCTGACGAATAGCCTCATCAAACGTGTCCATAACTAATGGATTATCATTATGATCGCTGATTTTAAAGGAAACAATCCTTCTATCATATAAATCTAAAATAGCACTCAGATAAACTTTATGCACTTCTATTCCGTTGTAGTATTTAAATTCAGAAACATCTGTAAGCCACTTTTCATTCGGTTTTTCGGCGTGAAATTCACGGTGTAAATAGTTTTTTGCTATGTGATCAGGATTTCTGTCTCCTCTGGTACAACTCTTAGGTTTCCATTTAATATTTGATTTTATATCGTATTTCCTACAAATACGAAGTACTCGTTTATCATTCACATGAATTCCTTTATGTCCATCTAATTCATCACGAATCCTCCGGTATCCCATATCTGGATGCTGGTTATGAATCCTTTGGATTTCAGTGGATAGTCTTTCGTTTCGAAGTTCATTATTACTTTTCGGATATTTTACCCAGCGGTAATACGCAGAACGTGTAACATTAAGATATTTACAAAGTCTATCTATGGGATAATGCTTAGTAGACGATAGTTTTTGATGGCTTCATATTCGGCTAACCGATGGATTAAAGATAGCGACCCCTCCTTTTCCAGTTCTCTGACTTTTTTTTAACAGATCATTCTCCATTTGTAAGTCTAGATTTCTTTTTTCCAGTTCAGCTATCTTGTCACGTAACTCTTCTTCAGGTGTTCTGCTTGGAAGAGAAGCTATACGACGTCCACGTCTGTCTTCCAGACCCGCTTGACCCATCTTTTCGTATCGTATTACCCAATTGCGAACTTGTTGATAGGAACAATCATATTTGAGTGCCATTGCACCATAATTCTTATCATTTGCAAGACAATCTGTTACTATTTTTAATCTCTCATCAAGTGTAGTGTTCTTTGCTTTTTTCATGTAAGCACCTCCAGTGGATGTTTTTAATATTCCACCAGAATTATACACCTTAATCCAATCGGAAAGCTGTCTGTGTGAACGAATTCCGTCTTTTGTGCAAATATCCTGAAGAGATCCTTCTCCGTTAAGATAATCATTTATAGCAGATATTTTTAAATCTTTTGAATAAGATTTGTTTCTCGGTTGATTGAGTAATCCAGTTGGTCCATCATACTGATAAATAGAAATCCAATTTCGAATACTATGATGATCAACTCCCAATTCTTTTCCTGCTTGCCGTATGCCAATTTCTCCTGCAAGGTAGCGTTCGACTATTTTTACTTTTTCTACTGGTTCTATCTTACTCTTTCTGAACATGAAAATACCCTCATATAGGACTTTTATATTTCATTGTCCTATATGAGGGTAGCATATCATTTCTCCAAAAAGAAAGTTCCTTTTATGTTATTTTTTACGATATTCAAAATTTATCTACTTTTCAACTTCATGTCTCTTCATATCAACTTACAAATTTGTTGCAGTATTTGTTGCAGTACACGTTTTTTTGCTGCTCGCTATATAGAGATTAATATAATTTTGCGCCCGCTGAATATGATTATCAACCATCAAAAGATGAAGTTTTTCTTCTCCCTCTTCCTCATGGATTGCTGACAACAGCATACCGCAAAGATTCAATTCCCATCATTGCTCTCGGTGGAAGATTTGTGATTGCAATAAGTGTCTTTCCAACTAGTTCTTCTGGCTCATAAAATGCGTGAATACCGCTTAAAATCGTACGATCTGTGCCTGTTCCATCATCAAGAGTGAACTGTAACAGCTTCTTTGATTTAGGTACTGCAATACATTCTTTTAACCTTAACCGCTCTAAAATCTGACTTTGAGAAATGTATCAAAATCAACAAATTCTTCAAACAAAGGCTCAACCTTTACCTTTAGAGAAATCAATTTTTTTCTCTCTCTGGTGTAGAAACCTCTTTAGAACTTACACCATTTTCGGATTTTCACCATCCAGTGACTTCATTGTCGGGAATTTTTTTGATTTTTCTTCATTACCCTTCGTGATGCTTCGCTGGGCTATTTCTATTAAATTGTCTTCTCTTCATCACCATTCATGATGAATCATTGTCAAATCATATCTGTTGTCAATTTGATGTCATTTGGTTATTTCTGTTGTTCAGATGAAAGGGTTCATAAGCCCTTCTTAAAATACATCCATTGTTGCAGCCAAATGTTCAAATGTTTCCTGTTTTTTTCTCCTCTGTCGCCTCTGCATAGATATCCATAGTGGTCTGAATATCCTTATGCCCCATGATCGACTGGATTATTTTCAGGTTCGTTTCTCTTTCACAAAGCCTTGTGCAAAATGTGTGTCTCAAGCTGTGCGCTGAAAAATCCGGCAACAGCACCGGCTCTCGATGCTCTTTTTTTGCCTCTACTTCTTCTGTTGCATTATAAGCAGATGAGATTCTCTTGATTGCACGATTGACTGACTGGGCATTCATTATATTTCCATAACTGTTACAGAAAACAAAGCCTGTCATCCCATCAATCTCTGCATCGGTCCATCCATTTTCTTTCTGCTCTTCCCAGATCATCTCAAAAGCATCTTTCACTGTATCCAACATGGGAATCGTACGCATTCCGACTTCTGTTTTCGGCGTTGAAATGTGATTTTTTCCGATGCCCGGTCTTCTCCCACTGGATAATACGTCAGATTATGATTGATGCTGATAATCCGCTTCTCGTAATCAATGTCTTCCCATCGAAGCCCTAAAATTTCGCCGATTCGGCACCCGGTTCCAAGAAAAATCGTAAAAATCGGCCACCAGTGAAAATAAATCGGATGCGTAGCAATATATTCCATAAATGCTCTCTGCTGTGGAATTGTCAGTGCATGTCTCACACCGGTTTTCATGCCTAAGTTTTTTCTTTAATTCTGCCATGACTCCATCCGTAGGATTTTTTTCTGATAATGTCATCCCTTACAGCCAGTTGAAAAGTTGGATGCAATAACGTATGAATGGTTTCCAATGTGTTGATTTTCAGTTCCTGCTTCTTGGTCAAATGATTATAGAACTGCACCACATCAGAATACTTAATCTCTGCTATATTCCGCTTTCCAAGTGTATCCCGGATAAATCGGTCATACATATAAAGATAATTGCTCTTGGTCGTTGGTTTCAGATTGTTTTTGAGACTCATGTAGCGGTCAAATACAAAATTTACTGTAGCCTTTCCGGCAACATAAATATCCAGACCGTCCATCTGATCTTTCATGAGCTGTGCTTCTTTTTCCTCGAAGCGTTACAAGGTCTTGTGCATAAACATATTTACGTCTTCCGATAGGATCCGTATAAGTATATACATACCTCTCGTCTGAACGTCTCTGTGATTCACCTTTCCGCAGAACTCTGCCCCGCAGATCTTTTCTTGTCTGTGCCATATAAAATCCTCCTTCAATAAAGGAAGGACTACATATTATTCAGGTCTGTTCAATACTCTTTCAGTCCCTGCAAGACAACTTCTGTCACAGTCATTTTGTGCTTCCTGGCATAATCACAGATACACTTATACATAGAATCTTCCACCCGGATACTCAACACTTTCTTTTTTACATTTTCCGACTTTGGTCTTCCTATTTTCGCCATATCTGTTCTTATTCCTCCACATCCACATTATAATTTTCGTATGACAAGAAGTCAATCCCTATTTTTCGTCCTTCCACGATTTTCTTTGTTCCCTACGCAATCCGAAATGTCTCCAGATACTTTTCAAAAATCTCACAGTTTACAAGAGCAACCTTGTCAATCTTATACACTGCTTTGGCTTCTTTCGCCAACTCTTGGAATTTCGTCAGTCCAATGCTGTAAAGCTCTGCCCCTTCCTGATAACGGACAAATTTCTTTGCTATTTTCTTTGTTTTCTCTACATCTTTACGTGCATATCCCATACACCGCACCTCCTTTTCTGCATGAAAAAAGCAGCTAACCTATTTTTCATAGACTAACTGCTCGTGTTTTAGTTCCATATTCGGTTTTATTCTACAAATCCGACAGTGAAATTCGGTCGTATGCGCCATTTTTCTTATCTTCCGGGTGTGGTTCCAATCCAATAATTGTAATATCTTTCTGGTCAGGACCATAAACCCAGTACATCCTCATTGCGCCACTGGTTTTATTTTCCAGATATGATTGCCACACTTTCATTCCATAACGTCTGGATAATGGCTCTATTTCATGGGTTTGAAGACTCGGATAACCCGGATCTGCCGATAGCAGCTTTAAAGCCTTTCCCCATTTTTTATACAACTGTTCTTCCTTCTTTTTTATATTACCTGAACGATATTTCTCCTGCAGCTCTAACCAAAGCTCCTGCATTTCAGGAATTCCCATTCGTATATTATAATTCATCTCTTATTCCTTTTAAAAATCTGACAGGTCAATAACTGGGGAAACATCGCCTCTCTTAAAGTTGCTTACCGCATGATCCATATCTGCCAAAGTTCTGGCTGAAATGCTCTCTGGCACTGTGAGTTCCCGAGGTTCCAGAATAATACAACCATTTCCGTATTCTTTTACATTGTAATACTGATAAGCAGCTCCTCTGAGCGTAATTCTTTTTTTTGTTATCCAAATGAGCAACATAATCTTTCATTGCTTCCATTTATCAATACCTCCTACGCAAGCATTTGTGTGGGAAATCCCACCTCTTGTTATTACAATACGCTTTTCTATATTATCTGTCAATCTACTTTTTACTTACTCCTGATACTTGAAAATATTCATACGCTGGCAGACGGCAGGTGGCAGATAGGGTATCTATGAAAATTTGTATTTGCTTCAATGACTCTGCCACCCATCATTCTTTTAATCGAATACTGTTCTCCTGCTTTTCATTTACTTGGTACTCCAACTCATTCTTCATCCTGCTTCTCACATCACGCATTGTTCGCCCGGAAATTCCCTGTTCCTTTGCTTTTTCATCTAATTCCCTGATTGAAATTTCTTTTTTATCAGCAAGCAGTTCCCTGATCAATTTTCTCCCTCTCTCCAACTTTGTTTCTGTTGCTTTTCCTTCTTTTCCATCTAACAATTCATCTGCGGAAATCTCATAGGCTCCCACCCATCGGAAACCTTCTTCATCTCCAAGTTTAAATGCCATCGTCTCCCCTGGTGGCGCTAAGAGAACTTTTTTCATGAATCAATACCCTTGTGGTTGGATCTTTTCTTACTTTCCCGATGAAAATCAAGCTTCGTACTGCTGCCATAATATCAATAGAGCCAAGTCCCCGATACGTGCTCTGCGTCCCGGAAGATTTATTCAGATGTCCAATCAGCACAATGGCACAGCCGGTCTTTTCAGCAATCATTCCCAGTTTCCGGAATACCGGACGGACTTCATTTGCCCGGTTCATATCCACATCTGCTCCAATAAAAGCCTGTACCGGATCAATGATTACAAGCCGCACTTGATTCTGTCTGACTGCTTTTTCAATTCGATCATCGGATAAAGTCAATGCTTCTTCCGTATCATCAATCACCATAACCCTGCTTAGATCAGCACCTGCTTCCACCAATCTTGGCTTGATCGTATCACCCATGCCATCCTCCGCAGTCTGATAGATTACATTGAATGGTTCGATATCTTCCATATTCGGAAATAACTTTCGATTGGTACAAGCTGCCGTCAGCATCATGGCAAAATAAGTTTTTCCCTCTCCTGGATTGCCCTGAATAATCGTCAGTTTTCCAAATGGCAGATAGGGGAACCACAGCCATTCTACACTGGTCTGTTCAATGTCTTCATAACACAACATCGGCACCATCTCTTCTGCTTCTGGTACTTTGATTGTGATTGTTTCTGCAATTGCTTTCTTTCTGTCAGCGTTTTTATCACAGAGGATTTCATTCCAGTCTTTTCGTGAAGGTTTTAGACGGATGACACTGTATCCGTCCGGGATTTCTATTGCCAATTTCTCACTGGCTTCATTCCCTGCATCGTCATTATCCAGGCACAGGAAAACCGAAGTAATCTGAGGGCGTTCAGAAAGAAAGCCATCAGTGCCGCACTGGAGATGCCACCCAGACTCAGGTAGCTCCGCTTTTTCCAGTCTTTGGGAAATAACTGGATAAAAGAAAGCAGATCAATGGCTGCTTCAAATACAAACAACTGATTATCCGTCCCTCTGTAACTGAATCCATAAGATTTATCAGAACCTGCTACATCTCCCCGGTATTTTGTTTCACCAGTTCCCCTGCAATGGGCATATCTCGGAATACCATCTGCATCTCTGCCGACAAATATAACATTATGGTGCTTCTTTTCCTCGTAAATATCACCTCTGTCAATCCATTCTTTCACCAGTTTTTTCTCAATCTCTCTTTTTTCTGTCAGATACTTTACGATCTTTTCATTATCCTCGTTTTTTTCCGGTAATCGAAAGTCTTGGGACGGGGCGGGGCAGGACTTCTGCCTGCCTTCGCCTTCTTCCCCAATCAGAATTTTCACTGCTTCCGGGAATGTGGCATTGTAAAATTCCATCACAAAATCCACCGGATAGCCACCCCTCCCCTGACTGTGCCTGTACCACCGGTTTCCGGATACCGTTACACTGTCATGCTTTTTCCAACGGTATTCCCTGCCACTTTTTACCAACTGTTCTCCCTGTGCGCTCAAGAAAGAAACAAGGTCTGTCTGATTTGCTCTTATAATTTGTTCTTCTGTATACTGCATTTTGCTCATCCTTTCCCGTCTGTCCTGCTGACAGACTGTTATAAACTCATGTCATAGTTTCGTTTTTTCTTCACTGCCTGTTGTTTTGCATCACGCTCTGCACATTCTTTCTTTTTTTCATCCAGTTTTCTCAGAAGAGAGGTCTTCTTTTCTGGATTCTGCTCCGACTGGTTCACCGGCTGTTGCTCTGCTTTACCGCTTTCTTCAAAAAATATCTTCCGTCTGGGCTGCGTGAAATGCCGGGAACTTCACCTGCTTCTCCCTTTTTTTTTCTGAACGCCCGGAAGTATCTGTTTCTGCCATTTCCCGGTCACATCTGGCAATATCTGCACAACTCTGTACCTTTTTTACAAATGCAAGTTCCTCCTGATACGGCTGATTATCTGCTTTCAACTCTTCGATCATCGCCTGGAGTTCTTCTTTCTCCCGTTTCCATCTGGCAGTTGGCACCTTCCCATTTTTGTCCAGATGTTGTTTTAATTCCCGTTCACATTTACGGTAGTAATTGATTTCTTTCTTATGCTGCTGATAATATTTCTCCCGTCTTTTCTGAAAATAGAAACGGTTATACTCATCAATCAATGGTTGGTTCGTCTTTATTACCTCTACCATCTTTTCCAGATTTTCCAATTTCTTTAACTGCTCTCGCTTTTCGGAAATTTCTTTTTTACCTGACTGAAACAACACCGTTCAGTTCCTCAATCCGTTCCTGCAAGTCATTCATCGTCTCTATCTGATGTGTCTGAAGATAATTGATAGATTTTGAAAATTCCTGTAGATTTGAGAGATTCTTCCCTCTTCGTTTCATCTCCGCATAGAAATTTGGAAGTGGCGGTCTGCCCTGCGTCTTTCTATCATAATAATCCTGCAAGCTTTCCAGAAGTGTAGGATTCTGCCTGCGATCCAGTTCGGCTTTCATTTCCTCATAAGCAGTCTTCATCCACTGAATGGATTCTTTCAGGGAAATGAACATCTGGTTAAACTGCCGGATTGCCCGGTTCAATTCTCCCCGATCACCGTTTTGATCCCCTTTTTCTCCATTGCCCGGACTTCATATCCCTCATGTATAGTCGGAATCAAGTCAATTCCCTGCTCTTTGTAAGAACGGTGATCAATTCTTGCTGCCATGTGACATTCCCGGAATTTTTCGTTTACCTTCTCTGTCCACGCTCTTCTCCATTCCTTTAAAAAGCTCCGGATCATTCCATCCGGTAGTAGAAACAGCATTAAATATATCCTTTCCTTTGGCATCCTTAATCCGGTTTCCATCTTCATCCAAAACATATTCCCGTTTCTGCTTGTTGCCCCAGCTTCCTTCTTCTGTAAAAGGACGGATTGGAGCAAGTACATGAAAATGTGGATTATCTGGTTCATCCTCGTTCTTTGATTTTCCCTCATGAACTGCCAGATCTACAATCATGCCACGTGCTACGAACTGTTCCCTGCAAAACGCTCTCGCCAGTTCTATATTTTCATCTAGCGTCAGTTCATTTTGCAAAGCAATATCAAAAGAATAAGCTAACTGTGCCCGTTTACTTTTCTCCACCTTTTCTACCTCATTCCAGAGTGTTTCCCGGTCAGACAGACGTTTCGGCACATATTCCGGTGTCAGGATTTCTGTGAAAATCACTCCCGACTTTTTTGTATAGTCATGTGTCTGTCCATAATAATCGTTATAAAGCTTCTGCCCCGAAATATAAGCTGCGGAATTAACTACCGTCTGGCCTTTTCCTCTGGAAACCTGCTTTACTGAAAAATGATACAATGCCATTAACTGTCATCTCCTTTTTCTGCTCTTTCAACTGCTTCTGCAATCTGCTGTTGCTCTTTATGTAAGGCTGCTATGTAAACCTGCCGCACAATAATACTTTGTTGTAACTACTGTTCTGCAACTGATCCATAACCTCCTGAACTTCTTCCTGTTCCAAATCTCTGGATAATGGAAATGCTTTTTTCAAACTCTGCTCCTTTAACAATCAATCTGTGGGAACGTTCCTTTCGCTCCACTATCCTTTTCCTCTGTTCAAGAATATTTTTTTATTGTGGAGCGCATGTTCCAGTTCCTTTTTACTTTTTTCCATGTTGGCTTTCAGTTCTTCCAGTGACATGGATTCATATTTTGGATTTTTTGCTCTGCTCACTTTCCTGTCCTCCTTTTTTCTGTAAAAACAAAAAGAACCGGTCTTCTCACAAATGCCGATTCCTGGATATAAAAAACAGAGGTCGTTGTTTCACAATAAGGAAATACTGACCTCCATAATTTTAAAAATAGATTAGTTATTACAATAGATAAGCCTCATGCCGCAAGGGGAAATTATCCCCTTGTCCGAAATCTATGATTTCGCTATATTCTCAAATTGAAATCCTTCACAATCGGGAATGGCACCGCAGGTCGCACGATACAGGCAGATGTAATTGCCTGTATAGAAGTGCGCTCTTAGCTTTGCTAAGAGAATTATGCCGTATCCGGCTTGCTATCTTTAATCTGTAAATTCCATCATCTCGTCAATAGTACAATTCATTTTCTTACAAATTTTCTCGATTGTTTCCATTGATACATATTGATTTTTTCCCCATCCGGGCAAGAATATTTCCGCTGATTCCGGTGAGGTACTGCATCTCTATCCGCTTCATATTTTTATCTATGAGCATTTTCCATAATCTGTTATAACTTACACCCATAAGCAACCTCCACATTTTTATTAGACAGATTTCTGCTTTTATTAGTCAAACGGAATTTCTCCGTCCTTCGCTTCCATAAATCCGTCTTTATCTGTTTTCGGGGTTTCTGATGAATCTGCTCCAGCACCGTTATCCTTGTTCTGGGCAAATTCATGTTCTTCCACAATCACATCTGTGGTATAAATCGTCTTTCCATCCTTGTCCTTATAATTGCCAGTGCTGATACGACCGCCGATCACAATCCGCATTCCCTTGTGAAGATATTTCTGTGCAAACTCTGCACTCTTTCCGAATGTGACACAGGAAATAAAATCCGCTTCCTGTTCACCGTCACGTTTATATCTTCTGTTTACCGCCAGTGTATATCTTGCTACTGCCATATCATTATCTTTTCCGGCATATTTGATCTCCGGATTCTTTGTCAGTCTTCCCATTAAAATCACTCTATTCATAGTTTTTACGTCCTTTCCGGGCATGATACCCTTTAATCATTGTTATTAGTTACTTGTTGCATCAGCGGTCTATTGTGCGTTTCCCTGTCACCTGCAGCCGTCTCAGACTGCCTCTGCCTGCATACACAGGTCACTGATCATAAGGCTTTGATCAACCGCCCATCATCGGGAGTGTCATTATGATTCCGCTTGCTTTCAGAAAAAAGAAAGGTCATGGCAGAACTCCTGGTAGGCTTTCAGGGTGCACTTATCAATTGTTCAAGGTTCAACAAAGGAACATTCCAAAACGTCCTCTAATTACTAAAGTCAAATGACTTTGCAAGATGCAAAAAGATTCGTGATATTTTTTTTACATTTTTATCATTTTTTCTTTTACTTTCGTTAGTCCCTTCATATACTCTGTATTGGGAGCGACAAAATCGGACATGATTTTGGGAAATTTTGAAAAATAATTATTCCTCTACCTATAAAGCGTTGGAAATGGTATTTACCAACCCCTTTTTGCAAGTTTTTTGTACATAAATGAAATACTTCTTCGCTAGTTGCATATTCCAGAGAACGTGAGGACATGGATTTTCTTGAAAAATCATTTTTCCACTAATCACATGTGGCAGAATGTATAAAGTCAGATGATTTTGAAAAAAAAAAAAAAAATAGGCACTAACCACTTATGGTTAATGCCCTTTGGGGTAATCATTATTTTTCTTTTGTCAATTTCTGATACATTCTCATTAATTCAAACAAAAAGCCGCTTTTATTGGTGTGCGCTCTTTTTATTGTTTCGTTTTGTAACTGCATTTCATTACCTCCCAAATGGACGCTCCACTTTCGGGAACGTCAAGGTTACAGTTGTTCCACCGCATGAATTGTTTTTAAGCTCCACCGTGATAAATAAGTCAGTTGCCATTTTCTGAACAAGGTATAAGCCCATACCTGTAGAAAGACTAAGGTAACTGCCCGTATCTCCGGTAAACCCCTTTGTCGAAAACAAAGGTAAGTCAGACAATGGTATGCTTGTGCCGTTGTCTTTGATAGATAAAGAAATCTGTTCACTATTCATACTATCAGCTATGGAAAATATGAGCCGTGGGGCAAGGTTGTTTCCCCGTATATTTCACACTATTACTGATTATCTGTCCTAAAATGAACATCAGACCTTTTTTGTCAGAAATCACTTGATAATCGTTTTCGGTATATTCAATAGAAAATCCGGCTTCTTCAAGAAGCGTTAAATTATCTTCAACTGCTTCACGGCAAGTTCCAAGAATTGAAAGCGACTCAAAAAGTAATCCTTATGTGTAGCCCCAAGCCTTGAAAAGTATAGAATTTGTTCTATATCCTGTCGGGTATGGTCGCGTACATACAGCATACGGGTATGAACCAAAGGGGACATTTCATCTTTTCGATTGTCCAGTAGCAAGGTCATAAGGGATAGCGGCTTTTTGATTTCATGTACCCAATTTTCAATGTAGTGTTGATAATCTGTAACTGTAATTTTCTGTTCGTTGATATATTCCTGCTGCGTCCTCAAATGCTGCCCCAATTCACAGATATAAGGGCGTAATACTGCGGGAACAGCTTCACACAGTAAGTATTCGTTGGTATCGTCCGGCTCCAATAGAAAACGCCGAAAAATAGCGTCTGCCTTGTTACGTTTTCTGATTGATATAGCAAGCGGGATAGCAAGTGTGGCAAATGATACGAAAATTATCAATGCAACATAATTGATAAAATAATCTGGATTAGCCAGCCAGGCAAGGAATATAAAGAATACGTCCAAACAGGCAAGTGTGATAATCCATACACGATTAGAGGAAATATATGTTAAAAGTATTTTTAGCTTCTTCATAATCGCACCTGCTCTTTCAAGCGGTAGCCTTGACCGCGTACTGTTTCTATACGTTCTTCAAGACCAAATTCACGAAGCGTTTTCGTCAGCCGAGTAAAAGTTACTTGTAGCGCATTTTCGTCAATGCATTCTTCCGTTCCCCAAAGCCGTTGCACAGCTCATGTTTGGTAACAAGATTAGGGCTATTCTTCAAGAGAGCAAGCAATATTTTTCCCTCGTTCGGGTGGCATGAAGGGAAGAACTATTTCCTACATAGATTGTAAAGGTATTCGGGTCAAGTAAAAATACCACCTCCCGTCCAGTAAACCTTGCCGTATCTGTTCCTCTTTGCGTCGTAATAAATTTTTAATGCGGGCAAGCAGGCGCTCCATATTACAAGGCTTTGTTAAGTAGTCATCAGCCCCCAATCTAATGCGTGCAGTTCGTCCTGCAATTTATCTCTTGCAGTCAATACCAACGCTGTTCCAATCTGCTTTGCTTTTTAATTCTTTTGCAGATTTCAAAGCCGGAATGAAATGGAAGATTTATGTCGAGCAAAAACCAAATCGGGGAATACTCTGTAATTTCCGGTATTGCGTTTTCAAAATCAAATAACGAGGCTGTTTCATACCCCGACTTTCTCAAATAAATCCGTCAGTTCTTCTCGCATATAAACATCATCTTCAACTACCATAATTCGTGCCAATACGACCACCTCCTTTCACGTAAGCCTGTTATGAATTAGGCTTATAGTTTTTCATATATTCTTTTTCGAAGCATTCCCCAGTACCCAATCGGTCTGGTTTCTTCCGGTAATGATAGCACTGGCAGGTAATAATCTCCTACCAACACATAATCTAATCCATTCCTGTCATCATGTAGTATTTTTCTCTGATTGCTCATGTTCTTTTCTCCTCCATCAAATCTTT
>VOFK01003366.1_pt1 | contig 13244 bp, 19 predicted proteins | sample 5384121 | NCBI WGS metagenome assembly VOFK01 (sample SAMN12384730, study PRJNA508395) | human gut metagenome | isolation source: healthy gut J | host: Homo sapiens | reverse complement strand
TGTTGTGCTTCGTTCAGTTGCATTATTGCTAGCAGCACAAAAACGGCCTGACCGTCCTTGTGGGCCACGCCGTTTCCGTCATTGGAGATGGATTTGATCTCGAGGGTGATGATCTGATTATTCGTAAAAGGCATGTCTGCTCCTTAAAAACAAAGTTACGGGTTGGTGTTCTGCGGGACGGTTTCCTTTTCCAGCGCGGACGGAGATACTTGCTCGGCGGCACGCCCTTGACCTTTTTTGAACACGCGGGAGAAGTAGAACTGGTCAAAGAAGCCCACCGACACGGCGATCTCAGCAATGGAAAGGCCGGAGTTTTTCAGCAGGCTGCAGGCCTCGCTGACACGGTAGTTCGTCAGGTAGTCGATGGGGCTCTGCCCGACATTCGACATGAAAACACGATACAGATGGCTGCGGCTGACGCCGACCGCCTTGGCAATGTCGTCCACCGAGATGTCGTGCGAGTAGTTGAACTGGATAAACTTGATGGCGGCCAGCACATACTGGCTGCTTGACGAGCCTGGGTTGGGCATGGCGTCGCGGGCTTCCCTTCATCAGGTGCGCCATAAATATGTACAGGTAGCCGTCATCATTGCCTCGCAGTGAGCTCCGGCCCGCGGGAAAGATAGATGTTGTACAGCGCTTCCCGCGCGGTCTGCAGATCCCGGCAGTGGTGTACGGGGTGCGCCTCGGAAAACGGTGTCTGCTGCACAAGCTTATTGGCGCACGCGCCGTTGAAGCCGACCCAGTAATACTCCCACGGGTCGGTCTCATCAGCGGCGGCGTAGGTGATGAGCTGGTTCGGCTTGGCGAGGAACAGATCACCCTCCTGCAGGGGTGTGCGATGCACCGTTGACCTGATAGACACCCTTGCCCGCTACGACCAGATGGATCAGGTAGTGGTCGCGCACACCGGGACCCCAGGTGTGGCCCGGCTGGCATTGCTCACGCCCGCAGTTAAAGATCGAGAGAGCTCGACATTATCTGTGTAGCTCTGCTTGTAGGATTGCTTCATCTCATTGATGGTCATGGCTGCACCTCACTTCTGTGATATTTCTATTATAGCAAGCTATTCATCAAAAAGTCCATAAAAGAGCCTGAAATTATGTTTGCTTTTTTTTGCAGGATTTGCTATACTGAAAACAAGAAATCGACAGAGAGCTGTTCGTTTGGCTGTCTGCCAAAAAAGAAAGGCTCATTTTGTGCATATCTACGAAAAGAGCCGCCCGACAGGAAAGGTGAGTGGAATCATGGCAAATACCATTGAACTCAAACAGCAGATCGCACAGGGCGAATATGACGCCGCCTTTACCAAGCTGTACGGTGCATCCGCCGTGCAGGAGCAGCACAAGCGCTATACCGACCTGATCGATGAATTTGAAAAGAAGTACGGCACCTCCCGCACGGTCCGTCTTTACTCTGCCCCCGGCCGCACCGAGATCGGCGGCAACCACACCGACCATAACAACGGCGTGGTGCTGGCCGGCTCCGTCAATTTGGATATGGTTGCGGTCGTTTCCCCCAATGAGGATAACATCATCCGCGTCAAGTCTCTGGGCTTTGACAAGATCGATGATGTCGATGTCAATGTTCTGGTTCCGCAGCCGCAGGAGGCTGAGCACTCTGCCTCGCTGATCCGCGGTGTGGCAAAGGGCATTGTGGATGCCGGCGGCAAGGTGGGCGGCTTTGACTGCTACAGCACCAGCAATGTGCTGCGCGGCTCCGGCCTGTCCAGCTCTGCAGCGTTTGAGGTCTGCATCGGTGCCATCCTGCGCGGCGAATATAACAACAATGACATGGAGAAATTCAGTCAGGTCAAGATTGCACAGATCGGCCAGTTTGCGGAGAATGTTTTCTTCGGCAAGCCCTGCGGACTGATGGATCAGACGGCCTGTGCGGTCGGCGGTGTCATCACCATCGACTTCAAGGATCCCGAAAAGCCTGTTGTTGGCCAGACTGCCATTGATCTTGCCAAGCACGGCTTTGTCATGTGCATCAGCGATACGAAGGGCAGCCACGCCGACCTGACTGACGACTACGCAGCCATCCGCCGCGAAATGGAGAGCGTCGCCGCGCAGTTCGGCAAAAAGGTCCTGCGCGATGTGACGAGGATGAGTTCTACAAGGCTATCCCGCAGCTGCGCAAGGCTGTGGGGACCGCGCTGTTGTCCGCGCTATCCACTTCTACAACGACTGCCGCCGTGCCGCTCAGCTCTGCGATGCCGTGCGCGATGATGATTTTGATACCTTCCTCAAACTCATCATCGAGGGCGGCCACTCCAGCTTTGAGTTCAACCAGAATGCCTACAGCATCAAGGCCCCGCAGGAGCAGGGCGTGCCGCTGGCGCTGGCGCTGAGCCAGAAGGTGCTGAACGGCCGTGGTGCATGGCGTCTGCAGGGCGGCGGCTTTGCAGGCACCATTCAGGCCTTTGTCCCCGTGGATCTGCTGGACGCCTACAAGGCAGCCATTGACGGCTGCTTCGGCGAGGGCAGCTGCCATGTGCTGAACATCCGCAACTACGGTGCTGTGCCCGTCACGCCCGACATGTAAAATCAGATAAAGCATAAAAAACACCGTACCAGTGCAGAAATGTTCCGGTACGGTATTTTATATTACGCCTGTAAGGGGTCGGGCATGCCCGGCCCGTATGCTTACGGCAGACACCCTCTTATCCGTAGATTTATAGGGAAGAATTTTTGCTCCCTCCGCGGCGGCCTGAGGACAGGCCGCCCCTACAGGATTACATTTTCTTTCGCAAAAATCCATATTCCCAGTGCCAGCATCCCGCACACCACTACGGTAAACACTGCATGAATCTGTATGCTCAGATACCACGGTGCAGATTGCAGCGCATACAGCCCGGGGTGGGCGCGGTAGTCCCAGCAGGTGTACAGGCTGACGCCCAGAAACACCCCGATAAAGCACCAAAACGCAGCGTTTAAAATGGTGTACAGCTTTTTCATCGTTTATTCTTCTCCCAAATCAGCGCCAGCCCCTTAAACAGCAGGTCTGCGTCATAGATGACTTTGCGCTTGCAGCAGGGCATAATGTACGGCGCCAGTCCACCGGTCGCAACGACGGTCAGAGGCTGGCCAAGCTCCGTCTCGACTCGATCAGCCAGTCCGTCCAGCTGGGCGGCCGTGCCAAACATGGCCCCGTTGTTCAGTGCGGCCACCGTGTTGGCACCAATCAGATGCTCGGGCGGCTCGGGTGCAATGGGGGGGCAGCTGCGCCGTGCCTGCGCTGATGGCCCGCAGACTGGTTTGCACACCGGGTACGATGAAGCCGCCCAGAAACGCCCGCTGTGCAGAGATGACATTGTAGGTCGTGGCAGTGCCCAGATCAACGGTCATGCAGGGCAGGGGGATAGTGTGCGGCGGCAGCGGCGGCATCGGCAATGCGGTCACGGCCGACCTTGGCAGGCTCGTCCACCTGAAAGCTAAGCCCCGTGTCCAGACCACAGCTGACGATCAGCGGCTCCTGCCCGGTCAGCCGCTTGCAGGCCGCTGCCAGCACCTCGGTCAGCTGGGGGACAACGCTGCAGACAATGACGCCCTCGCAGGCGGCAGGGTCTACCCTGCAGGCGGCGCAGCAGGAATTTCATCTCGGCGGCATACTCATCCGCTGTGCAGCGGGGCCGCGTGACCATCCGCATTGTGAACTGGATAGAGCAATGCTCCGCCCCTGTCAGACCGCCGATACAGATGTTGGAGTTGCCGATGTCAACTGCTAAAACCATGGTAAAGTCCTTTTTATAGATAAAAGATAAGAGATAATAGATAAAAAATAAGGTGGATCGCGGCGCTTTGCGCCGCTCAAAAATATTATACGCATTTGCATAGAAAGCGTCAATCTGCTATAATGACTACAGCGTAATTTTGGTTTTTCGCCAAAGGCGAAAACTCCACCATTTTTTTATCTATTATCTCTTATCTACTAATAAGGTGTTGATTTTTTTTATGTTGCTTTCCAACAAAACCGTCGTCCTCGGCATCACCGGAGGCATTGCCGCCTACAAAATGCCCAATGTGGCGCATGCGCTGGTCAAGCTGGGGGCCGATGTTCATGTCCTGATGACCAAAAAATGCCACCGAGTTCATCTCTCCGCTGGTATTTGAAACGCTGACCCGCCGCCGCTGTCAGGTGGATACCTTCGACCGCAACTTCCAGTACGATGTGGCGCATATCAGCCTTGCCAATGCGGCGGACCTCATGCTCATTGCGCCTGCCACGGCCAATGTCATCGCCAAGCTGGCCCACGGTCAGGCCGATGATATGCTGACCACCGTCACGCTGGCTGCGACCTGCCCCAAGCTGGTTGCGCCCGCCATGAACACCCACATGCTGGAAAATCCCATCACGCAGGATAACCTCAAAACACTGCAGCACTATGGCTTCACCGTCATTCCGTCCGGCTCCGGTATGCTGGCCTGCGGCGATGTCGGCTCCGGCCGGCTGCCTGAGGAGGGTGTGCTGGTGGACTATGTGCTGCGTGAGCTTGCCTGTGAAAAAGGATCTGCGCGGCAAAAAGGTCGTTGTGTCGGCCGGTGCAACGCAGGAATCCATGGACCCGGTGCGCTACCTGACAAACCATTCCACCGGCAAGATGGGGTATGCCGTGGCGCGTGCCTGTATGCTGCGCGGCGCAGAGGTCACGCTTCTTGCTTCGACCGGCTGCACGCTGCCGCCTGTTCCGTTTGTCAAGACTGTGCCGTTCACAACAGCAGCCGACCTCTTTGAGGCTGTAAAGACCCATGCCATGGACGCCGATGCACTGGTGATGGCGGCTGCCGTGGCGGACTACCGCCCTGCCACCGTGGCAGCTGACAAGGTGAAAAAGCACGATGGCGAGATGAGCATTGCCCTGAGCGCACCGAGGACATCCTTGCCTGGGTGGGCGCACACAAGCCGGAAAAGCTGTTTGTCTGCGGCTTCTCGATGGAGACGCGCGATCTGATCGAGAACTCTACCGCTAAGCTGAAAAAGAAAAACATGGATATGATTGTTGCCAATAACCTGAAGATCCCCGGTGCGGGCTTCGGCGTCGATACCAATGTTGTAACGATCATTACCGGGCAGGGCATCACCGAGCTGCCCCTGCAGAGCAAGGACGGCGTTGCCGGGCATATCGCAGACGCAATCGCCAATAAATAACACATACCCCGCTCCCTCCCGCATATTCATTTACGAATCATGCAAAAGGGGGCTTTTTTATGTGCGGAATTGCGGGGCAGGTCGGGCGCGACCCCCGGACGATACAGGGCCGGTATGCGGCCTACTGCGCCATGCAGCAAACGCTGGCGCGGCGGGCCGGACCAGCGCGGTATGTACATCTGCGGCGCGGCGGCGCTCATCCACGCGCGGCTGGCGGTTGTGGATCTTGAAAACGGCCTGCAGCCCATGCAGCTGGACTGGCAGGGGAAACCTATGTGCTGGTTTATAACGGTGAGCTGTACAACACGCCTGAGCTGCGGGCTGCGCTGCTGCACCGCGGCCACCGCTTTGCCGGGCACTCTGACACCGAGGTGCTGCTCCATGCCTTTGCGGAATGGGGCGAAAGCTGCACGGCAATGTGCAACGGCATTTTTGCGTTTGCGGTCTGGCAGGTAAATGCGGGCAGGCTGTTTCTGGCGCGGGATCGCTGCGGTGTCAAGCCGCTGTTCTATACCCTGACAGAGCAGAGCCTGATCTTCGGCAGCGAAATCAAAACCCTGCTGGCCCACCCGGCTGTGCCGCCGCGGGTGGATGCCGCCGGTCTGGCGGAGGTGCTGCTGCTCGGCCCCGGCCGCACACCCGGCTGCGGCGTGTTCTGCGGGGTAGAGGAGTTCTGCCCGGGCAGTATGCTATCTACGAGGCCGACACGGCTCGACTGACACTGCATACCTACTGGCGGCTTGAGGATCATGAGCATCCCGATGATTTTGCTGCGACAGCACGCAAGGTGCGCGAGCTTGTGACGGATGCCATCGAGCGGCAGCTGGTGTCCGATGTGCCGGTTGCTGCATTTTTTTGTCCGGCGGGCTGGATTCCAGCCTGATTTCTGCCATTGCGGATGCCAATTTTGCGGCGCAGGGAAAGCAGCTGCAAACTTTTTTCGGTTGGCTACCGCGACAATAAAAAAGTATTTTCATGCCACAAAATTTCAGCCCGGTGCGGATGCCCCCTACATCCGCAAGATGAACGAATTTCTCCATGCCCGCCACCATTGGATCACGCTGGACACCCCGGAGCTGGTCCCGGCGCTGTATGCAGCAGTGGATGCGCGTGACCTGCCCGGTATGGCGGATGTCGATGCATCGCTGCTGCTGTTCTGCCGGCAGATCAAGCCCCATGCCACGGTGGCGCTGTCGGGAGAGTGCGCCGATGAGATTTTCGGCGGTTACCCGTGGTACCGCGACCCGGCAGTGCGGGAAAAATACGGCTTCCCATGGGCGCAGTCCACAGCCTATCGCGCCTCCTTCCTCAAGCCCGGTGTGCTGGGCAGCATTGACCCGGCTGCTTTTGTGGATGCATGCTACCGCCAAACGCTGGCAGAAACCTCCGTCCGACCCGGCCTGTCGGCAGAGGAACAGCGTATGCGCCAGATGATGAACCTGAATTTCAAATGGTTTATGCAGACCCTGCTTGACCGTAAGGATCGCATGAGCATGTACAGCGGGCTGGAGGTCCGGGTGCCGTTCTGCGACTACCGCATTGCGGAGTACCTCTACTCTGTCCCGTGGGAATATAAAGACTACCGAAATCAGGAAAAAAGGCCTGCTGCGCGAGGCAATGCGGGGCGTACTGCCGGATGAGGTGCTGTGGCGGCGCAAAAGCCCTTACCCTAAGACATGGAATCCCAGCTACCTTGCGGCCGTCTCGGCCGAGCTGCGCGGTGCTGGCTGACCCGGCCGCACCATTTTGCGCGTTATCAAGGCCGACGCACTGGAAAACCTGCTGGCGTCGGGCGCGGATAACCCCATCCCATGGTACGGCCAGCTTATGACAACGCCGCAGACCATCGCATGGTTTGTCCAGCTGAATTACTGGTTGGAGAAATATAAGGTGGAGCTGGTGTGATGTGGAGGGCGGCGGTCAGGGGCTGACCGCCCTACGGCCTTTGCCCGCGGGTAGGGGCGGCCAGTCCTCTGGCCGCCGCAGCTCGTTCCCGTTACAACAGAACTTCCCCGCAAAAATAATTTATTTTTCCTCCCCATCTGTTCAAACCTTGCCCGATGTGCTATAATAACTCAATAGGACTACAAATAGAGAAGGGAGACCCCTCATGCAGCAGGAAACTGTCATCGTTCTGGATTTCGGCGGTCAGTATAATCAGCTGATTGCCCGCCGTGTGCGCGAGTGCAACGTATATTGCGAGATCTATTCGTACCGCACCGACCTTGCCAAGATCAAGGCCAAAAACCCGAAGGGCATCATCTTCACCGGCGGCCCCAACAGCGCCTATCTGCCGGATTCGCCCACGATCGACCCCGAAATCTTTACTTGGGGTGTGCCCATCCTCGGCATCTGCTACGGCAGCCAGCTGATGATGCATATGCTGGGCGGCAAAGGTCTGCAAGGCCCCCGAGCGTGAGTACGGCAAAACGCTGGTCGATCTGGATACTGCCAGCCCGCTGTTTGATACGCTGCCCGCCCAGAATGTATGCTGGATGAGCCATAACGATTATATCGAGCAGGCAGCCCCCCGGCTTTGAGATCGTTGCCCATACCCCCAACTGCCCGGTGGCCGCTGCGCAGGATAAGGCACGAGGCCTGTATGCTGTGCAGTTCCACCCCGAGGTCCTGCACACTGAGAACGGCACCAAGATCCTGCACAACTTTGTGTATAAGGTCTGCGGCTGCGCCGGTGACTGGAAGATGGACTCCTTTGTCGAGAACTCCGTCAAGGCCCTGCGCGAGAAGATCGGCGATGGCAAGGTGCTGTGTGCCCTGTCCGGCGGTGTTGATTCCAGCGTCTGCGCGCGGCTATGCTGGCCAAGGCCATCGGCAAGCAGCTGACCTGCGTTTTCGTTGACCACGGTCTGCTGCGCAAGAACGAGCGCGAGCAGGTCTGCGAGGTCTTTGGCGAGGGCGGTCAGTTTGACATCAACTTTGTCTGCGTTGACGCCCGCGACCGCTTCTACAAGAAGCTGGCCGACGTAGAGGCCCCGAGAGCAAGCGCAAGATCATCGGCGAGGAGTTCATCCGTGTGTTCGAGGATGAAGCAAAAAAAGATCGGCGCTGTGGACTTTTTTGGCACAGGGCACAATCTACCCCGATGTCGTGGAGAGCGGCCTCGGCGGCGAAAGCGCCACTATCAAGAGCCACCACAATGTCGGCGGTCTGCCCGATTATGTTGACTTCAAAGGAAATCGTTGAGCCGCTGCGCGACCTGTTCAAGACGAGGTCCGTCAGGCCGGCCGCGAGCTGGGTCTGCCCGAGTACCTTGTTGCCCGCCGCCAGCCGTTCCCCGGCCCGGGTCTGGCTATCCGCATTATCGGCGATGTGACCCCCGAAAAAGGTTGCCATCGTGCAGGATGCCGATGCCATCTGGCGTGAGGAGGTCGATAAACTCCCCATGGCCCAGCGCCCCAGCCAGTACTTTGCCGCGCTGACCAACATGCGCAGTGTCGGTGTCATGGGTGATGAGCGCACCTACGATTACGCCATCGCCCTGCGCGCCGTAACCACCACCGATTTTATGATCGCCGAGGTCACGATCCTGCCGACCGAAACCATCACCACCGCAGCCAACCGCATCGTGAACGAAGTCAAGAACATCAATCGTCATGTTCGACTACACCACGAAACCGCCGGCAACGATTGAGTTTGAATAATTTGAAATCGTTGATAATCATTGCAGTAACGATAAAATTTTGAAACATTGATAGTTGTTTGATACTGATTTGATACTAACTGAAGATTATTCGCCACTGAGAGACGCAGAACGCCCTCTGAAAAACGGTAAAGTTTTTCAGAGGGCGTTTTTGTCTCTATTTTTCTTTTCGCCACTTTCTGTGGTATGTTTCAGGATAACAGGCATCAGCAGTTGCAGGCCAGTTGAGTCTCCATTCGGTATTCTTCTTGTGTAATTTCTCCATTTGCAAGTTGCTCTTTGCGCAACTTCCATTCCCTAGATAGTCTTCCATACGGTCATAATCATAAATAATAGCGATGCGTTTTTTGGGCTGCTGAGAACCACTGTCATCAAGCACATCGACTAGTCTAATACCGGGATGTTGGTCGTCTTGATCGAAAAGAGATTATAATATCTTCTGCGCATTACATATCAGGTTCATAAAGAGCATGAAACTGACATCTACATTATCCGCAATTTTATGAAGTAAAAGCATCTTTTAGGCTTACGGGTATTGCTTTTCGTATTGTGCGATACGAACATCGGCGCCTCGGTTTATTAAATCCAACTGCAACGTCCCCTTTGAGTCATACCGCGAAAAGACTCGAGCTTTTTTATTCGATCACCAATTGACAACGTTAATAACCTCCTTCGTACTGTGAGTACAAGCGCAGAACGAACGATCCGCACGAGTATATTACCACAAAAACTATTAAAATCGCAACAAAAATTTAACAAAAAGTTTAGGGAAAATGAGCTTTTAGATAATTGATCTTAACTAGATATGCTTAGTACATAATGGAGAAAAACGTTAAACATATAAGCTTAGTCAAAAAGAAAAATAATTTTAACTGGCAAAAGCGGTCAAGCTTCAAATAGAAAGCGACTATGTGGGGCGACATAGTGAAGCGTCAATCATTCAGCCAGTTGAAATATTTGAATGCCGAGAACATAAATGGAATAAAAGTATTTTTAGTCGAGCGGACGAACTTGCCGCAGAATTGGACGTTTCTAAGGCATTGGCTTATAAGCGATCAAATCAGGGAACGAGGAACTGAAAAAGCCAAAGGCTGGCGCTCACTGTGGGTGGCCGTAAGCCGCCAGTACTATTAAAGCAAAAAAAGATTTACGGTGCGAAAGTGAGAAAAGCCGATGCCTGCGTATAAGGATGCCCAAAAGCGGGTACATGGTATGCAGATTCCTTTACTATCAGATTGAAAGGCGTCAAAAAAAGAAATTTCGCTAAAGCGCGGCTTTCCCCACAAAGAAAGAAGCCTTGAAGTGGGAACGCAATACTTTCTTTTCAGCAGGCTGCTGACTTGACCATGACATTTGAAGCCTTTTGTAGAAATCTATATTAAGTTGATTGCTAGTGAACCGTCTGCGTGAGAATACATGGCTTCTCTAAAGAGCACTTATCATTCCTGCACTAAGATACTGCCGTACTTCAAAAAAAACGACTTTGCGATATTAAACCGCAGGATGTCATCGCGTGGCAGAATGAATTGTTAAACTACCGCGGCAAAAACGGAGAACCGTATTCTCCAACGTACCTGAAAAACGCTGCACAGTCAATTCAATTGCGATTCTGAACCACGCGGTACGATTCTATGGACTGAACAAAAAATGCAAGGGAACGACTGCGGGCAATATGGCCTCTTCCAAAGCACCAAGAGATGCTGTTCTGGACGAAAGAAAGGAATACCTCAAATTTTGCAGAAGCGATGATGACAAGCCGTTATCTTACTATGCCGTTTGAAATCCTCACTGGTGCGGTATCCGCGAGGAGAACTGCTGGCGCTGACACCCGCAGATTTTTGATTTGGACAAAGGGGCTACTCTCTATCACAAAATCCCATCAGCGTTTGAATGGCAAAGATGTGATTACAGACCCCAAGACACCGAAAAGCGTTCGGTTAAATTAAATGCCGGATTTTCTGACAGAGGAAACTGAGACCATTTAAAATCGCTTTACAAGGTGAAGCCGACTGACCGAATCTTTGAGGTGATCAAGTATTATTTTTTACATCACGAAATGGACAGGGCGCAAAAGAGGCCGGGGTCAAGCGTATCAGAACTACTATTTGCATTCCTCATGTGTCGCGCCGCTGATCGAGATGATTTTCTGCGGTAGCCATTGTGACCGAGGGGCATGAAAGCATTGATATTGGCTTCCACAAGTACGCGCACCTATTCCCGTCAAAAGCAGCAGGAAATGGCGGCCAAATTGAACATAGAAAGAGAGAGGAAATTGTAATTGAAAAACCTTTAGACCGACAAGGGCGTGCTGGCGCAGCAAGATCGTAGCTTTCCGTATCGCCGAGAAAATGTAAATCAACTGAAATGAAAGTACGCCTCTTTCCGGGATGACGAAGCAGGACTATAACCATCGTTAGTCATTGACAGACCGGAGAAATCCGAGTGGACGGCAATCCGAGGGTTTACAAAAAGCCCTTAAAAAATCGTAAATGGCAGACATTTATGCAAGTTGCAGCGCCTTACATCAGCACAGGAAGTCGCGCCAGATATGCTGGAAACATTGCAGATGATTGCAATCACACTGAACAGTATGAAAGAGGACGGCGAATGACTGAAACAAAAACGACCACACCGAATGCATCTGTTGGCGCAGATGCGGTGCAGCCGTTACTAAAAAATAGCACTAATAGTATAACAGACTCTAGCAACAATTGCAATCTGAAACCATATCCATGACAGAACTGCAATGATACAGTATACCCGCTTCGCGCAGACCTATCGTAGACAATCTTTGTTGTACAGTGGTACCTTTATCTATTTGTGGGCGCTCCCAAAATTGAAAGTCGTTTTTCATGGGACAAAGCTTGCAGGGCCACACGGTGGCCACAGGATCGTTCTTTTGTGGGAGCGCTTCAGCGTCCACCAAGGAACCGTTCTATATTTAGCATTGAGGACGATTATGCTCTCGATTGCAGCGGCGGTTATCCAGAATGTTCGGCGTAGAGAAACCGGACAATTTATGCAACACAGGCAAAAATCCGTTGTCGGTGGTTTGGACGAACAGCTGGAAGAATTCCTTTGTCAAGGCCTCACCCCACCGTCGTGGCCGGATTATCATTGACACCTTGCAGAAAGTCCGCGAGGTAAGCGGTGAGTAACAAGCAAGTTATGCCAGTGACTATGAGATTGTGACAAGGCTGAAAAAATTCAGTGATAGTCATGGTATTCGCTTGTTGGTCGTACACCACGCGAAGATGGAAGTTAGATAGCTTCGATATGATTCGGCACGAATGGTTCGCTGGGCGCAGCGGACGGCGCGTTTAATATGCAGAAAAAGCGGCGAACGGATAATATTGCCACAATCGATGTTGCCGGACGTGACCAGCCGGATCAGGAACTGCATTGGAGTTTGAATCGGGAACGGTGCGTGTGGAATTTTGGTGCGGAAACGCAACTGGAACAACCGCCAGACCCAGTGCTGAAAGCTGTTTAAAGATTTTCCTTTCAGCAGGCTCTGCATGGTGTGGAACACCAACGGAGTTAAGCGGCTCTGCTGCCGGACGAAAATCCAAGCAAATGTTCTGACCCGAAAATTAAATGTGAGTGCGACCGTCTTTACAATGACGACTATGGAATCCGCTATGAAAGCAAGCGCACACACGAGGGGCACGGTCTGCCTGGACATTGAACAACAGCCGTGACGATAGCAGACGGTCGTGACGATATTTCGGGGCGCAAGCCAGACAGCAAAAATAGCGTCACCATCGTCACGACCGACACGGAAGCGGTAGCAAATTTTTCCAACAGTTTCCCAGGCGCAAAGGCGCTTTTTGATGCCGAAGTGTCAGTAGCGGTGTTGGGCTTCTTGGCAAGAGTAATAGAACCGGACCGACTTGGTGCCGGAGATAAGGAGTGGACGGAAAAGAACAATCAGCGCAATGGTGGGGGAAGGGTTCCGCAATCACAATAGTCGTGAATTTACGCATCCAACGTAGACCCTGTAGCCGCAGCTATTTGAATATAGAATTTTTGCCGCGAGGATACGAGATGCTCACCATGAACTGTCTGGATGATGGCAGGAAAGATTCACGCTAAACAGACCCGAAATGACCGCCACATTGGATAATTATTATGAGAAAATCTTCGTCAAACAGGAAAAAGCCTTTCCATGAAATTCTCCACAGATTGGAAATAAGTGACGATACAGGCATCCATACGGAACTGGCAGAAACGGCTAAACAGTGTTTTGATTCAATATGCGAACGGATTTCAAGCGCGTAACCCAACGCCCTGTGTGTTTTGGGAGCCATCGCACATGGACGAGGCAAAACACCCCATGTACATATTTTGTGCCTTATATCACAGGCAGCAAACGCAGCATGGATACGCGCGTGTCGCTTAAACATCAGGCGCTTTCTGCACAGCTTGGTTT
>VOFK01003605.1_pt1 | contig 13247 bp, 9 predicted proteins | sample 5384121 | NCBI WGS metagenome assembly VOFK01 (sample SAMN12384730, study PRJNA508395) | human gut metagenome | isolation source: healthy gut J | host: Homo sapiens | reverse complement strand
TACTGAAGAAGGCTGCCTCTTTTGCAAGCACATCTGCCATCATGCAGGCTGCCGGTGTCTCCATCATGATACCGATTTCGAGGTTCTTATTGTATGCAATGCCCTCTGCATCAAGCTCTTTCATGATGTCAGCTACCATTGCCTTTACACTGCGAAGCTCATCTACTCCTGTCACAAGCGGTACCATTATCTTTATCCTGCCGAATGCACTGGCTCTCACAAGTGCACGAAGCTGTGTATTGTAAATATCTGTTCTCTGGAGGCAGAATCTGATAGCTCTGTAGCCTAAGAATGGGTTGTCCTCTTTCTCAAGGCCCAGATATGGGATTTCCTTGTCTCCTCCGATATCGAGTGTACGGATGATGACAGGCTTGCCCTTCATTGTCTCTGCTACTGATTTGTACGCCTCAAACTGCTCTTCCTCTGTAGGAATTGTGTCTCTGTCCATGAAAAGGAACTCTGTACGGAAAAGTCCTATTCCCTCTCCGTCACACTCTACAGCTTTCTTTGCGTCCTCAGGCTTTCCGATATTGCATACAAGCTCTACCTTTGTGCCGTCTGCTGATACTGTCGGCACACCCGCAAATTTCTTTAAGAGCTCTTTCTCTTTTTTGTATTCCTCAAGCAGCCCAGCGAATTTCTGCTCTGTCTCAGCGTCAGGGTTTACGATTGCCTCTCCGCTTGTTCCGTTGAGTACCACTCTGTCACCATTTTTGACAGCTGTGCAGATTCCATCAATACTGAGAACTGCCGGGATTTCCATTGCTCTTGCAAGTATTGCTGAGTGGGAGGTTCTGCCGCCCACCTCTGTGAGTATTCCTGCGATATTCTCTGCCACGATACCTGCTGTCATGGATGGTGTCAGGTCATGTGCCACGAGCACTGTGCCTGCCGGAGCTGCTGAGATATCATAGTCCTCGATTCCAAGCAGAATCTTAAGGATTCTGGCTTTGATATCCCTGAAATCTGTTGCTCTCTGCTGCAAAAGCTCATCCGGTATCTGTGCAAATATCTCTGCTGTCTGCTCAAGCACCTGGTCGAGCGCCTTCTCTGCCGTGATTTTCTCACTTACTATGAGCGCTGTAATCTGCTCCTCTATGGTCGGATCCTGAAGCATCTGGATATGTCCGCGAAGGATATCCGCATCCTTTGCTCCGACTGTCTTTTCCATTCTGTCTGCCATGGCGTTTGTATCATTTACAAATTTCTCAATGGCTCCCTGGAGACGTGCGATTTCAGCGTCTGTATCTGTAATTTTCTTATTCTCAATCACTATCTCATGCTCTTCGATAATGACCACATTTCCGATTCCGATTCCTTCTGAGCCGGCGATTCCTTTGTACATATCACACCTCCGATTGACTTTGCTGGTTGATTAATCTCCGAAGTTGTCTGCCTCGAGCTCTTCCATCTTTGCAAGTGCTGCTTCCTCGTCAGCTCCCTCACACTCGAATGTAATCTCTGCATCCTTCTTGATGCATGCTGCGATGATGTTTACAAGGCTCTTTGCGTTGATTCTCTTGTCGCCGAATACGATTGTTACATCTGAATCAAACTTGCCTGCCTCTCTTGCGATAACTCCTGCAGGTCTCATGTGAAGTCCCTCTGCTGCTTTTACTACCATTGTCTTGCTTACCATAGTTTTGTCCTCCTGAATTTAAAATTATTGGTTTTGTTTATTTCGCTCACACATATGATTAACTGTATCGCTCTCTGCTATTCATCAGCCTGTCATATGTCCGTTGCTTTCTATGGTTTTATTGTACTGTGCGGTATGAGTTTTTTCAATATTCCCCAAAATGCAAAATTGCACCATCTCTGGTGCAATTTTGTATTAATGTGATATTCAGTTCCACCCCAGCTCTTTCCGGATAGCTGCACAAAGCTCATGAGGTGAAGCAGCCTCCCTGAGCCTGTCCGTCGCTCCATTTTCATTCAGAAGCTTTGTGAAATCATGGAAAAATGCCTTTGTCGTGTTGACACTGTCAAAGTTTATCGCAAGCAGAAATATCATGTCTGCCATTCTCTCGCCCCACTCTATCGGCTTGTCGAGACGTATCACAAGTATCTGGCAGCGGTTTACATGCTCAGGCTTTCCGTGCGGTATGGCTATATTGCAGCCCACGGCGGTTGCCTCCACCTTCTCACGCTCCAGTACATCCCTCGCAAACTCGCTCTGCACTATTCCTTTGTTTATGAGAAGCTGGCACGCACGCTTTAAAACATCCTTGCGGTTTTTCGCCTTTTTCTCAAATATGATAAATTCCTCCGACAGCATCTGTGAAAACTCGCTGACCTCCGCGCTCTGGCCGGTCATGAGCTCAAAGCACTTGTTTCTGATATTTTTCTCATCCTGCGCACTGATTAGTGGAGAAACATACAGAAATCTCATATCCTTGTGGATATCTGCCCGTGTGTCTATGGTCGAGAGTATGAGGTCGCAGTCATACTCGTCAATATGCTCTATGCGGTCTGACGACAAAATGCTTACTATCCTTACATCCGGCACTCTGTTTTCTATTTTACCCGCTATTATACTGCCGGTCGCATAGCCTGCTGCACCGATTAACACTGCGCGCACTGTCATAGGATTTCTGTGCAGGGCACCGCCCACCTGCAAGGCAATAAATGCTATCTCATTCTCGCTCGGCATGGCGCCTGTGTACTTTTCGTAGTATCTCGATACTGTAAAGCATACCGTAAAGAGACTGGCATACGATTGTGTGATATCCGAAAGAAACGGATTGTCTATCTCTATGCCGAAATGAGTCCTCGCAATGGAGCCCGGTAAAAAGCTACGCATGCTCTCACGTAGAAGCTCATTTTCAATCAGATTGGCTGCGAGAAGATTTGACAGATACACTATCATCTCATCCTCTATGCTAAGTGCCTCCTCACAGGACATGACAACACGGTTTTGTCCCTCGGCACAGGAAAAGCATTGCCAGATACATGATTTCAGGCTGTGAGAGGCTGATGCCGTGATGTCTGTCCAGAAAGCCTGCTGCCTCCTTTGCCATGTTCTCATGCTCTGTCATTACGAATCCATTTTTCTGTACCTGCTGCTCTGTTTCGGTGCCCGCATCCCCATCATTTGCATCATCACGCATTCGGTTTGACAAATCTAACTCATCCGGCTTCAGCTCTTTCTCCACATCCACCCTGAAAAGTGCAATGGCTATATACTCTGCCAGCATCTGAAATGTGTAATCCGTAAAGATGATATCAAAGCGTCTCTCCACATGATGTATCATGTCAACTGCCATCGACAGATTTACGCTTCTGAAATTATTGGCTATCACCTCGGCCGCGCGTCTTGAAAGCCTGTGGTCATCGGTCTTGATAACCTGCTTATCACTGATTGGATACCTGCAGAAATGCCTCATGGCTTTTCTGATATCAAGCTCACTGCCTGTCGCATATATTCCGTAACCCGCCGTTCTGTGCACCTTAATGCCAAAGAGCAGAAGCTCTGCGTCAAGCTCATTTATATCATCCATGATGACATTTTTGCTGACGTTTAACTCCTCCGAAAAAAGCGCATACGTGTATGTATCCCAGCCACTTAGCAGAATATACGATATGTAGTTCTGTCGCTTCTTCTGCGATACTGCTGCCGATTTCCGCCCTGCCACATCCAGAATCTTTCCTATCTGTGCATCGCTAAAGCACGGCTTCATGCCTTTGCCCGGCTTTCTGTCGAGCGTCATAGAGTTTTGCTCACAAAAATCAGCCACCTCCTTCAGATATGTCTTCACACTTCGCTCCGACATACCTGTGGACGCGGCGAGAGCCTTTGATGTGACAAGATCATTGTTGTGCTCTGCCAGCTTTTCAATTATCAATAGTCCCTTTTCTGAAAGCATAAATCAAAGTTCTCCTGATTATACGTAATTTAACAATTCGACCGGTTCATCTATCAGATTTGTTGCACCATGCTCCTTCAAAAACTCTACATCACGAAATCCCCATGTGACAGATACGCACTCCAGACCTGAGTTTTTCGCTGTGGCGATATCCACATCGGAATCCCCCACATAGATTGCTTCATCTGCACTCACCTGAAGCTCTTTAAGTGCCTTCTGCACCATATCCGGTGCCGGCTTTTTGCGTATACCCTCTTCCTCCATCTCGCCGACTGCCGATGTCATATACTCCTTGAAATAAAGCTGATTGAGCTCCTTTACCGCCGGGTCAAGCTTGTTTGAAACAATAGCAAGCTTTATGCCGTTTAATTTAAGCTCCTTTAAAAGCTCCATGATTCCATCATAAGGTGCTGTATTGTCATTGCAATGATCCTCATAATATTCCTTGAAATCCGAAAATGTCTTTTCAAACTTTGGATTGTCTGCCCCCTGTGGCACTGCGCGCTCCATCAGAAGCTTTACACCGTTTCCCACAAATCTGCGCACCTCGTCGAGTGTACGCTCCGGCATGCCATTTTGTTTTAATGCATAGTTTGTTGCATTTTTTAAATCCTCAAGTGTATAGAGAAGTGTTCCATCAAGGTCGAAAACGACCGCTTTTTTACGGTTTTCCTCCTCACCCTTTGCTATATGTGTCTTTTCAAATTCTGTCTTGCTTATCATATATGCCTCATTCCTGTCATCATTTGGCAGAACCATAATATCTCCAGGTCTGCCTGATATATAACTGCTGTCATCCTTATTCTTAAATAGCTTTACCTTGTGCTTTAGCACAAATGCTCTTGAAAAATCCTCCTCAACAGGTATGCACACTCTGGCATGTGCCATTCCATCCACTATAGTCTCCGTATCCTTATTCTTGAACTTCGGGACATAATCTGTCTGTTTCACAGTAAACCGCCAGTCCTTGTATATCCTGAAGCTTTTGTTCAGCCTGTCCAGATTTAAAATCCGTACACTGCCGTCTTCTCCTATTATGACTACCGTATCTTCACTAACCGGTGTGGAGATATCCCCCTTAGCTGTCCGCACTCCCATGCAGCAGCCCACAGGCAGTATATCCTTTGCAATGATACATCCCATCGGTATCGGGCGTTTTTTATAATCCACTTTTTTGAAGCCACTCGTATCAAAATCTTCTCCGTAAATTATCTTTGTATCGTTTAAATAATCAAAAATCCTCTCTTCCAATAATGATTTGATTGCAGAATCCGAAGGACGTTTGTGTGTACCATCGCTGCTGTACTGAAATCTTGGTGTCACGTCTTTTTCTTTGCAGTAGACATTATAGCTGTCTATCAGCAGATCCATCGGAATAAATCCACCGGCCTTGTAATAATGCCCTCCGCCTGAGCCTATGTCCCTGCACACTTCCTGCGCCATTTCGCTTGCGCTCACCTCTTTTATACAGCTTCTAAACGAAAGCTTCACTCCATTCTTAATCACTGAAAATACCATACATATGTCAATAGCATCCACCTCCAGCACAAAATCGCTTATGATGCCGAGTACATTCGGGTCACATGCCCCTGCCTTTACGATCGCCAGACGATATTCCTCTATATAATCGCGCCCCAGCAATGCTGTTGCGGCTATGTCCAGCTCCTCAAGTGACATGTTGGCATTTCGGAATTTGGCCACTATAGTGTTGTCAAAATCCGCCTCATCGCGCAGGTCCCTATCAAGCGAATGTGTTATCTCGGTAAATTCTCCGGTGTCGGTGTAAAGTCCATAATACAGTGCTGTTGCCAGGTTTCGATTTATCTCTACGCCCTCCTCACGCAGCATATCCCACACAATTGTCGCACATGAGCCCATATAGCTCATGACACGGTTCATAGCAGGAAGCTCTCCCGATACTCTGTGGTGATCTATGACAGCTACATTTTCTGCCTTGAAAAATGTGACATTCCCACCACCGTACTGACAATCGACAGTCACAAGCAGCTGCGGATTGTCTAAAAAATCCACATGCTCTATCGGTATGCCAAGACTGTCTACCATAAGCACCAGATTGCTCTTGTGTATGATATTCCTGCCTCCGTATACAAGTCTGGGACTTTTTCCATTCATCCTCAGATATTCATAGACTCCAAAGCCGCTTGCCAGTGCATCTGCGTCCGGATTATCATGACATTGCACAATTATGTTATCAAATTGTAATAAATCACTTAGCTTCATTATTAGCTCCCTGAATAGTTATATTAATTCATTTTCTCATATGTGTATTTATGGCTGCTTCAAATCATAACATTATTTCAGGTACGGAAACAGCAGCGAGCTTCTGTCCTTCTCGTCAAACATCGAATTGTACTGCAGGATATTGTATGCCTTTATCCATTTTGCCTCGTCTCCTGTTGCGTCTTCCACATGCATAAAACACTCATTCTTTTTCGAATAATAGCCCCTTGAATTTATGGCCGGAATCTTCTCCATCAGCTCTGCGAGGAACCGGTTGTATGCCGGCAGATCTATGTTGGCTCTCTCAAGCGTCAGTGTGGACAGGTAGTTGAGGCTCGTCACATCAACTTTCTGTGCATCCGTCTCGTAATTGGTCCATATCAAAAACGGCACCTTGTACAGATTCTCAAGCTCCTGCTCCGTAAGTCCGGAATTGCCCTTGCCATTTAAGAGCTTGATAAAATCATTGCATAATCCAGGCTGGTGGTCTCCAAAAAACACAATCTCTACCGGATCATCCACACCCTTAAAGTATGTGATGAGATTTTCGAGCGCCTTGTCACTTTCATTCAAAAGTGACAGATACTGGTTCGCATCGGTGTATGACGCTCCAACCTTGTAAACCTCCTGGTTGAAGTTGTCATATCTCTCACCGTAGCCACCGTGGTTTTGCATCGTGACTCCCATGATGTAAAGTTTCTCGTCATCGCTCTTTTCTCGTAGCGGTCAATAATCTTATCATAGAGCTCCTGGTCAGTGATATATTCCCTGAGTATCTTTGTCTGGTCAAAATCATCTATAAAGTAAGTCTCATCATAGCCCAGATGCGGATAAATCTTGTTCCTGCTCCAGCCTGTCGCATAGTACGGATGCATCGCAACCGTCGTATAGCCGATATTCTTCAGGTTTGAGACTATGGAGGTCGGGTCATCATTTATATACTGCTGATAAACCACCGAGCCGTCCGGCAGAAATGCCATCGAGTTTCCTGTCTCAAATTCCCACTCAGAGTTTGGCGTCTTCGCACCGTACACGGACGAAAGAGCATAGCCTTTAAGCGTATTTTCACTCAAAGAATCCATAAACGGCGTAACCTGCGTGTTGGTCTCAAAATCTCCCACCACCGACAAATCCGCAAACGACTCATTCATGATAACAATGATTGTCGGATTTTTCGCATCAGACTGCGAATATGAGCTGTCCGTTTCCTTGAAATTGCCTGCTATCTTGTCAACTGCCGCCTTGCTGTAGCCATCAGGAGCCTTCACAAAGCTGTCCCTTATGCCGAGCACAAAGTTCAGCAGATAGCCGTTTCTGTACGTGCCCTTTTTCTCCCAGGTCTCGGTGTTCAGTGACATGGAATTCATGATGACATACAGCACGCATATTATTGTGAGAAGAATCGAAATAATCCTCATATGGATAGCTGACTCGAACTGCACTTCTATGCGCCTTACCAGCATGATATACAAAACAGCCGCCAGAATCACATACAAAAACTTGTAGTCTATGACGAATTTGTATTTTGTCACGACAGAAAGTCCTGTTCCCGCTGACTTCAAATCCGCATACGTAAACTCATTACCACGGAATTCATAGACAAAGTAATCTATAAATCCAAACGCGAGTATGGCAATTGATGCTATGGTACATGTCAGCCTCGTGTTGTTTGTGATAAAAAGTATCACCAGATATATGGCGAGCGCCAGAACCATATTCACCACGCATATCATATCGGTGGTTTTCACAAAGTCCTCATCCGTCAGCAGCACATACTGCACCGAAAAAACAGATAGTATCGCTCCGATGACAAGCAGTATCGCAGCCCAAAGCCACGACAGCTTCACCGGAAGCTCAAGCTTCACATTTACAAGTCCAAAATATACTGCCGCAAACAAAAGAATCACCCACCAGCTTGCCGATGTAAAGTAACCTACCAGCGCTGCCGCCACTGCTGCAATTCCAAAATGTATGTTGTTTTGTTTTGTTATCTCAAATTTGATGCTCATGCCTCTTAATATTGCCTCTTAATGTTGCTTCTTAATGCTCCCTCTAAATGCTTCCTCTTAAGGCTTTCTCTTAGTGCTTTCTCTTAATGTTGCGATTTGATTTTAAATTATATTTCCTAATTAGCAAAGAAGTCCTCAATTTGACTGTATATAATGTGCATCAGATTTGTTCTTGCCTCAACGCTTGCCCACGCAATATGCGGTGTGATAATCAGCTTGTTTGAATCCTTTATCGCACGGAGCGGATTGTCCTCACTCATAGGCTCCTGCGCCAGCACATCAAGACCTGCCGCCGCCAGCTCTCCATCCATAAGCGCCTGTGCCAGATCCGCTTCATTCACTATAGGACCTCTGCCAAGATTTAAAAATATCGCAGATTTTTCCATCTTTTCAAACGCAGCCTTGTCCATCAGACCAAGTGTATCATCTGTGAGCGGTGCATGCACCGACACGATATCAGACGTGGCAAGCAGAGTATCAAAATCCACCCTCTCGTAGCCCGGCTGTGAGTTTCTTCCTGATGTAGAATAATAAACCACATGGCAGCCAAAAGCCTTTGCGATATCAGCCACGCGTCTTCCGATATTTCCAAGCCCCACGATGCCCCAGGTCATACCGCTAATCTGGTGAAACACATTAGAAAAATGCGTAAACGACGTATCACCCACATATTTCTCGCTCTTCACATAATCATCATAATATCTCAGCTTCTCAAGCAGGTAAAATAGCAGTGCAAACGTATGCTGCGCCACGGTCTCTGTAGAATACCCTGCGACATTTCTCCATTCAATGCCTCTTTTTGCCAGATATTCTTTATCCAGATTGTTTGTGCCTGTTGCAGTCACACATATGAGCTTTAAATTTTTTGCCTGTCCTATAGATTTCTCATTTACCTCGACCTTATTTAAAACAATCACATCAGCATCCCTTGTGCGCTCCGCTGCTTCCTCTGTTGTTGAAAAATCATATTTGACAACCTCTCCGAGCTTGTCATATTCGGAAAGGTCGATGTCGTCACCAATTGTTTTGGAATCTAAAAATACTATTTTCATGGTTTGTTTCCTCTGTGCTATATATTTATTTGTTTTAATTTCTATTTTTAGGGGACTTCGCACTTGCAGGCTGTGATGGTGCGCCGGCATATGGTATATTCCTCAGAAATATATGAAGTCAGCCACAAAAAATGCATCCGGATAGTCTGTTTTATCAGTCTGCTTTTTATCGTCACCGAAGGTTAATGGAACTTTGTGGCAGTTCATATATTTCTTCGGAACACACCATATGCCAGCGGTAATGCAGGTTTGCGTGTGCGAAGTCATCTCAATAATTATCTATATTTATCAATGTTTACCACTATTTATTGTTATTTGACAATTTTAATCTTTATTTGCCAATGTTTATGATTACTAAAAATACAGCTTGCTTTAAATACTAACAAATTACCTAGCATAATAGCATTAACATAATAGTATTAGCGCAATTTATAAATGTAATCATATGTTCATTTCATACATATAAATATATTTATACCACATTTCCGGAAATAAAACCACTGTATCAGTATTTGATTAAACAAAGCTTAAGAAAGCCCACCATATTAATGATAAATTTCATCAATATGGTGGGCTTTAACTATTCTGTATCTCTCTTATGTTGGCATTTTATTTCACAGAGAATTTGTAATCGGTCTCTGTGTGGTATGTATCGCCTGCCTTTGTAACAGGTGTACTGAAGTTGGTCTCATTTATTGAGTTTGGATAAAACTGTGTCTCGAGGCAGAATGCATCGCGGTTATTGTATTTGACTCCGCCCTTGCCTTCCTGTCCCACGATAAAGTTGGCAGTATAAAGCTGGATTCCGACACAGTCGGTGTACACATCCATCTGTATGCCACTCTCAGGAGAGTATGCTGTTGCGACCTTTTCTACTCCCGGAGCGGTCTTGTCTATTGCAAAATTGTGATCATATCCGCTTCCATAGTGAAGCTGTGTATCATTTGCCTCAATGTCTCTTCCGATTGGTTTAGCCTCTGTAAAATCAAATGGTGTACCCTCAACCGGTGCAATCTCACCTGTAGGAATAGCCTTGGAATCCTTTACAGGTGTGTAATGCTCAGCATTTATCTGCAATGTGTGAGTGTATACGCTTCCTGATGCATGACCGTTCAGATTGAAATAGCTGTGGTTTGTCATATTGAAGGTAGTTGTCTTATCTGCCTTTGCATTATATATAATAGCAAGTGCATTTTCTTCTGTTACCTTAAATGTCACATCAACGACTGCATTTCCCGGGAAGCCCTGCTCCAAATCTGCATCCTCTATCTCAAAGGTAATCTCATCTGCCTTCTGCTCCTTAACAGTCCAAAAGCGCTTAGAAAAACCATTTGAGCCACTGTGAAGACTGTTCTCATTGTCGTTAGCCTCAAGCTTATATTCCACTCCATCAATATTAATCTTTGCATCAGAAATTCTGTTTGCATATCTGCCGACAGTAGCGCCAAAATAGCAGTACTCCTTCTCATATGACTTCACATTATCATATCCTAAAATGACATCTCTCTCATTGCCATCCCTGTCCTTTACAAAAATAGATACAACTGAAGCGCCATAGTCTGTCAAAAGTACTCTCACTCCACTGCCATTGCTGATTTCGTAAAGCGATGCCTCCACTCCTTTTGATGTTGTACCGAAAGCTTTTTTACTCATGCCCCATATCCTCCTTTGGTTACATTACGTTTGTTGCATTTTTTGTAACTTTATGTTTGTTACATTTTGTTTTAGTACATTATGCTTTTTACATTATGTTCTGTTACTCTTTGCTTGGTAGCATTTCGATTGCATAATCGCGTTTTTCTTATTCTACGCATTCCTTTGTATTTTACTTCTTTTGATCGCATAAGTAAACTTTTTCGTGCAAATATCCGATAAAATATTTATAACAAATATTTAAGTGCAATTATACGTTCAAAATAAAACCTAAAATAATAGTAACTGCATAGTTATAATTAAAAATAATAAGAGGATTAACATGAGTACACGAGTAAGTTCAGCAACAAATCTTTCAGCAACATATTTTATGAGAAATTTTTATTCAAACAACCGCGATGCCATGAAATCATCCAAACGCAAAGAATATAGTATTACAGAGCTCGCTTACGATGATTCAACCGCCCTGCACCGCGCAGCTAAAAAATTAAAGAACTACAAGTATTCGGACGACGAAAATACCGATAACATCCGCGGAACAGTCATGGCTCTTGTTGACACATACAACAATTCCATTGATTCCGCCTCAAACAGCAGTTCAAGCTCCATGAAGCGTTACGCCAAGCAGCTCAAAAAGCTGGCAGGCAAATACAGCGACAAGCTTGAGGACATTGGCATCACAATAAACAAGGACGGTACTCTTAAAGCTAATGAGGAGCTTGTCAAAAAAGCCGACGCAGACACTCTTAATTCTCTGTTCGGAAATGACAATGACTTCACAAGCAGTCTGTATCGTGTCTCACGCCAGATGAGCAGCTCGTCATATGATGATTACTACACATCACTGCGGACAGGAAGCAATATAAATCTAACGGTGTAAATCTAATGATGTTTTTTTATAATGTAATTTTGGCATTTCAACTGTAGAATTTCGACTTTGCAAAAGAATAATAGATAATAAATATTTGGCTGTCTTTTTCTTAAAATATAATAAAAAAAAGACAGCCATCGTTCTGCTGTCTTTTAGGAGAAGGTATTTTACTATGGGGATAGTAAAAAATATATAATGTATTGGGGGGTTTTTTACGGTTATTATAGTATCACCTTGGCCTCTGAAAGTGTTAACAAACATGCACAAATTTTCGATTATTTTTTGTGCAGTTTTACTAATTAAAATACGTTGTCCGGAGTTCAATTCACCATATATCAATTGAAAAAGAAAACCACCACTCTTACGAGTGATGGTTTTCTTTTTCTAATGAGACATCGGGGATTCGGTCTACGCTCCGCTTCGGTCCGCGCTGAACAGACGTCCCCCGGACGTCTAGCGCCCCGACCAACTACGTTGTCCGGAGTTCGAACCCTCCGATGTCTTGCATTAAAAAACGCCTCTCCAAGAGAGACGTTTTTCAATGAGACATCGGGGATTCGAACTCCGGACAACTTGATTAAAAGTCAAGTGCTCTACCACCTGAGCTAATATCCCATAATAAATTAAAATGCCCAGTTCCGGAATCGAACCAGAGACACACGGATTTTCAGTCCGTTGCTCTACCAACTGAGCTAACTGGGCACAATGCTTACGCATCGAGTTGCGGGAATAGGATTTGAACCTATGACCTCCGGGTTATGAGCCCGGCGAGCTTCCAGACTGCTCCATCCCGCGATAGTATTTAGTTACTCTATAAAGAGTAATGGGCAGAGATGGATTCGAACCATCGAAGCAAGTTGCAGCAGATTTACAGTCTGTCCCCTTTGGCCACTCGGGAATCTGCCCATAATACAATTCAATATTAAATTGTATAAAGCCGATGATCGGACTCGAACCGATAACCTGCTGATTACAAATCAGCTGCTCTGCCAATTGAGCCACATCGGCATAACTAATAAAAGAATTAGTTAAATGGGACCTACAGGGCTCGAACCTGTGACCCTCTGCTTGTAAGGCAGATGCTCTCCCAGCTGAGCTAAGATCCCACGCGTTACTTGTAGTGAGTATTAAAAAAAATTCATCTGATTTAATCGTCATATAATCATGAATAAAAACTCACTATAAACGACCCAGACGGGACTCGAACCCGTGACCTCCGCCGTGACAGGGCGGCGCTCTAACCAACTGAGCCACTAGGCCATATAAAGGTTTGTACCTTCAAAACTTCATACAAATCCGATTTGTTTTTCTCAGTTATTAACCAGATTAAGCCCTCGACCTATTAGTAACAGTCAGCTCCACATGTTGCCATGCTTCCACCTCTGCCCTATCTACCTTGTAGTCTTCAAGGGGTCTTACTCCCGAAGGAGGGATATCTCATCTTGAGGGGGGGCTTCACGCTTAGATGCCTTCAGCGTTTATCCTTCCAGACTTGGCTAAATTTCGCCATGTGCCGTTGGCTCTATCAAACAGATACACCAGCGGCTGTCCGTCC
>VOFK01002072.1_pt1 | contig 13255 bp, 22 predicted proteins | sample 5384121 | NCBI WGS metagenome assembly VOFK01 (sample SAMN12384730, study PRJNA508395) | human gut metagenome | isolation source: healthy gut J | host: Homo sapiens | reverse complement strand
CTCTTCTGTTCAGTTACCGTATTGCTGTATGTATCAATAAAAGCAGAAATGGAAAAATTTGGGGAATACAGATTCCAAAAGTCAGTTCTTGATCGGCGGAACTCTTGTAGTTTTTTTGGGGGAAAAGGAATCGGTAAATGACCGCAATAAGGGCGGAACTGGTGGATGCCGTTGCCGATTGCAGTTTGCGCTGTAATCGTAATGGCATTCGTCATTGATGACCATTCAGCAGTATTAAAAAAAAACAAATCAGGCTTATTCCACAAAAAGGATTTTTTATTATATCGGAATCCTGCAGAGTGATTCTTTACCGGAACAGGGAAAAATGGTTGCCGGAAAAAAAGCAGCTTTGGCATCGAGGGGGTATCGGGGAAAAAAGATAATATCCGATTGACGTTTTTCTGCTGATGGTGATGAGAAAAAACTTGATGCCCAGGCTAAAAATTTCGTCAAAGATAAAAAAAAGATTTGATTATTACAGTGGGAACTGATGCGACGAAAGCTTGTGTCCTTGAAACAAAGTCCGTTCCCATTGTAGTGTGGGAATGCTTCCGCCGGGGAAAGTAATAATTTTTTTTGATAATAGTTATAATCTGACAGGAATCAGTGATATGCCTGCAGTACTGAACCAAATACGTATGGCGGCAAAGGTGCTTTCCCTTCAAACCGTTGGAATTATTTTTAATCCGAAAGATGAAGGGGCTGTGATCCAACTGAATCTGCTTCGAGATGCAAGTGAAAAAAAGGGGATTCATATTTATGAAGTTGCTTTTGATGAAAAAAGAGGATCCCATCAGTCAGATAGAAAAGTTTAGCGGACACGTAGATGCGGTATATATTCCTGCAGATGAAACCGTTCTAAAGTCTTTTGATGAGATCGTGAAGCATTTGATGAAACTTGGTATTCCGGTTATTGGAGAAAATGCGGAAATGGTCAGGAGAGGAGCTTTGCTTTCTGTATCTGCAGAGTATTATCGTATGGGATTCAGTGGCGGCCGGATTGCTTCAGAATTGCTGGATGGGAAAAAGAAACCTTATGAAATCGGTATTACCAAGCAGATCGATCCTGATTGGATCGTGAACATGTCTGTGGCCAAAACATTGAAGAAAGAACTGCCTTACGACGTGTGGCAGAAAGCAAGAAAATTATATTTGTATGACGGGCAGGCGGCAAGACCGTAGCCTGTGTTGTGGGGTGAAATTGATGTTTGATCTATTTATATCTACAGTTGCCCAGGGACTTATGTGGTCTATGCTGGCAATTGGAGTCTTTTTATCTTTCCGTGTTCTTGACGTACCGGACATGACTTGTGAAGGCAGCTTTCCTCTAGGAGGAGCTGTTGCCGCTTCACTTATTTCTTCAAATGTAAATCCCGGCTGGGGGATTCTTAGTGCTATGATCTGCGGTGCCGCAGCAGGAGTTATCACAGGTGTTTTATATACGAAATTAAAAATTCCGGCAATTCTTTCCGGAATCCTGACAATGATTGCCCTGTATTCTATTAACCTCCATGTGATGGGGAAAGCAAATATTTCTCTGCTTCGGGCAGATACAGTATTTTCTGTTACCGGTAAATTTTTCCATACGGACCCTTCTGTCAGTGCCTTTATCGTCCCTTTTGTTTTTATGGTAATTATCAGTGCCTTTATCTATTGGTTTTTCGGTACTTAATTAGGCATGTGCATTCGCGCGACAGGATACAATCCACAAATGGTTCGTGCCCAAGGGGTAAATACAGATTCTATGATTATATTGGGGCTTTGTCTCAGCAATGCTCTGATTGGATTATGTGGTGCTGTAGTAGCCCAGAATAATGGTTTTGCTGATGTGGGAATGGGTATTGGTACTATCGTAATCGGCTTGGCCTCCGTGATTATTGGCGAGGTTATTCTCGGATCAGACAGTTTTTCGTCTTCTCTGATGGCGGTTGTTCTTGGTTCGATAATTTATAGGATCGTTATTGCTGCAGTACTTCATTTGGGGATGCCGCCGAATGATTTGAAGCTGTTTACTGCAATTATTGTTATGTTTGCGTTGGCGACGCCTTTGATTAAGGCGAAAGCCAATCTGGGAAAAGGCAGGCTGATTATGTTAAAAATTTCACATATCAGCAAGACTTTTTTTCGGGGAACACCTAATGAAAAGAAAGCATTGATTGATTTATCACTGACTTTGAATGATGGGGATTTTTTGCACTGTCATCGGTGGTAATGGTGCAGGGAAAAAGTACCCTTCTGAATACTGTTTCCGGAGTTTATATTCCTGATGAAGGAACAATTGAGTTGGGGAACGGTGCAGATGTAACACGGATGAGTGAATTCAGGCGTGCCAAATTTATTGGACGCGTGTTTCAAGATCCTATGAAAGGGACTGCAGGCGGAATGCAGTTGGAGGAAAATCTTCTTTTTTAGCTTCCCGCCGTGGAGAAAGCCGCCGATTGAAATGGGCTTTTTCTGATGGTGATCACGAAAAAATATAGAGAAATGGTAGCCCGCCTTGATTTAGGACTTGAAGATCGTTTGGGAACAAGAATTGATCTTCTTTCAGGGGGGCAGCGCCAAGCAGTGACACTGTTGATGGCGACGCTGAAAAAGCCGGATATTCTTCTCCTTGATGAACCGACAGCTGCTTTAGATCCTAAAACTGCGGATAAGGTTCTGAAAATTACGGATGAAATTGTCAGTGAGCAGCATTTAACAACTTTGATGATTACCCATAATATGCGTGATGCTTTAAGATACGGAAACCGTCTGATTATGATGAATAGCGGACGAATTATTGCCGATTATGCAGAAGAGGAAAAACGGGAACTGACAATTGAAGTGCTCCTCAAAAAGTTTGAGGAAAATACAGATGCATTGAGTGATAAGGTTATTCTAGGATAGGACTTGAAAAATATATGCACTCTGTGTATAATGGCTAAGGTATGAACTGCATCCCGGGATTTCGATACTCCGACGAATCACTTAGATGCGGCAATTTATTTAGAGGAGGCTTAATTATGCTTACAGCAGAACAGAAAAAAGAAATTATTGCACAGTATGCGGTACATGAAGGCGATACAGGATCTCCGGAGGTGCAGATCGCTATCCTCTCCAAGCGAATCGCTCTTCTCACTGAACACCTGAAAGAACACAAGAAAGACCATCATTCCCGCCGTGGATTGCTGAAACTGGTCGGGCAGCGCAGAAACATGCTTGATTACCTTCGTCGCAGTGATATTGAAAGATACAGAATGCTTGGTGAAAAATTGGGTCTGCGCCTGAAATAAGGCGAAAAGAAAAGGAAATGACAGTAGAAAATTCTGCTGTCGTTTTTTTTATGGAACTTTCGACTGTGTGCGGAGTGCAGAAAGAAAATTTATTTGATTTAGAATCTTATTAAGCATATAATAATACGGTACATATTTAAAAGATTAGATATTATAAGGAGGAAAGGGAATGGAGAAATCCTTTCGTATGGAACTTGCCGGACGTCCGCTGATTGTTGAAACAGGAAAAATGGCGAAGCAGGCAAGTGGTGCAGTTTTGGTCAGGTACGGTGAAACCGTGGTTCTTGTAACTTCTACCGCAAGCAAAGAAGCAAGAGAGGGAATGGATTTTTTCCCGCTGACTGTTGATTACGAGGAAAAAATGTATGCCGTAGGCAAAATGCCGGGAGGATTTCTTCGGCGTGAAGGCCGTCCGGGGAATTCAGCGATTCTGAATGCCCGACTGATTGACCGCCCGATCCGTCCTTTATTTGATAAGAGGTGCCGTAATGATATACATGTGATGGCAACAGTTCTTTCTGTAGATTATGATAATGCGCCTGAACTTTGCGGAATGCTTGGCGCATCTGCTTCGTTGGGGATTTCCGATATCCCATGGGACGGACCGATTGCGGGTGTCCGTGTGGGCCGTATTGACGGGCAGTTTGTCATCAATCCGACGCAGGAACAGCTCAAAGTATCCACTTTGAATATTACTGTTGCAGGTTCTGAAACAGCTATTCTGATGGTAGAAGGCGGCGCACAGGAGGCGCCGGAAGAAGATGTCCTTGACGCTATTATGTTTGGACATGAAACCATCAAAGAACTGGTGGCATTCCAAAAGAAGATTATTGAAGAAGTAGGCAAGCCGAAGCGTACATTGATCTTCCCGGAAATTCCGGAAGAGATTAAGACTGCTATTTATGCCTATGCTGAAAGACCGCTTAAAGAAGCGATTTTTAATCCAGATAAGCTGACTCGTGAAGCCCATATGGAAGAAGTAAGAAAAGAAGCGGAAGCCCATTTCAAAGAAATTTATCCTGAAAATGGTTCCGATATTGCGGAATGCTTGAATCATCTTACCAAAGAAATTGTCCGTCATATGATTTCTGTTGATAAGATTCGTCCTGATGGACGTGCATTGGATGAAATTCGCCCTATCAGCTGTGAAGTCGGCCTTCTTCCACGCGTCCACGGTTCTGCCCTGTTTACCCGCGGACAGACACAGGCACTGACCATTACTACGTTGGCACCTATGTCGGAAACACAGATCATTGATGATCTGACCCAGGAAACAGAAAAGAGATATATTCACCAGTACAATTTCCCCGTCCTATTCTGTCGGTGAAACAAAGAGTTCCAGAGGGCCGGGCCGGCGTGAGATCGGTCATGGCGCGCTGGCAGAAAGAGCGCTTATTCCCGTTATTCCGACAGTAGAAGAATTTCCTTACGCTATCCGCGTGGTTTCTGAAATACTGGAATCCAATGGTTCTTCTTCTCAGGCATCTGTCTGCGGGAGCACTATGTCTCTGATGAATGCAGGTGTTCCGATTAAGGCTCCTGTAGCGGGTATTGCTATGGGATTAGTTAATGAAGGGGAACATTTCACTGTTCTTACCGATATCCAGGGAATGGAAGATGCGCTTGGTGATATGGATTTCAAAGTGGCAGGAACGGCGAAAGGAATCACAGCGATCCAGATGGATATCAAAATCCATGGGCTTTCCCGTGAAATTCTGCTTGCGGCTCTTCAGCAGGCGCAGAAGGGCCGTATGTTTATTCTTGGAAAGATGGCCGAATGCATCGATAAACCGGCTGAACATCTGTCGCCTTATGCGCCGAAGATTATTACATTGACGATTCCGGTGGATAGAATTCGCGATGTTATCGGAAGCGGAGGAAAGATAATCAATAAAATCATCAGCGAGACCGGTGTAAAGATGGACGTCGAAGAAGATGGTCATGTATACATCGCGACACCTGACGAAGAAGCCGCACAGCGGGCAAAGAAGTGGGTGGAAGAATTGACTCATGAGGTGCAGGTGGGTGAAACTTATCTTGGTAAAGTGACACGACTTATGAAGTTTGGGGTATTTGTGGAAATCCTGCCGGGTAAAGAGGGGATGGTTCATGTATCCCAACTGGCGACGCGGCGTGTAGAAAAGCCGGAAGATGTAGTTCATGAAGGGGATGAGATTATGGTCAAGGTTACTGAAATTGATGACAAGGGCCGTATTAATCTTTCCCGCAAGGCCTTGCTCCAGGAGAAGAAATAAATGGAGGGGAAAAGGGGCTTTGAGATAGTCAGTACTTGGAAAGATGCAGGTATTTCCCTTCCGCGGCGTAAAACTGCCATGAGTGCCGGATATGATATAGAAAGTGCTGTGGAAACAGAGGTGCTGCCGGGAGAAATAAAGGTGATTCCGACAGGACTCAAAGCATACATGGAATCTGATGAGTATCTGGCAGTCTATATCAGATCCAGCATGGCCGTTAAACATGGCATTATGCTTGCAAACAGCACCGGTATTATTGATGCGGACTACTATGGGAATGAAGATAATGAAGGGCATATTATGTGTGCTTTATATAATTCTTCTCGAAAAGCTTTCCATATTTCTAAAGGGGATCGGATTGCCCAGGGACTGTTTATGAAATACCTTTTAACGGATGATGATCATACAGAAGGTAAGCGTATCGGCGGTATGGGAAGTACAGGTGTGCAATGAGTATTGAAAAAGAAAAAACCATCGATCATCGAACGATGTATGAAGGAAAGCTTCTTCACGTGTACTACGATGAAGTGGATATTGCCGGAGAAACTTATCGACGGGAGATTGTGGAACATCCCGGTGCTGCGGCGATTATTCCTGTGACAGAAGACAGGGAAATTCTTTTTGTAAAACAGTACCGCTATCCGATTAAGCAGGCATTGCTTGAAATTCCTGCAGGAAAGCTTTCCAGCGGTGAAGATCCCGGTGTCTGTGCGGTTCGTGAACTGGAGGAAGAAACGGGGTGTATTGGAACATTTCGTAAGATAGGAATTATTTATACAACTCCGGGATTCTGCAACGAAAAGATTTATCTGTATATAGCGGATCATCTGGTTTACACACATCAGCATTTGGATGATGGAGAATATTTGGATATTGTAAAAATACCGCTTAAAGAAGTATTTCAAATGGTTCATGAGGGGAAGATCACTGATGCGAAGACTTTATCCGCTCTTGCCATTGCCTCAGATATTCTTCACAGTATGATATGAACCAAAATCGTTTTACTGCTTCGGTAATGCCGAGGCGGTTTTTACGTGGAAATAATTCCGCGCAGTCTGTTTCCTGTGATACTCATGGTATAATGAAAAAATGGAAAAAGAAATTATAGAATCAAACGGGAAAAAAGTATCTTTTATCACTCTTGGCTGTAAGGTTAACCAGTATGACAGTGATGCCATGCGAAGTCTGTTTATCAGAAACGGATATAAGGTGGCAAAAGAAAATGAAAACGCTGATGTGTATGTCATCAATACTTGCTCCGTAACGAGTATTGGTGACCGGAAGTCCCGACAAATGGTACGGCGTATCCGACGTGAGCACCCCGGGGCTGTTATTGCGGCAGCAGGGTGTTATGCGCAGTTGGCGCCCGATGTTTTTGTACAAATGGGTGATGTTGATGTCATTGTGGGAATCCAGAATAGATCCCATATTGTGGAATATGTAGAAGAAGCCGCTGCCGAAAAGAAGACACTTAATGCAGTCGGTGATATTATGGCTGTTACTGATTTTGAAAACCTTTCTGTTGATGCGGAAGGGGAAGTCAAGACACGGGCTTTTATAAAAGTACAGGAAGGCTGTGATAATTATTGTACGTTTTGTATTATTCCCTTTGCGCGGGGGAAACTGAAGTCCCGCCGCCAGTCAGATGCGGTAGAAGAAATCGGAAGATTAGTAGAAAAGGGTTATCGGGAAGTCGTGCTTACCGGAATTCATTTGGGGAATTATGGAAAAGATCTTCATGATGGAACTTCATTGTCGACACTTGTGACAGAATTAGTAAGAATCCCTGATTTACTCCGAATCCGGCTGGGATCTATCGAATCGGTAGAATTGTCTGATGAACTGATCCGTATTATAAGGGAAGAACCAAAAGTATGCCCCCATCTCCACTTGCCCATACAGGCGGGATCTGACGATATTCTTAAAAGAATGAACCGCCATTATCGGCTTGCTGAGTATAAAGAACTAGTCCGGAATCTGAGAAAAGAAATTCCCGGATTAGCTTTGACAACGGATCTTATTGTGGGATTTCCCGGTGAAACGGAAGAGAATTTCAGAGAGACGCTGGATACCCTTCAGGAATTACAATTTTCGGCGATTCATGTATTTCCTTATTCCCCAAGGAAAGGAACACCGGCTGCCGTTTATCCGAATCAGGTAAAGCCGGAAATCAAAAAGGAAAGGGCAGCCCGTGTGCAAGCACTGGGAAAAGAGCTGGCCAGAGCTTATAGGAACCAGTTTTTTCATAAAATTGTCCGTGTCTTAGTGGAAGAAGAAAAAGAGGGATTTTTTGAGGGGGTATCTGATGAATATATTCGTGTGTTCATCAAAGATAAAGATGTCGAAAAAGGCAAAGTGTATTCTGTATGGATTGATTCGATGACGGACAATGGAATGATCGGTATGGTACAAAAGGAGGAAGAAAATGAATAACTGTTTGTTTTGTAAAATTATCAGCGGGGAGATTCCGAGTATAAAAATTTATGAAGACGAGCATTGGTTTGCCTTTAAGGATATCGAGCCATGTGCACCTGTCCATATTTTGTTGATTCCTAAAGTTCATGTAAAAAATATTCTCGGGATGACATCGGAAATCAGTCATGATTTTTCTGATTTTTTCCTGATCGTAAAAAAAATAGCGGAAGATGAAGGACTTGGAGAAGACGGATTCCGTCTGGTGGTAAATACAGGAGAGAAAGCAGGGCAGTCAGTATTTCATTTCCACGCACATATTATAGGCGGAAAAGAAATGGGATGGCCGCCATTCCCTGAAGAGAAACAATGATTTCATTCAATAAATATTCATTGACAGTTAGATGACAATAAATTATAATTTAATAGTGTGCAATAGCACCCCATCAGTCTATTTGGAGGGAGGGATATGGATGTCTGAAATTAAAGTTCAAAAGGGCGAGTCTTTGGATAGTGCTCTTCGCAGATTTAAACGTTCCTGCCAAAAAGCCGGGGTTCTTTCTGAAGTAAGAAAACGTGAACATTATGAAAAGCCCAGCGTAAAACGTAAACTGAAATCTGAGGCCGCAAGAAAACGTAAGTTTAAGTAATAGGCAGTAAGGTGATGGAGTTGTCAATTAAGGAACAGCTGATGGCAGACATGAAGACTGCCATGAAAGCAAAAAAGAAGAAGCCGTTTGGCATTAGGCGTTATCCGTATGGCACGGGCGCATATTCGTCAGGCAGAAATTGACGATGGACACGCGGATTTTGATGATGATCAGGTTCTTGCAGTCCTCCGGAAAGAAGTGAAGCAGCGGAAAGAAACGCTTGCTGAAATTAAGGATTCCGGCAGAGATGACCTGGTTGAGGAAACCCAAAAGGAAATTGCTGTGCTTGAAAAATATCTTCCACCAGAAATGACAGAAGATGCCATTCGTGCAGTTGTTATTGATGTGATTTCTGCTTTGGATCCGGAACGAAAAAATCTTGGTACGGCGATGAAAGCAGTCATGGCGAAACTAAAAGGGAAAGCAGATGGAAAAGTGGTTAACCGCCTTGTTCGGGACGTACTCGGCTGACTCTTTTATTGCTTGACAAGTATAAGATGCTTGATGTATTCTTAATTCACAAGTTAATATTACGTCAAAGATGACTCATTCCTTCGGGAGTGGGTCATTTTCGTTTGGTGGAACTTGGTTGTAAAGGATACAGCCGTTCTAAAAAAACTTATAGGAGGTTTTAAAATGAACAAAGATTTGCTGTATTGGATTCCGGCCCCGGGACAGTATGGGAAAGAGGGTGTTCTTTCTTTACTGGCACAGCATCCTGAAATCAGATTTGTATCGCTCATCGGAATTGATCTTGCAGGCAATGATACAGATGAGAAAATTCCGATTGAAATATTTATGAAAGACTATGATGATTTCTTTGCGGGAAAAGCTGTGCAGACGGACGGCTCTTCTGTTGTATTTATGAATATAGCCACCTTGAATGATGCCAGAGTTGATTTTGTTGCAGACAGCACAGTTAACTGGTATGTAGATTATAATGACGAAAATGTGGACGATGCGACGGGACTGCCGGTGGGAACGCTGCGTATTCCCAGTTTTCTTATACACAATGACAAATTTATTGATTCTCGTTCTATTTTGAAACGGTCTTGTGATTATGTGGCGGAAGAATTAAAAAAACTCATTGCGGGAAAAACCATAAAGGGGATGGAGAATTTTCCGACAGGTGAAATTCAGGATATTGTTTTTACAACGGGTACCGAATTGGAATTTTGGGTAAAGACGCCGAGTGAAAAGGAAACAGTGCAGCATTTATCCATTTCTCAACGCTTGAAAGAACAGTATTGGCAAAGAATGCGTGGAAATGTCCGTACTGCGATGGAACAGGCTATTGAGGAACTGGATGCCAGGGGCATGCATGTGGAAATGGGACATAAAGAGGTCGGCGGCATTAAATCAAAAGTGGATGACGGCGGCCATATTTTTGATGTCTGTGAACAGCTGGAATTGGATTGGCTCTTTTCTACCAATCCGTTGCAGGCAGCAGATAATGAATTGACTGCCCGTATTATAATCCGTGAAGTATTTCGCAGAAACGGTCTTGATGTATCTTTTAAAGCAAAACCGATTATCGGGGTTGCAGGAAATGGTGAACATACCCACGTGGGATTTGCCGCCCGCCTTAAGAATGGAAAAGTTTTGAATCTCCTTGCACCGGAAGATTTGAAAAAAGAATATCTTTCTACCATTGGATACGGATTTATCGAATGGGCGTCTTGAATAATTATGAAGCGACCAATCCATTTATTTCATCTACGACGGATGCGTTTAACCGGCTTAAACCCGGATTTGAAGCACCGGTTTGTATTGTGACATCTCTTGGGCATAAACCGGAGCAGCCTTCTCGGAATAGAAGTATCCTGATCGGTTTAATTCGTGATTTGGGGAATCCCAAGGCGACCCGATTTGAACTTCGTGCGCCAAATCCCTTTACAAATACCTATCTGGCTATTTCCTGCCTGTACCTGACAGCATTGGATGGTGTGAAATATGCGGTAAATTGCGGAAAGACACCTGATGAACTTTTAAAGGAGCTTTCTAAAACTGCCGGAGAAGATGCCGATTATCTGCAGAAAGAAAGAGAGTACCGCTGCGAGAAGAATGTGTTCGAAGATTATACGCAGGAAGAGCGGGATGCAGTATTCGGGAAACCGCCTGCCACGGTATGGGAAAATGTAAAAATTATGAAAGAAAACCCTGATAAAGTGGCTGTCTTGACGCAGGGGGATGGTATTTCTGACGCTATCGTAGATTCTTTTGTGGCCGGTATTGTATATCGGTGGGAAAATGAGTTGATTGATCGTTTAATTCCGGACACGGAAGCAGCTGTAAAAGCGTTATAAGAAACTTATTCATGAAGATGAACTTGATGAAGAACGTTGGGATAGCATCAGTGCCAAGCGTATTGAGCTTATCAAGGATGGCAGGCATAAAAAATGCATCTGTACCAAACTGAAGGAGGCATTGAAGCGAAAAGGACTATGATATGGCTTCCAATCTGCAGCAGGAAATGGTCCGCAAGACGGAAGCACTTGGTGAAGAATATCGTATATATGCTTTGAATATCATCGATTGATACCGGAATGAATTTGTTTTTGTCCAAAGGAACTGAACCGTAAAAAGGAGATAATCCTTGTTTTACGGTTTTTTTTTTTACAGAGGCCGGATTTTTTTTTCAAGCGTGGCGAGAATAGCGGTTTTTCTGATATTTCCGTTATCTAAAAATTTAAAGGGATTCTTACGGAATGACAATGATCAAAATATGTATACTGAAATGAATAGCAGCTGGAAAAATGAAATAAAACGCAGAATTCAGGCTTTTCTGACATTTGAAGCCAAATCATTCGGGGAAATGATAAATATTTTTTATGCCGGTATGACGTACCTTTATCTGAATGTAGAAATAATTTGCATTATCAAGTGCCTTTATGCTAACCTAAAGGCAGAAATTTATTATTTGTTTTATATATAGGGAAGTTATCTAATTCTCTGAATACTTGTTCATGCGGTGCTATCAATAAGATGATTCGAAGTCGGATGGGAGAAAGGTAAACGGGAACTTTCTATGGACAAGGAGTTTTTTCTTAGGCATATAAAGCAAAAGAAAGATATTTACGGTGAGATTTTCAAGTATAGTAGATGCTTTGACATAAATAATAATATAAATGTTTTTTGGTGTTTCTGCTAACTGTCTGATGGAAGCCCGGTCCAGTGAAGAAGAAACGGAATCGGGAAGGGAGCTTGTGTTTTTCAGGCATATAGATTTGTTGTCTGCTTACTTACAGTAGGCGTTTTTTATTGTCATAAGGGGTTATAAACGGTAAAGTGCCGTTTGTTATTTATCAGTTTTTTTAGATGGGAGGTATTCATGGAATGAAGAATGCAGTGCAGAAAACGGTCGGGAAGAAACGTAAGGGATTTATGCTTATTGAACTTCTCATGGTGGTAGCGATTATCGGGGTCTTAGCAGCGGTAGCAGTGCCTAATTTTATCGGTTTGACTGATGAGGCGAAAATAGCGCGTATCCAGGCGGATTTATCGACGCTCGGTTCGGCGGTAGAGGTGCACTATGCAAAACATGGAAGCTATCCTGCGGCGATTGGTGACTTGGTGAATGCGACAGGCAAGGACGGTTTTTCTTAAGAGCGAACCGAAACCGCCGATTGATGGGGAAAGCTTATTCTTTGAATGCCGTCACTGGGGAAGTCACTTATGTATTTAAGGGGGACAACCTATTCGTCTTTTGGGAAAAATACGAAAAAGAGGTTAGTATCAGTAGAGTATTTCAATGACTGATGAAAAGCGCTTGCTGAATGTGGGCGCTTTTTTGTAATTTTAAAAGAAAAGTAAGATGATAAAATGGAGGCGAAAAAGGCAGTATTGATGGATATGAAGGTGCTTGCTGAATGTGGAATTATTATAAGCCTGTAAAAGGGAAGACATATATTTGAAAGTAAGCGGCTTGACAGATTGGGAGGAAAGTTTTATGATAATTTACAATTTAATAGCATTGAATAAACCGTTGATGTGGAGATAAAAACAGTAAGTGCACACTTACAGGGGAGCCGGGATATTGAGAAGCCGGCAGAACGCAGGCTGTTAAATGGATCACGGAGGGCATGGTGAAAGTGAAAAACGATTAGCTTATGACGTAAGGCATACGTAAGTTGCCGGAAGTATGTTGGTACTTCGCTAAGAGCAGGCTTAGGCTTGAAACAAGGTGGCACCGCGGTATATCCGTCCTTGGCAGTAATTGCTGAGGACGTTTTTATTTGAAAAAGAGGTCTGGCTGTGGATACACGAAGGCGATGGCGGATGGTGATGGAAACTGAACTGGAAATATAAGAAATCTGATGACGTGAAAACGGAGAAAAAAATGATGAATACGAGATTTGGAGAATTCGGTGGACAGACAGTATATTCGGAAATCTTGATGAGTGAAATCAATCATGTGGCGGAAGCTATGAAAGTATAAAAAAATGATCCGGCATTTTAAGGCGGAACTGAAAAATTTGTTGCGAATTGGCAGGCCGTCCATCCATGCCTGTATGAGGCGAAACGGATGAGAGCGGATTTAAGTGGCCGAAAATTTATTTTTTGAAAAGAGAAGACTTAAAACCACACGGGCGCTCATAAAAATCAATAACTGCATCGGCACCGGCGCTTGGCAAAACGAATGGAAAACACGGCTCATTGCAGAAAC
>VOFK01001172.1_pt1 | contig 13259 bp, 18 predicted proteins | sample 5384121 | NCBI WGS metagenome assembly VOFK01 (sample SAMN12384730, study PRJNA508395) | human gut metagenome | isolation source: healthy gut J | host: Homo sapiens | reverse complement strand
GCTTTAGAAATATGCTAAAAACAAAAATACTTAATAAAGTGGGTTCCTTTATTTTTTGGAGATTTATGACGATATATACTATATAGCATAGAGTTAATTCAAACGGATTTAGAATGTATTTACACGGAGGTTTTATATGTCAATGAATATCAGCCGATTAGGCAATACCTATAATGGCATCAACACAAATAGCAAACAATATAAGGCTTTGAAAGAAAAGGGCTGGTTATCAGGTATTATGCAAAATGAAGCCATGATGTCATCAGAAGAAAGAATGATATATGAAACATTCGGTGGAAGAGATACCATTATTAATAATCTGATGAAGCAATTTGATTCAGATGGTGATTTGCTGAATGCAAATGGAGTGGCAGGAATGGATGTTACCGGCAAAGGTACATCGTGGCAGCAACTCACAAATGTATCTGAGGAATATCGTCAAAAGATGTTTGATAATGTGAAAAGGGAATTTATTCAGGAAAACGGTATTTCAAATGGTGATACAACTAAGCGTTCAGATATTTTTAAGGATTATCAGTTAAGCGTAAGTAAAGACAAACGTTTAAGTGGTACATGGACTTTAGAACAATACGAAGGACAGTATAGAACTGCTATGTATGCAGCAGTGAAATCGACTAATCCAAATTGGAAACCGGGACAAAAGTTTGATACAAGTATTCTTGATAATGTCAAAAGAGAATCAGTGGAATCTACTCTTGTCAAAAATGGTAATAGGTTAGTTCGCAATTCTATTGATGTATCAGTATAAAATTAGGAGCTTTAGATAAATATCACAAGGGAAAAAGTTTTCAAACTTCTGGTAACTCTTTGAAATACGTATCATATCAATAGATACGATAATATAAATTATTTTTGTATTTGTTGATAACAGGTTTATATCGGAAAAATTGTAAATTTATTTTCTATGCAAATTTCATTTTTGTAGGGCTGGCATTAGACCAGCCCTTGATTTCATTATAATGGATAAAAAGATATTGAATATATGCACGGTAAAATGACTATTCTCAATAACGATGTTGAAAAAAGTAACTTTAGTGCTGTTGAAAAAATCACCATAGTTCTAATGAATCTTCTGCATCAACCCATATCTGCATTGTTCCATCAAGATATAATTTTGCATATTCCAGCGGTTTATCAATAGCAAGTGCATTTAATGCACAATCTGATCCGGGTGTTGTTTTTAAATTCTTTTCTGTTTCCCACAGTCAATGCGGAGCATATAGCCAGCACTGGTATATACATCAATGCTGTTTCTGTGTGGATTGTATTCTGCAAATATCGTTCTCATCGTATCAAATCTCTTAAAACAGGTGAAATCTCAATTGGAATTTATGGAGATGACAGAACATTTAAAAATGACTTGGCGGGCAATTATGCAAGATAAAAACCATCATATAATTGTCAAAAAACTAGATGGAAAAATAGTTTCTTCTTGTGTTTGTGTGATTATTCCTAATTTGACAAGAAACATAAGACCATATGCGTTTATTGAAAATGTTGTCACACATTCAGATTATCGTGGAAAAGGATATGCAACGGAGTGCTTAAATTACGCAAAACAAATAGCAGAGAACACAAATTGTTATAAAATGATGCTGCTTACAGGTTCAAAGAAAAAAGAAATATTGAACTTTTATGGGAATGCGAGATATAACAGTACAGATAAAACAGCGTTTATTCAATGGCTTGAATAATACAAGTTCCGATTGAGATTTCACCTGTTTTAGGGAATTTAATAACTGTTATATTTTGTTATTAAATTCTCTGCAAACCCTTGAAAACACTGGATTTATCGCAGGTGAGCTTTCCCTTATTGTTTCCCTTGTGTTATATCGTCCCGTCAGTGTTTACGAACTCTGATAAGGGCAAATACAAGGGCAAGAAAAATCTATAAAACAGTATAACACAAAATAAAAGTGACATGGTGAACTGATTGAAATGCTTCTGATTTTGTAACAAATGACTGATTGAATGATAAGGAGATTCTATACGATGAGAACAATATTTGCAGAATACAATCCACACAGAAGCAGCATTGATATTTATACTTCTGCTGGTTATATGCTCCGCATTGACTGTTGGGAAGCCGAAAAGGATTTAAAAACCACACCCGGATCAGACTGTGCATTGAACGCACTTGCCATTGATAAACCGCTTTAATATGCAAAATTATATCTTGATGGAACAATGCAGATATGGGTAGATGCAGAAGATTCATTAGAACTATGGTGATTTTTTCAACAGCACTAAGGTTACTTTTTCCCAATCTCATTTATTGAGAATCGTCTTTTTACCGTGCATATATATTCAATATCTTTTTATCTATTATAATGAAATCAAGGGCTGGTCTAATGCCAGCCCTACAAAAATGAAAATTCACATAGAAAATAAATTTACAATTTTTCCGATATAAACCTGTTATCAACAAATACAAACATAATTTATATTATCGTATCTATTGATATGATATGTATTTCAAAGAGTTACCAGAAGTTTTTGAAAACTTTTCCCTTGTGATATTATCTAAAGCTCCTAATTTTATACTTTTCCCATGATGGAGCAGCTTATTTGACCGTATCTCTAGCACCAAAGATGTTGTATTCTATACTGATACATCAATAGAATTGCGAACTAACCTATTACCATTTTTGACAAGCGTAGATTCCACTGATTCTCTTGTAACGTTATCAAGAATGCTTGTATCAAACTTTTGTCCCGGCTTCCAATTTGGATTAGCCGATTTCACTGCTGCATACATAGCAGCTCTATACTGTCCTTCGTATTGTTCTAAAGTCCATGTACCACTTAAACGTTTGTCTTTACTTACGCTTAACTGATAATACTTAAAAATATCTGAACGCTTAGTTGTATCACCATTTGAAATACCGTTTTCCTTAATAAATTCCCTCTTCACATTATCAAACATCTTTTGACGATATTCCTCGGATACACTCGTGAGCTGCTGCCATGATGTACCTTTTCAGGTAACATCCATTCCCGCCACTCCATTTGCATTCAGTAAATCGCCATCCGAATCAAATTGCTTCATCAGATTCTTAATAATGGTATCTCTTCCACCGAATGTTTCATATATCAATCTTTCTTCTGCTGACATCATGGCTTCATTTTGCATAATACCAGATAACCAGCCTTTTTCTTTCAAAGCCTTATATTGTTTACTATTTGTGTTGATACCATTATAGGTATTGCCTAATCCGCTGATATTCATTGACATATAAAACCTACTTGTAAATAAATTCAAAATCCGTTTAGAATTAACTCAATGCTATATAGTATATATCGTCATAAATCTCCAAGAAATAAGTTTCACTGTTAAGTGCCCTCTTGATTATACAGGTGGTTGTTGCGTGTTCTTCGTTCCTCTTTGGATAACTTTTGACGCAACCTCTTTTCCAAGTTCTCAAACTGGCGGATTTTCTTCTTTCCATCCTCAATCTCGGCTGTCCCTTGTGGGTGTCAATCAAAATTATTTTTCTTGGTCTGCGTCAACCGTTCCAACACCGTCATCAGTATATAGCTCGGCTGGAATTGAATTGACAGCAAGTTGTTTTTCTGGCGGTATCGAATTATACCACTCAAGCCATTCAAGGGTTTCTTCGGATAAGTCCGATTTGTTAAATAACTGTCCTTCAAATTCAACCGTTTCATTTTCAGCATCTTCCATATGACTATATAAGAAATATTTACCATCAATTAAAACCACAATATTATTTTCATATTGATATACTTTAGCACCTACAATATCGTCATTGGCTTGGAAATTCTCTTTTTGGCTCTTGCGATGAGCTAACTTTGCTTTCGATTTCCCCTAAATAAGTGAACTGGCTTTCTTTATCTGTAAAATCGAGTTGACTATCCGTATATTGATACAACTTGTTATTTACATAAACCATAGGAGCCAAATCTCCAGAAATATGGGGATTAGAGCCATTAAGTAAACGCGGAATTGTAACTACGCAAATTATAAGGCAAAGACAGGCTGCCATAATTCCCCACTTTATCCATATAGGCTTTTTCATTTTTGTTTTGTAGTTGAGAGCTTCATCGACATATTTTGTGTCAAGCTCGCTCATAGCGTCGGAAAACTTCTTTGCGTTCATACGAATACCTCTCTTTCAATCAAATATTGCTTCATCTTCTCGCGGATACGGGTCAGCCGGACAGAAATGTTTTTTTCTGAAAGCCCCATAAACTCGGCTATGTCCTTATAGCTGTCGGAAAACCAATAGCGGCGCATGAAAATAACGCGGTTTTCGGTAGTCAGCGTGTCTAAAAAAGACTCAATGATACAGGTTAACTCTCTGACCTCGATTTCTTCTTCAATGTTTTTCTGGTCTGCAATACAGGCTTCAATTTCTTCCAAAGCAATCGTGTAATGGCTGCTCCGTTTGGCTGCTTCCTTTCTCCAATAGATTTTGAGTGAAATGTTCCGAACGATTTTAACAGATAAGATAGCAGCGGGTTAGGTCGTGCCGGGGGAATGGCGTTCCATGCGCCTAAATAAGCGTCGTTTACACATTCCTCCGCGTCTTGTCTGCTGCCTACGATATGGTAGGAAAGATTGTGGCAGACCTTTCCGTATTTTATATCCAGCTCTCGTATGCCTTGTTCTGAACGTCCAAAAAACATTTCTATGATTTTTTCGTCGTCTATCATCTCACCGCCTCCTTTCGGGCTTCACCTATATACTACGGTTTCAGCGGCAAACACTACATCTAATCCGAAACTTTTTTCAAAAAATTACCATTTTGCTTTATTATAAAATACATAATCGCAGAACATGCAACTCCTACAGGATATGTTATTGTCATAGATGCCATTCATATAATTGTTCACACTAGACATTTTATAATACCTCCATTCTTTCATTAGGCTTTCGCATTAAAAACCGCCTCAAATGATATGTTTATAACTGTTTCTGTTCTCATCCGTTACAGCAAGTCCTGTTAATCCGGTATTCGGATCAATCCAGCCTCCATTTTTGTCATACTGGCTCATCAGGTTCTTAATTGCCTGAACATTTGTAAACATTGCACCGTTTCCATTTTTCATCATCTCACTCAGTACTGCTTTTTTATACTTTTTACTGTTTGTGTCGATCCCTGCTGCTTTTAATTGTTTCTGTACAGAACTGCTATTCATTTGATAATCTGGATTACCAAAGACTGTTGGTCTATCTTTCAGAATGTACAAGCGATCAGATAACCACCATTCTTGCACTTGTAGAAGCCTATCTTCGTACATATAAAACCCATTGAAACAGAATAGCAGAAAGATTTTGATTTTCTCTTGATTATTTCTGCATTTTTTCTGGATAAAAACAGGGCGGTCAGCTCTCCATAGCCTTCCACCCTGTCATCTTATCTTTTTTCATAGAAGAAACTATTGATTATATTGGCAACTCACAATCTTTTAGCCAAAATCGCAGTTCCAACCAAAGTACCGATTTGATATTTTCCTTTTTACCGAACCTTCTTATGCCTTAATATCAAAACTTGATCTATCAGGTACAGAAATACTCACAGATCCTGCTACAAGGCTTTGTGTCATACTTTTTACATCAGTACCAGTTACGGATAAGGTATAATCACCCGTTTCTTTTCTTTCTGCCGATTTTTCTGCACGTTTCTTTGCAGCTTTTTCTTCCTCTGCTTTTTTAGCAGCTCTTTTCTCTTTTACTTTTTCCGCTTTTTCTCTGTTCTCTTTTGCTTTTCGTTCAGCATTCTCTTTCGCTATTTTCCCATCTGGATCATTTGTACCAGATACTGTCTCTATAATATTTCCGTTTGCATCAATCATATAACTCTGATTTGTCACAGTGCCCAAACATCCATTAATCGTATCTTTTGTACAATCCGGAATGGCTGCTAAGTTTTCCTCCAAATACTTTGCTTTTTCCGGATCATTCATACACTTCTTGTAAAAATGCACTTGAAACGGATACTGTTGTCGGAATACCCTGCATTGAAGTCAGCCCTATATTCATATAATGGTATTTTCCTTGCAAGTATTTTGAATAATCATTTACATTACTATACCCTGTCTTAATCTGCTCTGTTTTTGTCACACCGGGACGTGATGTTTTTAATTCAACTGTACTTGTTGTCACGTTGCCGTCTTTTTTGTATTTTTGTACTATCCTTTTCACTATCTGTTTTTTTTAACAGTATTCTTGTAATTTGAAGCATAATACGATGTGCAACTGCTGTTATTGATACCTGTAATAGCCATAATCCTACCTCCCTGTTATTGAAACTTTTAAAAAATAATTTCTATTATATTGAACGACTTGGATATTTATATTGTCTAATTATATATATTTATCAAACATCATGTAATTTTCACTCTCACTTATACTTGTTTTGACTACTGGCATCTCATCTCTTTTTTCCTTTTAACCATTCTTCATATTCCTTCTTTTTTTGCTTCGTTCTGCAAGTTTTTGTTCATTTTCTTTCTTTTTCTCGATTTTTCTATCTTCATCAGCCTTTTTTTGTTCTTCGCTTGGTCCTGTAATAACCATGGAGCCCATATTACCATCCTTATCTATCCATATCTGACGATACTTAACTTCACTACCAGTCATTGATTTAATCATTGAGTCAGCCCATCTATCTAATGCTGGAATTTTTGACAACATATTTTCATATTTTGTGGCAACCTCTGGATTACTCATCATCCTATTTAAAATCTCAGGAGCAATCCTCACATCTGTTTTTCCTGTACGATTAGCTGTTTTTACATTTTTATCCGAACTTCCTGCCACAATATCTATTTGAGGATTTTTTTCCTGCAATTTTTTTACATAATCTTCCTGACTCTCTTCTGTTTTGCTCACCTGTGAATTTTCCTTTGTTTTTTGAATATCACAAGCTGCCTTTTTAACCGTGTTCTTGTAACCTGATGCATAATACGATGTGTAACTGCTGTTATTGATACCTGTAATTGCCATAATCCTACCTCCCTGTTATTGAAACTTAAAATAATTTCTATTATATTGAACGACTTGGATATTTAATTTCCGTTGATGTAAATTCATCTTCTGCCGAAACATTGATATGCCCACTGCTGTCAATAGCATACTCTTTACCATAAACGGAAAACGTATCTCCTTCTTTATATCCGATTTCTATCCAGTTTATATCATTTAACTGTTTTATCTTTGCGTCAACATTTATGGTCTTTCCTGATTCCTGCAATAAATAAGTGTGTTTTCCTGCTCCCGCATCTATAGAAAAGAATCCCGGAGAAATCCCGACTTTCTCACAGACGGACAATACCTCCTCATTGCTGTAGAGATACCCACACACACTCTTTCCCTGTGCCAGATCAGACAGGATATTGCCTGCCTTACACATTTCCCACTTATAATTTGTCCCTTTTTGATTTGTATTCTCTGCAAGCAACGATTCCGAGGCTGCCCAGCCTATTCTTCCATTATTGACCGTCCATGTATATTTACCGCCACTTGATGTTGTCCATGAATAATAACTTTTATTACTTAGTACCAGAGAATTATTCGCAGCACAAATGCCTGACATGGTGCTTGTATTCATTTTCGGTACTGCATAATTAGGTACTACCTGTCTGCTCCCATTAAGGTCAAAGGAAATAACCCCGTACTCCTTAAAATCAGAATTATATCCACAGGAAACATTCTCCCCAAAATTGATTGCATCCAAAATAGCACTTGAATTATTATAGTTTGCAAAATAATAAGCCAATTCACTGTTAGAAATATTCGCATTTTTATCTATCAGTGCAGCTATGGATTGCTTTGAAAAGCCTCGTGCAGCATCAGAAATACTTAAACTGTCCTGTTTTTTATTATTTCCTGCTCCAAGCAACATCTGTATTGCTTTTTGGTGTATTCCTGCCTCTGCCTGCTTTGAATATGTCAATAGCTGGTTTACTGTGTTTACATCTGTCACTGTCTTCATAATTATTCTCCAAACCCTTTTTCAACATTAAACGCCAAACATATGCTGCAATTTGCCCAGCATATTATTTACTCTGCCTTCAACAGCTTCTGGCTGATTCCTTAATTCATACCTGCTTCCATAGTAATCATTTAAACGGTCTTTCATCTCATTACAAAATAATTTTTGATCTGTTTTACCATTTAAAAACTGATTGCAGATACCACTTATCTCTTTCTTCTCATTTGCATAAAAAGCTGTCTCATCTGAGATTATTTCTGACTTGTACTTATAAGATTCTGTTTTAGCTTCCAATTCCAACAACCATGTAATCTGGTGTCATTTTCTCCATGATAGAATTACGTGCCGAATCATTAAAATGAACATATTCGTCAATCATGTCTGAAAAACCTGCTTGTAATTGCTCTGGAACATACATTTCATTTACTTTTCTTAGCCCCGCTTCACTTGCACTTAACAAAAATACAGATTCATAGGAAGTTCCTCTATATCCCTCCTGAGCATTCAAAAAATCTACATCTGCTGTCATTGCATTAATCTTCTCTTTTAAATCTTTCATTTCATCTTCTATCAAATATTCAGAAGCATTTTCGTCCAGCCATTTTTCAAAAACCTCTGACTGATTTTCCGAACAGCCTTCAAACGCACTTTGTTCTCCAGAAATGGAAGCTGCTTTCAAATCTAATTTGAATAAATTTTCACATTTATACTCTGCTGGTATCTCTCTTATTTCTCCATTAATAGATGAAAAATGCATTGTATGAAAATCCGATACCTTATTACGAGCAGTCTCAACTAACTTTCTTGCCGAATCACTGATTTTCACATCATCCTCCGAAATAATATTCTGAGGAACAGTTGTTTTCTTCTCAACCTTATTTTTTATCATCTCTGGATTATTAATATACCTATTTCCTTGAACTTTCATGGTAACCTCCTTTGCTTTCTTTATCGGATAAAATAACCTGTTCTCCTAGTCCCATATCATCAAACGACCATATTACGCACACAAAAAGACCATATTTTTTTACAAGATGACCACTGCCTTAGTAGAAGCTCTGTATCTCAAACTCTTTGAAATACAATGCTTCCCCGCATTTTCTATATTGTTCTATTGATATTATTACTTTACTATCCGACACGCCTCTTGGCGTGACTGTATCTATCAAAAAAGAAGCCAGCAGTTTATTCACACACTACTGACTTCCTATACTACTCATTTTATTTACTTCGCTGCGTCTCAGACAAGTTTTCCATCACTAAACATAACCTCTGTTTTCCCGCCATCCTTTTACATACCACCTGATTCCAACATATACCAGTTGCACAAATAATAAGAGAAATAGCAGATTGATCGGCAATACTGTCTTTATCGAATCTCCAAAGTAGATTGTTATTGCCATGCTTATAAGTATCACCATTACAGTAATCATATCCCAACAGTATTTCTTATATAACCCTGCAATCTTCATCCATATAAACACTACAAGTATTCCCGCACCCACCAGACATCCACTATAAACCAGTATTTTTATCAGCCAGTATATAATTCCAGCAACGACAGGATTGGATATTCCATTACTAATCTGTGCCACGGTCTTTCCTGTCAGTACAACCCAGCCAGCAATGGTCTGTGTGAAAGTTGCGATTGTATCAAAGAATACCACGCAATCAGAAATAAATATTTTTGACCGTATCATCTGAAAAAGAGTAGTTGATATGGAATACCATATCAACAGAAATATCAATGCTTCATACATGACTGTTTTTGCTTTATATCTGCCTGCCAGTTTTTCTCTCTGTGTATCATACCTTTCCTTCGCTTTCAGATAAGCTGTCTGGTTACAATTCCAGCACTTTTGATAGAATACCGGCTTTTCAACCGGTATCTCTACTTTTTTCTGATGGGAGAGTGCATAATCCCGTTCCTGTTCTGCCTGCCTTAGCTTATCTTGACATTCCTCTGTCATGATTTCGGCAGCGTGCGTTTTCTCTTTCTCGCTCTGCAATAATTCTTTTGTTTTCCTCAAGTCGTTCTTTAAGGCTTGAATGTTCCCTGCTTTGTTCTCGCTGTTTAACTTCTCGTTCAAGGTCAGCGATTCGTCGATCTGCATTTTCAATTTCTCGATAGTCCGGTCTTTCTGGTCGAGTTCTTCCTGCATCTGCTCTGTCAGCATTAGCAGTTCTTCCAGTTGATCGTCGCTCTTTGAGTTTTCGTATTCTATCATCTATATCCCTCGCTTTCTCTATCTGCTGTTCAATGTCAGTAATTCGCTGTTCTGTTTCTGTAATAATCGGTTCTCGCTGTTTAATTTCTGTGCTAATTCCTGCCATTGCTGATTCTCGTCTGTAAGTCGCTGTATCTGGTCTGCCTTTTCTTCCAGAAGCATCAGCAGTTCTTCTGTATCCGGCAAGATTTGAAGCAGCTCTGATAATTCTTTCTCTAATTGCTGCAATCGTTCTTCCTGCTCCTGAAAGCACATCAGCTTCTCGTCCTTTTCCTGTATCTCCTGAAGCATCTCTGCCATGATATTCTGTTGTCCCTCTATCTGTGTAATCATTGCTTCCATCATGGGAATTACTTCTTTGCTTTCTTCTAATGTCATTCAAACACTCCCTCCACATTGACAATGCACCGGATACCTTACCAAAGGTTGCAATTACCTTTTGTAACAGTGCATTTTGTTTTTTAATCATCCGGTTTTCCTCAACCTTCCATGAACCTTTCCTTATCTGTCCGGTGAGATATTTTTCGTCAATCTTTCTTGCATCCGCACCCTCATGAATCATAGGGACTTTTAATTTGCCCTGTCTTTCATAAGAGCGGTGGTCAATCTGATTGTCTATGGATAAATGCCGGTTACACATCCCAGCCCATTCGCTTCGCCATAACTCACAATTCTTTGGATTGTTCCATCCGGTAGCGTCAGTCAGAACCCGTTTCCATTGTTTTCTGTTTCTTGCCCCGACTTTCTGTACTCCGTTTTCATCAAGTACCGGAATGCGGATTCCATGCCGGTCAGGATTTTTCTTATCCTGCCACCAGTCCGGGTGGGATTCATCAACCACGATATTTCCGTCAGTATCTCTGACAAAATCCCAGTCCTTGACTTCCTTGCTGCCCCATGAGTGGTCTGGATTGAATGGTCGCATGGTTACAAGTAAATGCACATGTGGGTTCCCGTCGCCCTTATCGTGTATGCTCCAGTCGGCACACATTCCCTCGTCCACGAAAGTCTTTTGAATATATTCGGTTGTATAATCAATCTGTTCCTGTCTGCTCCATTCTTTCGGCAGGGAAAATTCAAATGAGCGTCCAAGCTGTGCATCTGCATTTTTTTCTATCTTTAAGACCTCATTCCATAGACGCTGTTTCTGAAATGTGATTTTAAACTTTTCCAGTGCGGCATCTTTATCATCCGCTCTTTTATAACGGATAGACTGTTGAAACCTTTTTATATTTTCTTCCGGTACATGCAGCCATTCAGGAGGTGCATTTTCGCACATCATCAGACTGGTGTAGACGACTTCCTTTTTGGAAGTATAGTAACTGATTCTGCCTGTTTCCTCATTCTTCATCACATCTCCATTAAGATATGCCGATGCGGATATGACAGATTTTCCTTTACTGCGCCCGACAATCTTTACTGTAAAGTGAAATATCGCCATGATACGATTCCCCCTTTCTGCCGTATCCGGCATTGATTTCCGGCAGCATCTTCTTCTGGTTTTGCAGGAGTGAAGCTGTCGGAACGCCCTCTGCGCAAGAGTGCCCCCTGCGGCATGAGCAGGTCTGGCTGAAAGCCCCGCCGACGGAACGAGCCCGGCAAGCGTAAGCGCAGACCGGTTGCCACTTGTGGCAAACTTATAAGGACGACCTCTGGTTGTCCATAAGTGCGCCCTTCATTCATTCAAAGGCAATGAAGGGAATGGAAAACCCACTCCCTCCGCCATTACACTTCCTCCATGTCTGTAACTAATTCTTTCTGCATCGCTTTTGAGAAAAACTTCCCGTTTGTTTCCTGCCTTTTTAAGAAGCCTATCAACTTTGGTAAATCTTCCTCCTCAATCGGACAGCCAAGAACTGATTCCACCGCTCCTCCAATCTGACAGAGCCTGTGGGTTCGTTTTTTACTTTCTTCCGCTTTCTTTCTCTTTTCCAGTTCCTTCCGCTGTGCTATGAGCTTTTTTGTAGCTTCAATGCTTTCCTGTTCCTTTTTCTCTAATGCACGTATTCTTTCTTCATAAGTCTTTGTTGATTTCGCCATATCGTCTTCATCCTTTCTTTTTCCGATAAACAACAGTTCCCGGTTGCATATCAGGAGAAGCACATGGTATAATCCTCTTGCGTGTAGGTATATCATGGCTTCGGTCTGATAGAACCTTTGGCGGTTTCGTAGGAAGCCGCCTTTTTTAAGTTGCCACATTTCTTGTGACAGTTTTTTTACATTTCCTTTATCCCTCAGATCTCGCCCCCTCGTTGGCTTCCATGAACTTTTCCAGAATGTCAGTTTTAATAAGGACTTTTCTTCCGACTTTTAATACCGGAAGCTTCTTCCATTCAACCAGCTTTCTCAAAGTATTTCTGCCAATTCCTGTATAATCGGCTGCTTCCTCGATGGATAATGCAATCTTTCTTTCCGTCATCTTGTCGCCTCCTTATGAATTGCATTATGCAATTTTTGTTGTGCTGTTAGTATAGCGGTTTTATATTGCGTTGTCAAGCGTTATGAAATTTTAAAAAATAATTATTATATTGCATATTGCAATTATGTGAGGTACATGCTATAATTCATACATACCGAAAAAAAAGGAGGCAATCAGCATGAAAGATAAAGAATTACGCAAGCTGATCGGCAGCAGGGCAAAACAGCGTCGTCTGGAATTAAATCTGACACAGCCTTATGTTGCAGAGAAGATGGGAGTTACCGCTTCCACAATCCTGCGTTATGAGAATGGTTCGATTGACAATACCAAAAAGATGGTGCTGGAAGGTCTTTCGGAAGCACTTCATGTATCTATTGAATGGCTCAGAGGGGAAACCGATGAATACGAAACTGATATTACGGATAAGAAAGAATTACAGATTCGTGATGCAATGGGCGATATTCTCAAACAGTTACCTCTCGACCTTAGTAAAAAAGGAAGATGCTTTTTCAAAGATTTACTGCTGTTGATGTTAAAGCAATATAACCTGTTTCTGGAATCATTCCAGTTTGCCTGCAAAATTACAAGGGCAACACGAATGAAGCTGATATTGCAAAGTAATGACTTTTG
>VOFK01004294.1_pt1 | contig 13269 bp, 21 predicted proteins | sample 5384121 | NCBI WGS metagenome assembly VOFK01 (sample SAMN12384730, study PRJNA508395) | human gut metagenome | isolation source: healthy gut J | host: Homo sapiens | reverse complement strand
CTCGGTATTTCGTTCAGTTACGTATTGCTGCCTGCACAAAAAGAGTTGCACTGGTGAACGTTATGCGAGGCCATATCGCATACGCTCAGCGCGGAGAGTTGACAAGTGCGCGGAGGAATCCTTTGACTTTGCGTTATGTGCGGAGTATGTTCTTCCCTGCTGTCCCGCAGGAATTTCCCATCCGCAGGTAGCAATGCTTGCCGCAGACTTTCAACGGTAAATATCTTGCTCCCAAGTCCGAGCATCTTGAAAACAGAGTTAAGGAAATTAAGGACGGAACTTTCAACGACCTTATCGAAGCGCTTATGGCAAACCCGTTGAAGAACTCAAAGAACTTTACAAGCAACAACAGAGAGATCGAGAAGTAAGCGAGGGAACGAGTTATGTATTCAAAAGAATTTGAAGCGTTCTGAAAGCCGTTGAAGCGGCAAGAGAAGCAAATATCGCTTATGAACCCGTTCGCATGACGGCTCAGGAAAAGGACGACCTCGCCGCTTATCACCCGGACTATAAAAAGAGCGAATTTTCCGTTCTTAAAATAGGTCCGGAACAAAGGCGAAGAAGTTCCTCACGAACTCTGCGAAATGTTGCAGGCGCACAGCCGTATAAAGGCTTCCGATGTTGATTTGAACGATGTTCGTTACGATGTTGACGTTCTTATCATCGGCGGCGGCGGGAGCGGGCGCTTCTGCGGCTATTGAAGCTGATAACGCGGGCGCAAAGACGATGATAGTTACAAAACTGCGTATCGGCGACGCCAACACGATGATGGCGGAGGGCGGTATTCAGGCGGCTGACAAGCCCAACGATTCTCCCGCGATACACTTCGTTGACGCCTACGGCGGCGGACACTATGCCGCAAAGCGCGAACTTCTGCAAAACTTGTTTGCGACGCTCCCGAGGCAATTCAATGGCTCAATGATCTCGGCGTTGAGTTTGACAAGACTCCCACGGAACAATGATAACAAAAGCGGCCGGTATGGTAATTTTGACAGCAGTAGCCATAAGGACTTATGGCAGGATGTGAAACAGTATTGAAATACAAACACTTGAAAAATGGAGTCATAAACCGGGGGACAGGATCGTGGTTTAAAGGGGTGAAGGAAAAAATCCAGAACGCGCAGACCGATACCGGTACAGCAAGCACGATCGCAGACAGTTTCGTATCTGAGAAGGTTGATATGATTTGTGCCATCGCTACACCATGTGCAGCCAGCGCCTACAATTCAGCTATGAATGCAGACATTCCAACAGTATACACAGCAGTTTCAGATCCTGTTTTGTAGCAGGTCTTGCAAAGGAGGACGGCTCAAGTGTCGGAAACATCACAGGCTCATCAGACGTGCTTCCTGTTGAGGAACAGCTGAAAATGATCCGGGAAATGATGCCGGATGCAAAGAAGATTGGTATTCTTTATACCACAAGTGAGGCAAACTCTTGCAGCACCATTGAGGAGTACAAGGAGCTTGCAGATCAATACGATTTTGAAATCGTTGACACCGGAATAAACACATCAGCAGATATTGAGATTGCAGCATCAGATCTTGTTTCCAAGGTTGACTGCCTGTGCAACCTCACAGACAACACAGTGGTAAATGCACTCCAGACTGTTCTCGACAAGGCAAATGGAGCAAAGATTCCGGTATTCGGAAGTGAAATTGAGCAGGTTAAATCAGGCTGTGTCGCTTCAATGGGAATCGATTACTACCAGCTTGGAATCGAGACAGGAAAGATGGCAGCAAAGATTTTAAAGGGTGAGGAGAAAGCCTCTGACACTCCGTTTATCACAGCTTCAAAGGCTGAGCTTTATGTAAACACTGCAGCAGCAGACAAGATTGGCATGACACTTGATGCAGATTATATCAAGGATGCAGCCGAGACATTTGATAAGATTGAAGTAAAATAGTTACGTTGATTTTTAAAGCAGGGGAGGATACACCGTGACACTAGTTTTAAGCGTTTTAGAGCAGGGCATGATTTATGCGATCATGGCTCTTGGAATATATATCACATACACCATACTGGATTTTCCGGATCTGACCGTGGATGGAAGCTTTCCGCTTGGAGCGGCACTTTCGGCGGTACTCATCACAAAGGGCGTTAATCCGATACTCACACTGCTTGTGACATTTGCGGCAGGTGCGTTTGCCGGAATGCTGACCGGAATCATCCATGTGAAGCTCAAGGTGCGTGACCTTTTATCGGGAATTATCATGATGACAGCGCTTTACACGGTGAATCTTCGTATTGCAGGAAGAGACAAACCTGCCAATATACACAATATGACCACACTTTTCGACAATGATTTTGTCAGAAATGTATTTAAGGGCGGCTTAGCACAGTTTTCAAATGTAATTATCATCCTTGTTATCACACTTGTGATGAAATTCCTGCTCGACTGGTACATGAGCACAAAGTCAGGATATCTGCTTCGCGCTGTAGGTGACAACGAGACTATCGTTACATCTATGGGTGTGGACAAGGGCATCACAAAAATCATCGGCCTTGCAATCGCCAACGGCCTTTGCAGCTTAAGCGGATGCATTTTTGCACAGCAGCAGAGATATTTCGACGTATCAATGGGAACCGGAACAATGGTTATCGGACTGGCGAGCGTTATTATCGGAATCAGCCTGCTTAAAAAGGCAACATTTTTGCGTGTGACCTCGAGTGTTGTTATCGGTGCGATTGTATACAAGGCCTGTGTGGCAATCGCTATAAAGCTTGGTATGCCGTCGAGCGATTTGAAGCTCATTACAGCGGTATTGTTCCTCATCATTCTGGTGCTTGGAATGGATAGAAACAAAAGAAAGAAGGTGGCATAATGTTAGAGCTCAACCATATCCACAAATTATATAATCCGGGAACAGTCAACGAGATATGCCTCTTTGATGATTTTAATCTGAAAATAGATGATGGACAGTTTGTTTCCGTTGTAGGAAGTAATGGCTCCGGAAAGACATCTATGCTCAACATCATCTGCGGTTCTATCCCTATAGATGGTGGCAGCATTGTGGTAAACGGCACTGACATCACAAAGCAGAAGGATTTTATCAGACACCGCCGCATAGGCCGTGTATTTCAGGATCCGTCAAAGGGAACCTGTCCTTCCATGACAATCCTTGAAAACCTGTCCATAGCTGACAATAAAGGAAAGACATACGGTCTGGGCCGTGGTACAAACCACAGCAGGATAGAGCATTATAAGGAGATGCTTGCGGAGTTAAACCTCGGACTTGAGGATAAGCTTCACACAAAGGTTGGGGCACTTTCAGGAGGTCAGAGACAGACACTTGCGCTTCTCATGGCTACGATGAATCCAATCGAGTTTCTAATCCTTGATGAGCACACAGCAGCCCTCGATCCAAAGACTGCTGAGATTGTAATGCAGCTCACAGGCAAGATTGTGGCAGAGAAGAAGGTCACAACAATCATGGTCACACACAATCTGCGCTACGCTGTTGAATACGGAGACCGCCTTATTATGATGCATCAGGGCAAGACGATAATCGACAAGGCCGGCGCCGATAAGAAGGCTATGCAGGTTGATGATATTCTTGGAACATTCAATGAAATTTCCATTGAGTGTGGAAATTAAGAGTGATGGGTCAGACAGGATTGCCTGGCCCTATAAAAATATATAAAACTGGATATTTACATATAACCATTCTGCTGTAAAATATCGTTAGATTTTACAGAAAAGAGGAATTGGTTATGAAACACGAAAAATATTTACAAATTGACATTGACTGCGCTGATGGCAGCATTATCTTATGTGGTATTTACATTTTTACAGATCAAGGTAACACTTCCGGGGAGATGCAACATCCTTCCATCTGGGTAATGCGGTATGTGTACTTGGTGCACTGCTTCTCGGCGGTGTGTATGGCGGAATCGGCGGAGCAATTGGTATGACGATTGGAGATCTGCTGGATCCGGTTTATATTGTGTATGCGCCAAAGACATTTATTTTGAAATTTTGTATCGGTTTGATCACAGGACTGATTGCACACAAGATTGGTCATATCTCTACATCAAATGACAATAAGCATGTATTAAAGTGGACAATTATTGCCACGGTCTGCGGACTTGGATTTAATGTGGTATTTGATCCACTGTTCGGATATTTTTACAAGCGTGTGCTGATGGGAAAACCGGCTGCAGAAGTGGCACTGGTATGGAATATTACAACGACTTCTGTCAATGCCATCATTTCTGCCGTTGTTGCAGTAATTATCTACATGGCACTTCGTCCGGCACTCAAGAAAGCAAAATCTGTTTCTTACATTAAAATAAAAGATAATGAAAAAGAAAGAGCGGGCACCGTCAGGTGTTCCGCTCTCTTTTTTTTGGAATCAGTAGGTTAAGCTGATATCCCCGGTATCGTTGGAAATGGTCAGCGAGTGTGAGGAATCGCCTTGGTTGGAGTAACTGCGGTGACAGTAGGTATCATTAACATTTACATCTCCGACACCGGTTCCTAATTCTATATGGTAACCGGACAGGTCTTCCTTGCAATCGAGATCGACATCTCCTACATTACTGGTAATTTCCATGGAAGTAAAGGTACAATCTTCCAGATCAATATCGCCCACATTTGCATCCAGTGTGGAAGTCTCCAGAGTGCAGTTCTCCAGATCAATATCTCCGACATCGGCACGCAGGTCAAGTGCCAGAACGTTCAGACCGGACAGGTCAACATCGCCCACGTTTGTATGGAGTTTTAAATCGGTTAAAGTATCGGCGACCGTGATGGTTACAGAGCATTTTTTTTTGTTTCTGCCGAGAGCATTGTGGGCTTTGGCATACTGTGTGATTGTCAGGCAGTTGTTTTCTACTTTATATTCCGGGGTAAGCTTTTTGCTGGCTTTGCAGGTGATGGAAAAAGTGTTCCCCCGCTGGATGGTTAAATCGACAACATTTAAGTCGGCATTGATGGATGAGAAGGCATCCAGATTTTTTTGGCTGGCATCTACGGATGTGGATATACCATTATCGCTATCATCATTGTCATCACTATCGTCATCATCATCATCCCAGTCAGAGATGGCCTCTATAAATTCGCTGAAAAACGGCAGTCCTTCTGCCACGGAGAGACCAAAACGCACCAGATGGTAGCCGGTTCCTGCAATGATACAGAGAATCGTAATGACGGTAATAAGGATTAAATAAACATTTCGTTTCATGACAGTTCTCCTCCCATTAGTTTTTACTGATGTTTTTGATCAGGGATTCTACAATCGCAGCAATCGGCCAGACAATCCAGGTAATCCCACCAGTCGAACGAAAGAAAACTCCAGATCAGGTAAAGGCAGGTGATGGTTGGCCAGTAGACGGACATGATTGCAGCCAGTGTGGAATTATGGTACTGCTGGCGGTCCTGCTGCTCCGGAACGTAGTTTCCGCCAATGGTGTTCTGGTTGTTCAGATGCAGCAGTGTGCGATATCCGCCCATGCGCATGGAACTGATTACAATCAGGAAAACGCCGATGGCAACAAAGATTAATACAAACCCGGCGGAACAGTCCTCAAGTGTATCTGCCGCAAAACTGGATGCCGCATCTAAAAGGATCGGTGGGACAACACTTAAGATGCACAGCATGATACCTATGGTCAGCAGGAGCGCATGTGTGCTTTTTATAATGTTCCATTTCGTGATGGATGTAGTCTGTGGTGGCAAAATCAGTAACGAAATTTCCTTCCTCTAAGTGTTTCCAGTGTCCCATGCATACATTCGAATAGACAAGCATGCCCACACCGATGGCTATGAAAACAAACATCAGAATAATACCGGATGCATCAAGTACATCACTGCTTTGCGCAGCGAAGTATCTGCAGCAGCCCCGAAAAAGATCGGACAGCAGGCAGAAAGGATAAACAAAAAATACGCTTAGTGCCACAAAGTAGGAATGACGGGAATGTTCCCGCAGAAACTGTCTGACATCTTCCATAGAGAGCGATACAGCATTGGGAGTCTGCTCCTGTCGCGGCTGGTGAACAAACTGTTTTGATCCCAAGATCTTCTGCAAGTTCGTCGAGATTTCCAAATTCCGCGATGACGGTGCCAACCGCTTCATTTTCCGATTTTCCCTCATTTTTTAACTCGGTGTATTTGTCTTCCATCATCTGCCAGAGCTCGTTTTTGGCTTTGTATACTTCTGGCGTGTTTGGAAGATTTAAAAACATAGTTTCCAGATAATTTCTAATAGCTTCCATTTTCCGTTTCCCTTTCCTGATAAACTGTTCTACAACTTCCTGCGTAAGCAGCCATTCCCTCACATTTTTCCTGATAGTAAGCACGCCCTTTGCCAGTGATCTGGTAGTAGGTACGGCGTTTGCCGGTTGCAGTGTTCTGATCCTGAAAAGATGTGATATAGCCATTTTTCTCCATACGTGTAAACGCAGAATAGAGCGTGGTCTCCTTGATAATATATTTTTCATGGGAGAGCGTTTTGATCTGTCTGGAGATTTCATAACCATAGGATGGCTGATCCAGCAGAAGATAAAGAATCATGGTGTCATTGTAACCACGGATAACATCACTGCTGATTGCCATATGCATTCCTCCTTACTTTATCTGTCGTATTTCGTCTGTCGTTGCTACGATAGATGTACTACGTCTGATGAAGTAAATATAACAGAATAGAGGAAACACGTCAAGTGGAAAATAAAAAATCCCCATGAATAAATCATGGGGAAGGTGATTATTTATGCTATTTTTTTCCCGGCAGCAAGTTTTCTACGGAATTCCTGCGTTAATTGTCGGAGTTTTTCATCCGGTACAAATTGCTTTTAGGGTTTCTTCATCCATGGCAACACGGTTATCCATGGTTTTCATGATGTCGGTCACCTGCATTTCCTGATAAACGTTTTTTTGTCACTCAGGTCGTAGATCTGATTGTCAGAAAAGGCGCAGGACAACCGGACGCATAAAATCACGGGTGTTTTCTATAAGGACAATGCCTTTATCACCTGTGGAAAGATCAACACTGGCGGCCTTTGGAACAATATGAATACACTCTGCAAGTGCTGTGACAAGCACCGGAAGAAACTTCTTTGGGTATTTTTTGAAATACTGCATGGCGGCAATTTCTGACATCGGTTCATGGCCGCTGTTCATCGCAGTCATCTGGTCAAACCAGTCGGCGATGCGCAGAATGGATGCCATTTCCTGTAATTCCTGATCCGGAGCGGTTGCGAGTTTTTCCAGGTGGTCTTCATATACATAGGGTCTGCATCAGAGCCAGTGCGCGTGGAAAAAAAGTCAAAATCATTCCGGTACATGGAAAGCGGAACGAGTCCTTTTCCAGAGAAAGCTGGATGACATCCTGATCGGATGAGGACAGGTCGTTCATTCCTTTTTCCAGAATATTCCGCGGAACATTCCGGTATCCATTGTCATAAAGAAGGGCAGCCGTGGTCAGTATACGGAGTTTTTCCTTCGGTAGTCTCAGATGGGCGCCCATCATGGTTACAAGTATTGCGGTGCTGATCGCATGCTTGTACATGAAATCATCACTGCTGCGCAGATTCTGGTTAAAATTCACACGGTGTTTTAAAGACCCGTAGTGGGAAAGGATATCTTCCAGAAATACCGGGTATTTTCGAGTTTTCTGCGCTCGGTAATGCAGTTTAACACTTCCGGAGACGGAAAATGTATACCGTCTGTAACTGCTCAAACTCCAGATCTTCACGGGAAAGCGGAGGAAGCGGTTCGGCCGGCTCGAGAATGTAGACACCGATCAGACCGAAATTTTTTGCACTGGCAATTCCCCGGCGCGGTGAGTGCGGAATTGCGCTCATAAAGCAGCACACCTTTTTATTGTAAATTGGTTTGGCAAGACGCATGCCTGCCTTTAAGTCTTCTGTTCTTACAAATTTCATATCACATGATCCCCCGTTTGGTTCCCCTCAGTATTGCTTGAAATATACCATAAATATACCATGAAACAGAGCCGGTTGCAATAAATGAAGAATTTTTTTATGAACAACGTAGGTTTTCATTGATTTTGTGCGGAAAATGTGGTATTATAGACATTGTTAAAAAAATTAACAGCATCATTGGGTGCGAGTTTGATTTAAAGGAGAACGAAGAATGGCAAAGAAAGTAGTTTTAGCAGGCGCATGCCGTACCGCAATCGGCAAGATGGGTGGAGCATTAAGCAATACTCCAGCAGCAGATTTAGGTGCAATTGTTATTAAAGAGGCTTTAAGCAGAGCAAACGTTAAGCCGGAGATGGTTGACGAAGTTAAGATGGGATGTGTTATCCAGGCAGCACAGGGACAGAACGTTGCACGTCAGGCTTCCATCAAGGCTGGTCTGCCGATCGAAGTTCCGGCAATCACAATCAACGTTGTTTGTGGATCCGGTCTTAAGTGTGTAAACGATGCTGCAACAATGATCATGGCTGGTGAGGCTGATATCGTTGTAGCAGGCGGTATGGAAGAACATGTCTATGGCTCCTTACGCTATGACAAAAAGCTCGTTTCGGATACAGAATGAACAATGCAACAATTATCGATACAATGGTAAACGATGCATTAACAGATGCCTTCAACCACTACCACATGATGATCACCGCTGAGAACGTATGTGATAAATATGGAATCACAAGAGAAGAATTAGACGAGTTCGCAGCAAACAGCCAGCAGAAGTGCGAGGCAGCTATCGCAGCCGGCAAGTTTGATGATGAGATCGTTCCGGTACCTGTAAAGGTTAAGAAGGAAATGGTTGATTTCGTAAAGGATGAGGGCCTCGTCCTGGAACAACAATGATGCTGAGTCTCTTTCCAAGTTACGCTGCTGCTCTGGTAAAGAGGGTGGACTTTTGTTACAGCAGGTAACGCTTCCGGTATTAACGATGATGGTGCAGCAGCAATCGTTGTTATGAGCGAAGAGAAGGCAAAAGAAGCTTGGTGTTACACCAATGGCTACATGGGTAGCCGGAGCACTTGGCGGTAGTTGAACCAGAGATCATGGGTGTTGGTCCCTGTTGCTTCCACTAAGAAAGTTCTTGCAAAGACCGGTCTTTCTATCGATGATTTCGATCTGATCGAGGCTAACGAGGCATTTGCTGCCCAGTCTATCGCAGTTGCAAGAGACTTAAAAAGTTCGATATGAGCAAGAGTAAACGTAAACGGTGGTGCTATTGCTCTTGGTCATCCGGTAGGAGCATCAGGTTGTCGTATCCTTGTAACATTACTTCACGAGATGCAGAAAGAGGGAGCAAACAGAGGTCTTGCTACTTTATGTATCGGTGGTGGAATGGGATGCTCTACAATCGTTGAGAAATACTAATTTTTTTTGCCAGATAAGATACATAGAGGGGGTGCGCTGCATCCCCTTGAAATGTGAATATATTTATTATTTAGGAGGAACTAAAATGAAGGTTGGAGTTATCGGTGCTGGTACAATGGGCCAGGGAATCGCTAAGGCATTCGCACAGGTTGACGGATATGAAGTAGCACTCTGCGATATCAAGCAGGAGGAGTGGGCTGAAGGCGGAAAAGACAAGATTGCAAAAAAGGTTATGCAAGACTTGTAGAAAAAGAAAAATGACACAGGAGAAGGTTGATGGCATTCTTGCCAAGATCACTCCAGGCTTAAAAAAGAAGATCTTTGCAAGGACTGTGATCTGATCGTTGAGGCAGCTTTTGAGGATATCAACGTTAAGAAGACAACATTCGCAGAGCTTGACAAGATTGCTAAGCCGGAGTGTATCTTCGCTTCAATACATCAAGCCTTTCTATCACAGAAATCGGAAATGGTCTTACCCGTCCAATGGTAGGTATGCATTTCTTCAATCCTGCAGACCGTATGAAGTTAATCGAGGTTATCGCTGGTGTGAATACTCCTGCAGAGACTGTAGATGCGATCAAGAAGATTTCTGAGGAGATCGGAAAGACTCCTGTACAGGTAAATGAGGCTGCCGGCTTCGTAGTAAACCGTATCCTGATCCCTATGATCAACGAAGCTGCATTCATTAAGATGGAAGGTGTTTCTGATATCGCTGGTATCGATGCTGCTATGAAGCTTGGTGCAAATCATCCAATGGGACCAAGTAGAGTTAGGTGATTTCATTGGTCTTGATATCTGCCTTGCTATCATGGATGTACTTTACAAAGAGACAGGCGACAGCAAGTATCGTGCATGCCCACTTATCCGTAAGATGGTTCGTGGTGGTAACCTTGGTGCTAAGTCTGGTAAGGGATTCTACATCTACAATGCAGACCGCACAAAAAGACACCTGTAGACGCACAGTAGAAAAGTATAAATAAAAAATAAATCATAATTAAGGAGTGTTAAAATCATGGATTTTACTTTAGACAAGAAACATGAGATGGCTCGCGGTCTTTTTTCAGAGATTTCGCTGAGACAGAAGTAAAACCTCTTGCACAGGAGACAGATGAGACAGAACAGTTCCCGGCTGAGACTGTTGCAAAGATGGCAAAATACGGATTCATGGGAATTCCGGTTCCAAAAAGGAGTACGGCGGACAGGGATGTGATCCTCTGACATACGTTACATGTGTTGAGGAGTTATCAAAGTTTGTGCAACCACCGGCGTTATCGTATCCGCACATACCTCTCTGTGTATCGATCCATTATGACCTTCGGTACTGAGGATCAGAAGAAGAAATATGTAGTACCGCTTGCGAAGGGCGAGAAGCTCGGTGCTTTTGGTCTTACTGAGCCAGGCGCTGGTACAGACGCACAGGGCTGCCAGACAGAAGGCTGTATTAGACGGAGACGAGTGGGTATTAAACGGCTCTAAGTGTTCATCACAAATGGTAAGGTTGCAGATGTTTACATCGTAATCGCAATCACAAGCGTAACAGAGGATAAGAGAGGCAGAAAGAAGAAGAACTTCTCTGCATTTATCGTAGATAAGGGAGCTCCTGGTTTCTCCTTCGGAACAAAGGAGAAGAAGATGGGTATCCGCGGATCATCTACATACGAGCTGATCTTCGAGGATTGCAGAATTCCAAAGGATGCATTACTCGGTCAGGAAGGAAGAGGTTTTGCGATCGCTATGCACACACTAGATGGTGGACGTATCGGTATTGCTGCTCAGGCACTTGGTATTGCAGAAGGTGCTTTGGATCGTTGTATCGAGTACACAAAGGAAAGAAAGCAGTTTGGCCGTTCTATCGCACAGCAGCAGAATACACAGTTCAAGCTTGCTGATATGGCTGCAAGAATTGAGGCTGCACAGCTTTTAGTATACAAAGCTGCTATGGCAAAAGCAACACAGAAAGTATATTCCGTAGAGGCCGCAAAAGCAAAACTGTTCGCAGCAGAGACTGCTATGGCTGTTACCACAGAAGTTGTCCAGTTATTCGGTGGATACGGATATATCCGTGAGTACGACGTAGAGCGTATGATGCGCGATGCCAAGATCACAGAGATCTACGAAGGAACTTCCGAAGTTCAGCGTATGGTTATTTCTGGGTCATTATTAAGATAATCGTACAGTTGTATCACAAAGATTGAAGAAAAGGAGATAAATAATACATGAATATCGTAGTATGTATTAAACAGGTTCCGGATACAAAGGGCGGCGTTAAGTTCAACCCGGACGGTACATTAGACAGAGCTGCAATGCTTACCATCATGAACCCGGATGACAAAGCAGGTCTTGAGGCAGCACTTAGAATTAAGGATCAGAACGGTGCAAAGGTTACTGTTCTTACCATGGGACTTCCAAAGGCAGATGCTGTTCTTCGTGAGGCTATGGCTATGGGGAGCTGACGATGCTATTCTTGTTACCGAAACAGAGTATTAGGCGGAGCTGATACATGGGCTACCTCCACCACAATCGCAGGCGCACTCCGCAATCTGGATTACGATCTGATCATCACCGGACGTCAGGCGATCGATGGTGATACCGCACAGGTAGGACCACAGATCGCTGAGCATCTTGGACTTCCGGTAATCTCTTATGCTGAGATATCAAGGTTGAGGGGAGATTCCGTAATCGTTGAGCGTCAGTATGAGGACCGCTACCATGTAGTAAAGGCTAAAATGCCATGTCTGATCACTGCTCTTTCTGAGTTAAACGAGCCAAGATATATGACTCCGGGTGGAATTTTCGATGCGTGTGACAAAGAAGTTACCGTATGGGGCAGAGCAGACTTAAAGGATGTAGATGATTCTAACCTTTGGTTTGAAAGGATCTCCAACAAAGATCGCTAAGGCATCTGATAAGGTACCGAAGGGTGCAGGGAGAGAAAGTAAATCTGGATCCTGCAGAGTCCGTTGCATACTTAATCGGAAAATTCAAAGAGAAACATATTATCTAAGATTATAAGAGAAAAGTGGTGAGAATAACATTTCATCGTCCGGACAGCCTTGGATGAGGAAGCGTTTGGATTCGGGTCGCTTGTCAGACCAGTGATCCTCCGCATGGTACATCATGAGACCGTTGCCCGGGTCCGTGGCCGTTGAGAACGGATGGTTGTCGTACATGAGCAGAGACCGTCTTCCAAGCCCCTGGAAGAATGCGGACACATCGAAAGACTTGTACTGGAGCGAGAATCCGAAACCGTACGAGAGTTCAGGGGTGGTTGTCTTGTCTATCCACATCTGGTCATCGTCATCGATCTTGCCGTCATTGTTCAGGTCTTTGTACTTCGCGTCACCGGCCATCAGAGGATAGAGGGTGGCGAGAGAGGACTGGTCAGGAGAGTTCCGGATGTCCTCGTCGTCCTCGAAATACCTGTCGAAGACATACATCTTCATGCTGTTGATGGAATGACCTTTCTTGTACTGATAATCATATTCATAAGAAGGCTCGTCCATGAATTCTATCTCATTGTGCGCATAGGTCAGCGATCCTCTCAGGGAAAGGATCAGCCCATTGGAGAAAGCCTTGTTATAGTCCAGCGAGGCATCGATTCCGCTGTTGTCAACCTTGCCGATGTTACCCCAAGGCGTGATGCCGGAAAGGCCGAATGAAGACGGCAGAGACTGCCTTTGCATGAATATTCCGCTACGTTTCTCATAGAAGTAGTCCACTATGAGGTTGAGCTGCCTGAAGAGTCCAAGCTCCACTCCGATGTCAGTTTCCTGGATGTCTCCCATGTGGCTGTGGCGTTGCCGTAGGTAGAGATCTTCGGGGCCACTCTGCCCGTTCAGGCTTGGTCCAAGAGGCTATTCCATAACTTGAGTTCATGTTGACTGTTGAAAGGTAAGGAATCTGTCCGCAGTGCTGGAGAAAGATCACATCATTTAAACAAAGTCCATGAAAACTAATTTAAAACAACCATGG
>VOFK01002732.1_pt1 | contig 13269 bp, 14 predicted proteins | sample 5384121 | NCBI WGS metagenome assembly VOFK01 (sample SAMN12384730, study PRJNA508395) | human gut metagenome | isolation source: healthy gut J | host: Homo sapiens | reverse complement strand
TGAAGTTACGTATTGCTGTAGTGAAAGGAAAGTCCGGTTATGGATATGCTTTTCGTAAATGGAGAATTGAAATCTATGGCACGTTACCCTAATTATGATGAAAAAAGTTTGTTCGTTTTTAATGGCACATCTGCTTTTGGCAACAGCCCCGGAACGAGTAAAAAATGGAAATGCCCGGAAGGGGGATACCTTCATGCCATGCATAAACATGATTGGGGTGATTTTCATTATCGTATTACAGGCAAAAATGAAAAGGGAGAGTTACAGCTGGAAGGTGGTTGGCAGAATAACCGTCCTATGGGAATCCATAATGAAAACAGGATGGTGGAGAATATCTTTGAAGAATTGGATGCTCCGGGAGAATGGTACTATGATAAAAAAGAAGGCTGGTTGTATTATTATCCTTTACCTGATGAAAAAATAAACGAACTGACGTTTGAGACCCCGCAACTTAAAAACTTGATTGAGTTTGCGGGAACTTCATCCGAGCCGGTGAAGAACATAACGATTCAAGGAATTGAGCTGACACAAACGATACGGACCTTTATGGAACAGTATGAGCCTCTGCTCCGCTCGGACTGGACAATATATCGGGGAGGAACCGTTGTTTTCAGGGGAACGGAAAAATGTGCTCTGCGTGATTGTTATATCCATAACGTAGGAGGGAATGGTGTCTTTTTTGATAAATATAATCGCTATTCGGCAGTGACCGGTTCTTATCTGACTTCTATCGGAGCCAGTGCCATTTGCTTCGTCGGGGATGTGGCGGGAGTACGTTCGCCGAGTTTTAGGTATGGGAAATTTGTTCCTTTGGATAAAATGGATTATACGAAAGGGCCTCAGAATGACAATCATCCTGCTTATTGCAAGGTCTCTGATAACTTGATATGTACAATCGGTTTGTTTGAAAAGCAGATTACCGGAGTGGAGCTTTCCATGTGTCGCAACATAACGGTAAGTCATAACAGTATTTACAATACTCCCCGTGCCGGAATTAATATCAGCGAAGGCACATGGGGAGGACATATTATCGAATACAATGACATTTTTAATACCGTGAAGGAAACAGGTGACCATGGAACTATCAACTCCTGGGGGCGTGACCGTTTCTGGCATCCGAATTATAATATAATGACGCAAATAACGAATGAAAAGCCTGCGTTGATTTTGGCAGACGTGGTCGAACCTATCATTATCCGCCATAATCGTTTGCGTTGTGATAGAGGATGGGATATAGACTTGGACGATGGTTCCAGTAATTACCAGATTTACAATAATCTTTGTTTGAATGGCGGCATTAAATTGCGTGAAGGGTTTTATCGGACTGTTGAGAATAATATTATCGTCAATAATACGCTTCACCCGCATTTGTGGTTTAAAAATAGCGGAGATGTCTTTTCACGTAACATTGTAATGACCAAATATAAACCTATAAGTGTGCGTGGTTGGGGCAGAGAGGTAGATTATAACATATTTGCAGACAGTTTGGCGTATCTTGCAGCTCGCCAACTTGGTGGGGGATGCTCATTCTATAGTAACCACAGTCAAGTTTATGGATGCTGCGAAAGGTAATTTTAATGTAGCTGACGATTCTGAAGTCGTAACCAAAGGAGGATTCCGTAATTTTCCGATGAATAATTTCGGAGTGCTGTCTTCTCGTTTGAAACGGTTGGCTGCAAGTCCTGTGATGCCCGTTCCGCTTGTGGCAGGTCATGCAACGGATACTAAAACGATGTTTTGGAAAGGGGTAACGTTTAAGAATCTGGATACATTGGAGGAACGTTCTGCTACGGGTATGGATACGGAACGGGGAGTTTATGTCGTTTCTGTAGATGTCTTAGGTAGTAATCAAGTCCGAGATTTTATTGCTTCGAATGATGTTATTCTTAGTGTAAATGGAAAGCCGGTCAATAATTTGGATGATATGGAGGAGGCGTTGAAGCACGTGGATACAAGTAAAAAGGCAGAGCTTGTTATTTTCAGAAATCAGAAGGAACATAAAGTTGTTATTCCTCTTTGATTTTTATCCATGTTTTTACTTATTACATAATGAAATAAATGTCTGTCATATCTATCATTGATTTTAATATTCTTCTAATTATCAGAGAAATAAGTATGATAGATGCCTTCTATTAGGGGGGATCTATCATACTTTTACTGCAAAAAACAGGGTATCTGTCATAGATAAGGCAACCGGATAAAGGTCGCGTAAGCTGGCTTGTTTTTATTGTAATGGACCCGCATAAATCCGATTATCATGGCTTAATAATCCGCTTTGAAAGGCGTTAAATTTATAGCCCACAGCTGTGTGACGTACAGCCTCCATACGTGTGCTGTACGGTTTGCATGCGTGGGCTGTACAGTTTGCATGCGTGGGCTGTACAGCCTGCGTCTGTGGGCTATAAAAAGACTGATACTCCAACCGGATTATTAAGCTGCAAAATACGGGTTATCTTACTGTAAAACGTGCATTCTTATGCCTTATGTAGTATTTAATCCGGCTCTTTGCTCCTGGGTAGGGGGGGAGTTATTTTTGTGCTGCTGTACTTTCATTCCCGTAACGGTCTACGGCTGTAACGGCAAAATGTTTTTTGGCATTCCAAGGCAGGATAGGGGCGTAGATATAACTTGTCTCTCTGATATTCTGTGCAACGATATTTTCCGGCCGACTGGTGTCTACCGGATATTCATTCGATGCATAAATAATGTACATCGGATTATTACGTGGATCATTGTCGGTAGCGGCCTGCCATTTCAATTCCGTATATCCACTGTCGATAGTCCTTACTTTCAGTTCGGACGGAGCTGTGGGCGGAACATTGTCCAACCAGGGCATCGGTGGCTGTAAAGCCGGGTATGCGTAGAAGTTCTCGATTAGTTCATCATAGATGCCTTGAGTGTTCTCCATGAGATATTTTACCCGGTAGTGGCCTTCACCCGCCATTTTATGATTCCGGATGAAGTTTATTTGACGGTCTATCTCGTCCCGTGTCCATTTACCTTCGTCGGGATGAAGGAAATAGATGCCGAGCCCCGGAATAACTTGTCGTCCGTTGCTTTGCTCCTGCCAGTCAAGGGCAAAAGGATAGAAACTGTTTCCCTGAAAATACATCATTGGATATATCTGGTCCATAATACCTTCGCCAAGCCAGCCTTGCGGGTCTTGATAAACAGTGAAGAAAGCGTTCCACCCACGGGAAGGATAACGCGAAGTGTCCCGGTATTTCCCAACCGGACTGGCGCTGAGAAACTTCACCCAAGGCTTCATTGCTTTTACATCTTTATATATATAACGTACAATTTCAGAAATATTATCCCGCCGCCACTGGTCCAGTGTACGCCCTTTCCCGTATCGGCGGAAATCATATTTGTCGGGAAAGAGAGGGGCATTCTCCGGATAACGCAGATAATCGAAATGTACCCCGTCTATATCATAAAGGCTCACGACTTCCCGTACCAGTTTCATCAAATATTCTTTAGTTCCCGGATGTCCAGGATTAAGGAAATATTCGTTCTTGTAAGGTACGCAAATATCTTTCATCCGCTTGGTGACGGACCGGTTGCCGAGCGAGGCAACGTGTTTCCTGTTTCCCAACGGAATAGTTACCATCCAGGCGTGGCATTCCATACCCCGCTTGTGGCATTCTTCAATGGCAAAAGCGAGCGGATCATAACCGGGATTTCCGCCGGATTTCCCTGTCAGGATAGAATTGAAAGGTTCGATAGACGAAGGATATAACACATCCCCGCGTGTGCGTGTCTGAAACAGGACAGTATTGAAATTGGCAGCTTTCAGTTTGTCGAGGATATCCACCAGTTCTTCCTTCTGCTTGCGGATACTTTGAGGACTGACAACACGTGTGCAGGGCCAGTCGAGACCATACAACGCTGTGAGCCATGCGGCGCGGACTTCATGTTTGGGCTGCGCTGCCACGGAGAGGAAAGGAAACAAAAGTGAAAGAATGAGAATCGTTCGGCACATATTCTTTGTTTTTTGTTTTAAATCCCTGCAAAGTTAGTAAAAGTGTCGGTAATGTTGGGCTGTTTCGTGAGATTATGTTACATTTGCCAAGCTAAAAAAACGACACACTATGATACCATTTACTCTATGCCTACTGGCGTTGATAGTAGGCTATTTCACGTATGGGCGCTTGATGGAGCGCGTCTTTGGTCCGGACGACCGTAAAACACCGGCTCTGACCAAGGCTGATGGAGTAGACTATATTCCATTGCCGACCTGGAAGATTTTTATGATTCAGTTCCTTAATATTGCCGGACTAGGTCCGATATTCGGTGCAATAATGGGAGCTAAATTCGGTAGTTCTTCTTATTTATGGATTGTGTTGGGAAGTATTTTTGCCGGGGCGGTGCACGATTATTTTGCCGGAATGCTTTCCTTGCGTCATGAGGGTGAGAGTTTGCCGGAAATTATCGGACGCTATTTGGGACTTACGACGAAACAGATAATGAGAGGTTTCACCGTTATCCTGATGATTTTGGTCGGTTCGGTTTTTGTGGCCGGTCCTGCGGGATTGCTGGCGAAGCTGACGCCGGAAAGCCTGGATGCTACGTTCTGGATTATCGTTGTGTTTGCGTATTATATTTTGGCTACATTGTTGCCTGTAGATAAGATTATAGGTAAGATATATCCGTTGTTTGCAATTGCCTTGTTGTTTATGGCTGTGGGGATTCTCGTCATGCTTTATGTGAATCATCCCGCTTTGCCGGAACTGTGGGACGGACTGCAAAATACGAACCCGGAGGCGAGTGAACTTCCTATCTTTCCGATAATGTTCGTGAGTATTGCCTGTGGTGCAATTTCCGGTTTCCATGCTACACAAAGTCCTTTAATGGCTCGTTGCATGACTTCGGAACGTCATGGGCGTCCGGTGTTCTACGGTGCAATGATAACCGAAGGCATCGTTGCACTGATTTGGGCTGCCGCCGCTACTTACTTTTTCCATGAGAATGGGATGGAAGAAAGTAATGCTTCTGTCATAGTTGATGCAATCACAAAAAGAGTGGCTGGGAACAATCGGGGGGTGTGCTTTGCTATCTTGGGAGTGATTGCTGCTCCGATTACTTCGGGCGATACGGCTTTCCGTTCTGCCCGTCTGATTGTGGCGGATTTCCTGGGCTTGGAACAAAAGAGTATGCGTCGTCGTTTATACATCTGTATTCCGATGTTCGTGGCGGCTATCGGTTTACTTCTGTATAGCCTGCGTGATGCGAACGGATTTAATATGATCTGGCGTTATTTTGCCTGGGCCAACCAGACATTGGCTGTGTTTACCCTCTGGGCAATAACGGTTTATCTGGCGGTATCCAAGAAACCGTATGTCATTACTTTGATACCTGCCTTGTTTATGACAAGTGTTTGTTCTACTTATATATGTATTGCTCCTGAAGGTTTGGGACTGTCGCACGCAATCTCTTATTACATCGGTGTAGGATGTGTGGTGGTTGCTATTGTGTGGTTCTTTTGTCTGGCTGAGCAAGCAGAAAACAAGAAAATTATCAGAATGAAGAAAATAAAAAGATCAACGGGAGTTGCACTTGCATTCCTTATTTATGTATCCGTGACGGCGGCTTATCTGTTACCCCGCAATACGGAAGTGAGCCAGACGGAAAAGTATCTGACGGTGGCGGGTTCTTATGTCATTGTCCTGCTTCTTTGGCTTGTCCTCCGCAAAAAGGAACAGATGCGTGAACGCCGTAAAAAAGACGAACAATCTATTCACTTAAAAAAGTAAGTTTATGAAGAAATTAGCTTTAGCTATTTGTCTGCTGTTGGTATCGATAGCTGCACAGGCACAATTTGAGAAAGGAACTATGATTCTTAATCCTTCCGTTACAGGGTTGGACTTTTCTTACAGTAAAAATGATGATGCTAAATTTGGGATCGGCGCGCAAGCCGGTACATTTCTGGCAGACGGTTTTGCATTAATGGTAAATGCAGGAGCCTGACTGGTCACAACCGGTAGATATATATACATTAGGTACGGGAGCACGTTGTTATTTTTAATACTACAGGTGTTTATATCGGTGGTGGCCTCGATTGGGAACGCAGACGTTATAAAGGTGGCGGTCATAACAACGATTGGGGATTGGTATCGAAGCCGGATATGCTTATTTCCTGTCGCGGACAGTAACTATCGAACCGGCTGTTTATTATAAATGGCGTTTTGATGACTCCGATAATTCACGTTTCGGCATTAAAGTAGGATTCGGATTCTACTTTTAAATAATTTGAGAATGGAGAGTGGAGAGTTATTGCGCTATATTTGCTGTGCAAAACATCTCTCAACTCTCCATTTCTGACTCTTGACTTATTTCAGCTTTTCTTTCAGGAACTGACCCGTATAGCTTGCTCCGCAAGCGGCTACTTCTTCCGGTGTACCTACCGCTACAATGTTCCCACCTTTATCTCCACCTTCCGGGCCGAGGTCAATCACATAATCGGCACATTTGATAACATCCATATTATGCTCGATGATTACGATGCTATGTCCACGGCGGATCAAGGCGTCAAAAGCATCCAGAAGTTTACGGATGTCGTGGAAATGCAAACCTGTTGTCGGTTCGTCAAAGATAAACAGAGTCGGATCGGCTTTCTCCTGACTCAGATAGAATGCTAGTTTCACACGCTGGTTCTCACCACCGGAAAGAGTGGAAGAAGATTGGCCTAGTTTGATATACCCGAATCCTACATCCTGCAACGGGAGTAGCTTTTTTACAATTTTCTTCTGTCCGTGTTCATTGAAGAATTCAATCGCCTGGTTCACGGTCATTTCCAGTACATCAAAGATGTTCTTGTCGTGGAATTTCACTTCCAGTGTGTCGGATTTGAAACGTTTCCCGTGGCAGGATTCACATTCCAGAACGAGGTCTGCCATGAACTGCATTTCTACGGTAATGGTGCCTTCACCTTTACATTCTTCGCAACGTCCGCCTTCACTGTTGAAACTGAAATGTCCGGCTGTGTATCCCATCTGTTTTGCCAGTGGCTGCTCCGACCATAACTTACGGATTTCGTCATAAGCCTTGATGTAAGTCACCGGATTGGAGCGGGATGATTTGCCGATCGGGTTCTGGTCTACAAATTCTACATTCCGTAAGTCGCGCAGACTGCCTCCGATAGATGAAAATTCTCCCGGTCGGTCACTGCATTCGTCCAACTCACGCTTCAATGCCCGGAAGAAAATATCACGTACCAGCGTACTTTTCCCGGAACCGGAAACACCGGTAACCACTGTCATTACATTCAGCGGGAAGCGGACGTCTACTCCCTTTCAGGTTATTCTCGCGTGCACCTTTCAGTTCAATATAATTATTCCACGGACGGCGATGTTGGGGGACGGGAATTTCTTCTTCTCCCAAAAGATAGCGGACGGTATAACTGTTGCTTCCTTTTTTGAGGTCTTTCATGTCACCCTGATAGACGACTTCTCCTCCCAGACGTCCGGCGTTGGGACCGATGTCAATAATATAATCTGCCGCACGAATGATTTCCTCGTCATGTTCTACAACTACTACCGTGTTACCGAGTTGTTGCAGTTGGCGCAGCACATTAATCAGGCGGTCGGTGTCACGGCTGTGCAGACCGATACTGGGTTCGTCGAGGATATAGAGGCTACCTACAAGACTGCTTCCCAGTGATGTCGCCAGATTGATACGCTGGCTTTCTCCACCCGACAGGGAGTTACTGAGCCGGTTCAGTGTCAGATACCCCAGACCTACATCAATCAGGAAACGGATACGGCTGTTTATTTCCATCAGAATCCGGCGGGCTACATTACTGTCGTGCTCGTTCAGTTCCAAGTGATCGAAGAACTGCTTTAATTCGGAAATAGGCAGGTCTACCAGTTCGAAATATTCTTTCCGCCTACGCGTACATAGCCGGCTTCCGGTTTCAGACGGGTACCGTGGCATTTCGGGCAAAGTGTTTTTCCGCGATACCGGGCAAGCATCACACGATATTGTATCTTATATTGATTTTCTTCAAGCATCTTGAAGAAGTCATTAATACCGTGGAAATATTGGTTTCCTTCCCAAAGCAACCGGCGCTGTTTGTCCGTCAGTTCATAATAAGGGAGTGAAAATCGGGAAGTCGAATTTCTCCGCATTGTGGATCAGCCTTCTTTCCATTCTCCCATTTTTTCACCGCGCCAACATACGATCGCTCCTTCATAAACAGATAAAGAACGGTCGGGAACCACCAAATGCTCATCTATACCGATAACTTTGCCGAAGCCCTCACAGGTGGGGCAGGCACCGATCGGGGAGTTGAATGAAAACATCTGGTCATTGGGTTCTTCAAAAGTGATACCGTCTGCTTCGAACTTTGTGCTGAAGGAGAACAGTTGTGTTGTTCCGTCCGGCAGGTAAAAGCGTAGCATACAGGTTCCGTCGCCTTCGTACATGGCTGTTTCGGCAGAGTCGGTGAGGCGGCTGATAGCATCTTTGGTGTCGGCTACTGCCATACGGTCTACCAGCAGATAAACTTCGTCGCCTGCTACGGGCTTGTATTCATCAATACGTTTCATCTCACCGTTCACTTCGATACGGTTGAATCCCTGTTTGAGGTCTATTTCCAGTTGCTGTTGCAGGCTGCGGTCTTCACGCAGGTGGATAGGGGTCAGTACGGTGTATCTTGTCCCTTCTGGGTGTGATAGCATACAGTTGATGATGTCTTCCGTCGAATGTTTCTTCACTTCCTGTCCGCTTACAGGGCTGTATGTCCTCCCTACACGGGAATACAGCAAACGGAGATATTCATAAATTTCTGTGGAAGTTCCTACGGTGGAACGGGGATTGCGGCTGTTAACTTTCTGTTCTATGGCAATCGCAGGCGGGATGCCTTTGATAAAATCGCATTCCGGTTTGCTCATTCGTCCGAGAAACTGGCGTGCGTAGCTACTTAGGCTTTCTACGTAGCGGCGTTGTCCTTCTGCGTAGAGGGTGTCAAAAGCGAGAGATGATTTTCCTGAACCTGATAATCCGGTGATGACAACAAGCTTGTTGCGTGGAATATCTACATCGATGTTTTTAGGTTGTTTACTCGTGCGCCTTTGATCGAAATATAGTTATTTTCTGACATAAAATGCTCCTTGTTTTATGGTAGTCGGCAAAGTTAGCGAATTTATCGGGAGTTTGTATTATCTTTGCGTCACATTATTACGATTTAAGAATATTATGAAGCTGAAAAACTATCTTTTTTTACTTTTTGGCTCTTCTTCTGGCTGTGGGAGTGAGGGCACAGGTGCCGACGGGCGACAAATATCCCAAACGTGAGTTTCGTGCTGCATGGATACAGGCTGTCAACGGACAGTTTCGCGGTGTTCCCACAGAACAACTGAAACAAATACTGATTAGCCAGTTGAACTCGCTTCAAGGGGCGGGTATTAATGCGATTATCTTTCAAGTGCGTCCCGAAGCGGATGCGTTGTATGCTTCGCAACATGAACCGTGGAGCCGTTTTCTGACAGGGACACAAGGACAAATGCCTTCGCCTATGTGGGACCCGATGCAGTTTATGATTGAGGAATGCCGGAAACGGAATATGGAGTTTCATGCCTGATTAATCCTTATCGGGTGAAAACCTCCCTGAAGAACCAGTTGGCGCCGGAACATATATATAATCAGCATCCGGAATGGTTTGTTACTTATGGAGCCAATTGTACTTCGACCCGGCACTTCCCGAGAGTCGTGAATATATCTGTAAGATCGTGACGGATATTGTGTCCCGCTATGATGTGGACGCTATCCACATGGATGACTATTTCTATCCTTATCCCCTATTAAGGGAGTCGATTTTCCCCGATAACGCGAGTTTTGCCCGTTATGGCGGAGCTTTACTAACAAGGCGGACTGGAGACGTAGTAATGTGAATGTGGTTGATTAAGAAATTGCACGAAAACCATTCGGGGGGGTGAAGCCGTGGGTAAAGTTCGGAATCAGTCCTTCGGAATCTATCGTAATCAGAAAAGGATTCGTTGGGAAGCAATACCAATGGCTTGCAGAATTATGACGATCTGTAGCTGATGTTCTGCTTTGGGCGCGTGAAGGCTGGATTGATTATAAATATTCCGCAGATTTACTGGGAAATCGGTCATAAGGCGGCCGACTATGAGACATTGAGTGAAGTGGTGGCTACGCATTCGGAGAACCGTCCGTTGTTATCAGCCAGTCAGTGACAAATACGACTAGCACGCTGACCCGCAGAATCCTTCTATGAATCAGCTTCCCCGGAAAATGGCTTTTACAAAGCGCTTACCAGACGATTGGCGGTAGCTGTCAATGGTATGCGGCAGCGCCCAAGTTGTTGAAAATCAGGGAAGATATCGCGATGCGCTGGTTTCGGAATATCACAAATATCCCGGCATTAATCCCGTATTCGACTTTATGGATGATAAGGCTCCGGACAAGGTGCGCAAGATGAAGAAAATATGGACTGAAGACGGCTATGTGCTTTTCTGGACTGCTCCGAAAGCCTGAAACGGAAATGGATAAGGCTGTGCAATAGCAGTCTATCGTTTTGTGGCAGAAAGAAAAATTTGAATCTTGACGACCCTTCACATATTGTTGCTATCTTACGTAATCCCTTTCTACAAACTTCCATACGAAACAGGAAAAACAAAAATGCCGTTATGTAGTGACAGCTTTAGATCGTTTACATAATGAATCGAAATCCGTAAGCAGTTAAAACTGTAAAGCGTATATAACACGATAAAAACGGTGAAATTGGCCTTGCTGAATGATAACGCAGTTTATTCACCGTTTTTTTGTTTACTGCTTTGTTTACCAGCCGCTCGTTACTAGAGCAGCAAATCTCTGCACAATACCACAGGCGATAATCATTATTATCGGATTGCTTTATATTTTCTTGTTCCGATGAATGCAATCAGAAAGATAATGATACCGATAACGAATGAATAAGTATCTTCCGTAGGCGAACCGAAGTTTTCTGCGTTCATTAATACCAACGCGGCGAGGCGAGTAATCCGACTACCGCCGGGCGTAATCCATTAAAAATAGACTTACCATTTGATGCAAGCTTCTGGTATTTTAGGAAGAATTCTACTGATGGTCAACATCAAGATGAAAGAGGGAAGACTACGGCAAAGGTAGCAATGATGGAACCCCATACGCTACCTGTAGAAGTAAACCCTACATAAGTAGCTGCAAGTTGATACCAATAGGTCCTGGAGTCATTTGGCTGATTTGGTGACAATATCCGTGAACTCCTGCGAACTCACCCATCCATAGCGGGGTTACCACTTCGCCTTGAATGGAAAGCATGGCATAACCGCCACCGAAGCCAAAAGAGCCCGATCTTTGAAAAAATGTATAGAATAACTGTAGGTAAATCATGTGATTAATAATTTATTATATAATAATTTTAGGCATGGGATTACACGGATTTCCCGGCTTTAGAATTATGAATCTGTAAAAACAACAGCGTTAATCCGCGCCTTCTCAACTCTCTCCATTCTCAACTCTCAACTTTTCTAAATTTCCCACAGGAAAACCTCCCACCGGCCGCAATAATAATCCAGATAGGGGAGAAGCCCAAACAGCCAGATTAATATTGCCGAGACAACAGGAATCCACAGATTGTTTGGTTTTTTTTTGCGGATCGTCCCATGGTAAAGAGTCGGCGCGCCGCGATGAGGTGCCACCACTGCCAGGGCGAATTCGCTTTAAAAATACGTTCCACTATCGGATTGTCTTTGAAACTATGAAAGAGAACAGGGCGATAGCCAATATGTAACGAAAGACGGCAAAAATTGTTCCCCAATACTGGCCAATGATAATACTTCCCGGATTCCGCAGCCTATTTTTAAAAATAAGAAATATTGACTGCCAAAATTCCCGGTGCGGATTCGAGATCGATAAAATGCAATCCATCCGTTTTCAATTTCTTTTTCTCACCATTGCATATCCTCTCAATGGCAGTAAGAAAGCGCCTATTTTAAAAAGATTCCAAATAACATTCTTTCTTTTCTCCTCTTCACTTTTCTTTGCTTTTTTTTTCTCTTTGCCACTGGGACTTACATTATAATGCTTCTTAAATACTTCGCGGAAGTACTTGGCGTCACTGAATCCCGTCATTTCTGCAATTTCTGTTGTACTTTATGTGTGTCTTCTTTTTAATGTGGTGTACAGCACGTTTCAGACGAATCAATCGAGGATATAATCTCTCCCCAATTGCCTGATCGTTAATGCCCTTAATTTATTGTAAAAACTTGTTGCGACTCATTCCCATCGAAGCTTGCATGAAAAATACATCTACCGTGAGAGAGCAGGATTGTCAATGTTATCTTCCACGTTCTTTTTTGACGTTTGCTGTAATTTCCAGTCCATGTCTTGCGAACAGTTGATGCGGTCTTTCATCATTCACTCATCATCAGATCTAGAATTTGCGAATTTGCTGCGCAATAGTGCACGGTTGTAACGGGTGGCAACATTGGCACTAATAGCACCAATATTGAATGAAGCTACAACGTATTCATCACGCAATCTGAAGTCCCGAGAAGGCATCTTTCTCATTATTAAAGCAGTCAGCAGGATAACAGGAATAATGAGGAGGTTTCGATATTATTCTTGACTAACATGATTGTCCCCACATTTCAGGCATCTAATGTGCAAATAACCAACTCAGTTTGGCACTCGGGAATAATCGCGTCAATGCTTCATAACTTTTTCCATTAGACTTAAAAAAACCTGCAATACTCCTCGGTTGGAGCAGATAGTTTGCACGGCTTTCATCGACCATACTTACATCAAGGATGGGCGTTAATATTTCTCTTTCTTTTTGTGCATTTCGTAGAATTTCAGGTGATGGTGGAACGTTATCAATCATATTTTCTAGCCGCTGTTTGCTCGGGTTGCCAGATGTGCTTTCCGGAAGCGCTTGCGTCTTTAGGGGAATGTTATTTTTGATAACCAGGCTCTGGTTTTCGATTAACGACGGGTAATCTTTCCTTTTATGCAGGCGGACTAGCTTCCATACAAGCATCAGTCCATTACCACTTTACTTTGGAATTAATAGCATTGCTGCCACGGAAATGAAGTTTGAACAATTTCTTTTGTTCATTGGCTGGGATGCCGATTCTGTGTCTCACAAAACTTCCACGCTCCATGAGTCAGATGTTTCTGAAACGAAAACCTGGCATTTCGGGTACTTATTTCAGTGCGTTCAATGTTCTTAAAGATTAAGATTCCATGCTTTTCTTTATCAAACCATACGTTGGCGTATTACGTAAT
>VOFK01003422.1_pt1 | contig 13273 bp, 18 predicted proteins | sample 5384121 | NCBI WGS metagenome assembly VOFK01 (sample SAMN12384730, study PRJNA508395) | human gut metagenome | isolation source: healthy gut J | host: Homo sapiens | reverse complement strand
CAGCGGCAAAAACAGACCGGTGAGTTGAGCATCATCTGCGACGGCATCTCGCGGCGGCGAATACTGCCGGGTGGACAACGCCGCGTTCAAGATTCTCAAACGCAATCTGCCGGGGAGCGATCACCTTCCTGCTCGACGCATCGTCGCGGATGCCCGACAAGGCGTTGCAACGCCGCAAGACGATCGGCGTGCGCATCCCCCGACAATGCGATTCCGCGGGCGATCGTCGAACAGCTGGGGTGCCGCTCATCACCGCATCGCTCAAAAGCGACGACGACGCGGGAAGTACTATGACCGACCCCGAACTGATCCACGAACGTTACGGCCGCGAAGTGGCGCTGGTCGTGGACGGGGGATACGGTTCGATCGTGCCCACCACGGTGGTCGACCTCACGCAGGAAGAGCCCGAAAATCGTGCGGCAGGGTGCGGCGGAACTCAACTGACGGACATAATGACACGATCCAATTCAATATGAACCAGAGGAATTTTTGGAACGACGCCGCGAAGTACGGTGCCGTCATCGGCGGCGCATCGGCCGTCTGCTCGTTGCTGGGAGACGCCACGGGAGCGGGATTTTTCGGACTCATCGGACTGGCCCTCTACATCGGGCTGCTCTTATACTACACACGCAAACGGGCGACATCCCGCTCGACACGCGAGGAGGAGTACGGATACGGCAGGCGGTTGGGATTCATCGTCGCCATGGCGCTCTTCGTGGGCGTTATCAACGCCGCCTATACGATCTTGGCCAGCCGCATCCTCTTCACGGACAAATACGCCGAACTCTACGAACAATCGTTCGCGCTTCTCTCGAAAACGGGGTTGTATACCGGCGAAATGATCTCACAAATGGCCCTGATGGTGCAGTCGCCTCTTTGGATCACCTTCTCGTCGGTCGCCGGACAAGCCCTGCTCGGCCTGCTGTTCGGACTGGTGCTCGCCGCCCCGCACAGCCCCGGCAACGATTCGACAACAATACGGAGGAGTAACCGGATGGAGAAGCGATTGGACATCTCGGTGGTCGTGCCGCTCTACAATGAGGAGGAGTCGCTCCCCGAACTGACGGCCTGGATCGACCGCGTAGCACGCGAAAACGGCCTCTCTTACGAAATCGTCTTCGTCGACGACGGCTCGACCGACGGCTCGTGGGAGACGCTCGAACGCCTCAAAGAACACTATCCCGCCCTGCGGGCGATCGGGTTCGCCCGCAACTACGGCAAGTCGGCCGCACTCTACTGCGGATTCGCTGCCGCCGAAGGCGACGTGGTCTTCACGATGGACGCCGACTTGCAGGACTCGCCCGACGAAATTCCCGACATGCGCCGCATGATCCTCGAAGAGGGCTACGACATGGTTTCGGGATGGAAACTCAAACGTCACGACCCGATCGGCAAACGCTGGCCCAGCAAATTCTTCAACTGGACGGCGCGCACCGTCTCGGGCATCAAACTCCACGACTTCAACTGCGGACTGAAAGCCTACCGCCGCAAGGTGGTCAAGTCGATCGAAGTCTACGGCGAGATGCACCGCTACATCCCGATCCTGGCCAAGGAGGCCGGATTCCGCCGCATCGGCGAGAAGGTAGTCTGCCACAGGGCGCGCAAATACGGCTCCTCGAAGTTCGGCATGGAACGCATGGTCAAGGGCTACCTGGACCTGATTACGGTCTCGTTCCTTTCGCATTTCGGCCGGTCGCCGATGTACTTTTTCGGCGGGTTGGGGACGCTCATGTTCCTGCTGGGCGGCTGCTCGACGATCTGGATCATCGCCGCCAAGCTCTACAAGCAGGCGCACGGCCTGCCGTTGCGGGCCGTCACCGAGCAGCCGCTCTTCTACCTTTCGATGCTTCTGGTCATCCTCGGCGTGCAGTTTTTCCTGGCCGGTTTCCTGGGCGAGCTGATCGACCGCAACGCCTCCGACCGCAACAAATACCTGATCGACAAGAATATCTGACAAACAGACGATTATGATACAACGTATTCAGACACTCTATCTGCTTCTGGCCGCAGGGCTGGTAGCCTGCGCCGCGTTCCTGCCCCTGGCCTCGTTCGCCAGCGGCGGCGAAGAGTTCCGCCTTTACGCCTTCGGACTGCGGACGGCGGACGGCGAAACCGTGCAATCGACCCTCTACATGGTCATCCTGCTGGCATTGGCGTTGGTGCTGCCGCTGACGACGATCTTCCTGTTCAAGCGCCGTATGCTGCAATTCCGGCTCGGCGTGGTGGAGATGATCCTGCTGCTGGGCGCACAGATCGTAATGGGCATCTACTATTTTTCTCAGCTATCGCCTCTTCTCTTCGTTCGAATTCCACGCCCAGAGCGTCAAACTGCCACTGGTGCTGCCGTTCATCGCCATGATCTTCACCTATCTGGCCGTCCGTGCCATTTTCCGGGACGAACTGATGATCCGTTCGATGGACCGCATCCGCTAAGAAAATATACGACCGTCTGCGATGCCGACCCCTTTCCCGACGGGTCGGCATCCGCTTTGTTTCCGCCTGAAAAGAAAAATCCGTCCGGAAAGAGCCAAAAAACATTACACTTTTTCATACTTTCAGCTAAAAATATATCGATTTTTTTAATTGGTTATTCCGATAAAAAGACCATAACTTTGATTGAAAATCCACTTTATAAAACGGATACGCAAAGCCATAAAATCATATTCACACTTAATTCAAATTCATTATGAAGCAATTAAACATTTGGAAAACATCGTTTTACACGATGCTGGCGATCGCCGCCGGGGCGTTCACGGCATGTGTGGACGACGATGTCGACAAACAGGCTCCCACGCTGGAACTATCGGAGGAGGCCGTCGCCTTCACCGGAACGGCTACCGAAGACGCGACCGTTACGGTGAGGAGCAACCGTCAATGGACGGTCGCCTACGAGGACGAAGAGACCCAAAAGGAGTGGATGTATTTCAAAGTCTCCGGCAACGAGGTCTCCGAGGGCATCTACAACGGCGACGGTACGGTCAAGATCACCGTCGGCGAATCGGCGCAGCCCCACATGGGCCGTCTGATTTTCACGCTGAGCAACAGCTACGGCGAACTCTACCGGAAATACCTGACCGTCACGCAGGGCAACTACGTTCCCCGACGGTCGGCGCCGTCGGCAAACTGGTCGAGTACATTCTGGGCAACAGCGACCTGAGCGGCGCCGTCGGCTCCGGACAAGGCCATGCCGCTCCAATACAGCGAGTCGACGATCGAGGCGGTCATCCTGGCCAACGACGCGGCGGGCAACAACAACCGCAAACTCTACGTGGGCGACAACAACGGCCTCGAACGGTCGGCCATCGTTCTCTACGGTGCCGATTTCGCCATGGCCAACGACCCCGTAACGAAGTATCCCGCAGGCCGTAAGGTCACGCTCAATCTCGAAAACGCGAAATACTACGCATTCAACAACGTGCGCCAGCTGACCGACGTCGTCGTCACCGTAGGCGACGAAGAGGTCGAACTGGTCGTTCCGTCGCTTTCGGTCGAAAAATTCAATACGGGCGACTATCAGGCGCAGTACGTGAAACTGAACAACATGACGCCCGCCCAGTCGTTCGTCGGCAAGCCGTGGACGGCAACCGAAAGCCAGTCGGTAACGCTCAACGACGCTTCGGGCAAGACACTGACCGTCTACATGAACAAGGCGCAGTTCGCCACCGGATTCGCCGACATGTACGTGGCCGACAAGACCGGCACGATCTACGGCGTGGCCGAAACCTATCGCGAAAACGCACAGCTCATCCCGACCAAAAAGGCCGATATCGCGGCTCTAAGCACGGATCAGGGGGGGGGTACGGATCCCGACCCGACGCCGGGCGACGCGATCTACTATGAATCCTTCGGTACGGCCGACGTATCGGACAAACCGCTTATCGCCGACTATACGGGCTGGGCGAAAACCGGTTCGGGTGCAGGCGAAGTCTCCTACACCGGCGAGGGCAATATGTCGATCCGCACCAGCGGAAAACTCAGCGCCGGCTACGACGGTGCTTCGGGCAAGAACAAAGCGTTCTTCGGAACGAACAATCCCGCCTTAATCATCAACAAGATCAAACTCGACGGAGCACAGGATCTGCAACTTCACCTTCGGTGCACAATATTCGAAAACGATCGACTATGATGCCGGTCTCTACGACAACGAGTTCAAACCGGAGAAATTCCACCTCGCTCTGAGTGCCGACGGCACCAGCTGGACGACAGTCGAGTACACCTATGCACAGGCCGACGAGTTCTGGGTATTCGCCACCTCGAAATTCAAGCTGAAAAACAAAGCGGCCTCTATCTCTACGTGAAATATGCAGTCGATGAAGCATCGGTATTCGCTATCGACGACGTGACGCTCGCCGAAGGCGAAGGCGGCACCGAAGTCGATCTGGGCGAAGGCAGCGAAGAACCCGAACCCACGCCGGGCGAAGCGATCACGGTGAACGAACTCTACCGGCTCGCCGAAACGGTTACGGGCAAGGACAAGCTCGTGATCGACGCCGAAAACAATCGCACGCTCGAAGCGGTCGTCGTAACCGACGTCGACGGCGGCAATGTTTCGGCCAATAACCTGATGGTAATGACCGAAGGCGCGACACAAGCCAAGAACGGTATCCTGCTGTTCAGCAGCGGCCAATACACCAATCCCAAAGATCCCGCATTCCCGTTCAAGTCGGGCGACAAGGTTCGTTTCACGCTTGTGAAAGGATTGGCCAAAGTGGCTAATTTCTCGAACTGCTACGAGGTAACCTGCGAATCGAGCGATGCAGCCACGTGGCTGACGGCCGAAGTAATCGGCAAGGCGCAACTCACCCCTGTCCCGCTCACATCGATCGACAATCTGATCGATTATCAGGGCATGCTCGTCACGGTCAAGAACGTCACTTCGCCCGCAACGGCCGGTAATTGGGCTGTGGGTACCACCACGTTCAAGGTCGGTTCGTCCGATCTGACCGTCTACGTGACACAGGACGCCGCCGGATTCGCAGGCAAGCAATACGCGGCTTCGAAAACGGGCGATCTGACCGGTTATGTCTCCCTCTATAAAGGCGCCGTACAGCTTTGTCCGCGCAACATGACCGATGCAGCCGCCTTCGCCGAGGGCGGCACGGGATCCCGAACCCGTCGATCCGGCGCACATCGTGCTCGATTTCTCGCGCGGAAAGGACATGGCGACACCCGCATTCCCCTACCACGACAAGGACGACTCCTCGTCCGCAACGGAGGGCACCTATACCATCGACGGCTACACCTATCATATCAAGGCCAGCGCCGACGGCAAGTTCTACTGGTTCTACAACAACTACAACGCCGAGACAAAACCCGAAACGGTTTACGAAGCCTTCTTCATCGGCACGACCGGCGCCTACATCGAACTGCCCGCCATCAGCGGCAAGGCGCTCTCGAAGGTCATCCTGACCGGCGCCAGCGGTGCTTCGGGCGACAGCGAAGCCGCGATCACGGACACGGCAGGCGCCGACATCGCCGGCGGCCTGTCGCAAGTAGTCGGCAAGGGCGAAGCAACCTACGACCTGAGCGGCACGGTAGCCAACACCTCCTACCGCATCACCGTCACGAAGAAAAACTGCCAGTTCGCCAAGATCGAACTCTTCTACGGCGAGGGAGGCGGCAGCACGCCGACCGAACCGACGCTGAGCGTCAACCCGACCTCGCTGTCGTTCGCGGCGAAGGATCAGGCCAAGACGATCGCCTGCACCGTGGCTAACACCGACGGTTACACGGTAGGCGCCTCGTCCTCCGACCCGGCCAACTTCGCCGCATCGGCAGCGGGCACGACCGTCACGGTCACCCCGACCGAGAACACCGGCAGCGCACGCAACGCCACGGTCACGGTCTATCTGACCAACGACGGCGGCGCGACCAAAGTCGCAGCGAAGACCGTCGCCGTCACGCAGGCTGCCGCCGGCGGTTCGGAACCAGCAGGCGATACCTACGACAAGATCACGAAAGTGGCCGAGCTCGTCAACGGCATGACGGGTTTCATCGGCTGCGAGCCGGGCGGAACTTACGGTCTTCAACTGGTTACGGGATTCGCCGCTTACGGTCAAGGATTCACCGCCGCTTACACGTATGACGAAACCAAAAAGACACTGTCGCTGACAAGCGGTAATTATACAGCTATCGAATTCACGTTCGAAGCCGTAGCCGACGGATTCAACATCAAGCAGGGCGACAAATACCTGATCGGTACGGGCATTATCGACAACGGAAAGCCCAAACAGGGGACTCGTTTTGGCCGATGCTCCGGCACAGCCCCTGGACATTCACGGAGGATGCCAGTGGCGTAATCGCCACGACGAGCGCATCGGGAACGGTAGACGGACAGGCATTCAACTACCCCGCCATCTATATGATGTGCGCAAACAGTGCATCGAGCCGGTTCCTGCGCCCTTATGTACAAGCATCCTACGGCAAAGGATTCTGCTTCTTCAAGAAAAACTGAGTTGACAACGATCGCCGGCGGGTAACGCCGCCGGCGATTTCTATCCGTTTCGAATGACTATGCAGACACACCTCCTCCGACAGTGGCTCCGACTCGCGGTCGCGGCCGTCGCAGTATTTTTTTCGCCGCCTGCGGCGACAGCGACGGCGATGCGGCGACAGCCCGTGTGGAGTCGTGCGAACTGGAACGGTCGTCGATCGTCGGCGGCCAGATCGCAAGCGGCGAGGAGACCGCTTCGCTGCGCGTGATCGTCGAGGTCTCCGGCAGCGGACAGCTGAACTACACGGCTACGATCACCAGCGGCGACTGGCTTTCGCTGAGCGCCCGCGACTTTTCGGCCGCAGGCCGGCAACGGCAAGGGACGGTCGACAGCGGCGAGAACCTGCTGTTCTTCTACTACAAGGCCAACGCCTCGGCGCAAAGCCGCATAGCGACCTTCACGATCGCTTTCGACGACGGTTCGGCACCCTACGACTTCGAGCTGACGCAGCTGGCGCCCAATGCGACCGACAATCCCTACGACACGCCGAAACAGTGGCCCGAGCTGCCTGCCGGCAAGGAGGAGGCAGACTATATCTATGCGGCCCACTATGCCAAGATGAACCTGAAAACCGTGCGCAACTACTCGCTCTGCTTCGACAAGAAACTGCGCGTGGCGCATTGGGTGGCCTATCCGCTGCACGCTTCGTACATCGGATCACTGGATCGCAGCGAAGCATGGGCGCCCGATCCGAAGATTCCGCAGCAGTACCAGCCTGCACTCTGGCTGGGCGGTTATCAGAACGGCAACGTCTACAACCGCGGTCACCAGATTCCGTCGAAAGACCGCACGACCGTCGAGGAGATGAACAAGCAGACGTTCTACGCATCGAACATGACGCCGCAGCGCGGCCAGTTCAACCAGAACATGTGGGCAGCGCTCGAAGCGAAAGTCCGCAGTTACGTCTGCCCGGATACGCTCTACGTCGTCACGGGATGTTATTTCGCCAACCTCGACGAATCGACGAAAGACAAGGCCGGAAACGTCTGTCCGGTTCCCACGAACTACTTCAAGGTGCTGTTGCGCACGCGCGACGGCGCGACCGGCAAGCGGATCGCCGACTGCAAGGCCTCGGAACTGAAAGCCATCGGATTCTGGGTCGCCAACGAAAACGGACAGCAGCTCGGCAGGCAACTTTGCCGCAGCGTGGCGGAGATCGAGAAAGAGACGGGATTTACCTTCTTCCCCGACGCCGACGCCTCGGTCAAGGCACAGAACAGCCCCGAACAATGGGGGATTTTAACCGCGTTTTCGACAAGCCGAGCGCAGAGCCGGACGCCGTCCGAGCCATGCCGGGACGAGAAAACGAAGAATGAAATTCAACAATTCGAATCATGAGAAAGAAACTGATAATCACAGCGGTGCTGGCGTCGGTCATGGTGATGTGCTTCGCGCAGAAGCCCCACAAGATCATGTTCTACAACATGGAGAACTTCTTCGACACCATCGACGACCCCGAAACCAACGACGAAGAGTTCCTTCCCGACGGTGCGAAGCGGTGGAATACGGCCAAGTACGACAAGAAACCCGCAACATGGAGCGCGTGTTGTTCGACATCGCCGCCATCGACCGCAACTATCCGGCGGTGATCGGCGTCTCGGAGATCGAGAACCGCTCGATCCTGGAAGACATCGCATCGACGCGCAAGCTCCTTCCGGCACGTTATGCGATCTGCCACTACGACTCGCCCGACCTGCGCGGCGTGGACGTGGCGTTCCTCTACCGTCCGGATGTCTTCAAACTCGAAGGCAGCGCCGACATCCCCGTGCGGATCGCCTCGCTGCCCAACTGGCGCACGCGCGGCATCGTGACGATGTGGGGAACGATCGACGACGAGCCCTTCCTCTTCATGGTCGCGCACTGGCCCTCGCGGCTGGGCGGACAGGCGGCATCGGCCTTTCAAGCGCAACGCCGCGGCCGAACAGATGCGTGCGATCGCCGACTCGGTGCTCAAAGTCAACCCCGCCACCAAGATCGTGGCCATGGGCGACTTCAACGACGATCCGACCGACGAGAGCGTCGAAGTCCATCTGGGCGCCAAGGCCAAGATCAAGGAGTTGCAGCCGGGCGATTTCTACACGCCCTTCGCCGACATGCTCAAAGCCGGTCTGGGAACGCTCGCCTACCGCGACGCATGGAACCTCTTCGACAATATCGTCGTTTCGGAGAACCTCGCTACCGGCTCCGCCGGCAAACTGAAACTCGTCAAGGACCCGTACAAAAAGACCAAATTCTACGGCAATATCTTCAAACCCTCCTACCTCATCCAGCAGGAGGGGCAGTATAAGGGTTATCCGCTGCTTGCGGACCTTCGTAGGCAACAATTTCCAGGGCGGATTCTCGGACCACCTGCCGGTATTCATCTACATTGCCAAATAAATCGATTCATTATGAAAATAAAGCATTTACTCACATTGCTTCTGACGATGGCGACGCTCCCTGCCCTCGCACAAGGCAGCGGCATCAAGGGAAAAGTCGTCTCTCGCGGCGACCGCGCGGCCATCGAGCAGGTGAAGATCACCTCACCCCCGGCGAACGACAGGCGACCTCCGACGCCGAGGGGGGCGGTTCCGTTCGACGACGTGGCTTCCGGGCGACTACACCCTCACGTTCGAAGCCGACGACTACGAACCGCTCGAAATCAAGGTTCGCGTGGACAAGCTCACGAAAGACGTCCGTTCGATCGCGCTGGTACCCGTCTATACCGAGGCGTTCGACGACTCGATCTTCGCGGAGTTCGACACCGAGACGGCCAACGACACGCAGTCGCTGCCCTCGTCGCTCTCCTCGTCGAAAGACGTCTTCAACAACATCGCCTCCTACAAGTTCGGCGAGATGCGTTTCAACCTGCGCGGTTACGATTCGCAGTACACCAACGTCTATTTCAACGGCATCCGCCTCAACGACGCCCTGACGGGCTACACGCCGTGGTCGCTATGGAGCGGTCTGAACGACGCCACGCGCAATCAGGAGAATACCACCGGTTTGCAGGCCGCCGACTACGGACTGGGCGGCATCGGCGGGACGACCAACATCAACGCCACGGCCTCGCAGATCCGCAAGGGTCTGCGCGTGAGCCTGGTCAACGGCAATTCGATGTACCGTTTCCGTGCGATGGTCTCCTACGCCTCCGGTCTGCTCGACAACGGCTGGTCGTATGCCTTCTCCGTATCGACGCGACAGGGCGGCAACGACTGGGTCAACGGCATCTACTACAACTGCTTCGGCTACTACGGATCGGTGGAGAAACGCTTCAACGAGCGCAACCGGCTGGCGTTCACGATCCTCGGCGCTCCGACCGAGCGCGGCGCGCAGCAGGCTTCGACGCAGGAGGTCTACGACCTGGTCGGCAACAACTACTACAATCCCAACTGGGGTTATCAGGACGGCAAGAAACGCAACGCCCGCGTGCGCAACTAACCACGAGCCGCTGATGGTCGTCAACTACACCACACGCCCGACGACCGCACGAAGATCGACGCAGCGGCCTCGTTCCGCTTCGGTACGAACGGTTACTCGGCCCTCACGTGGAAGGGCGGTGCCGACCCGCGTCCCGACTACTACCGCAACCTGCCCAGCTACTACATGGCCAACAACCAGTTCTCGAATGCGGCCCAGATCGCCGAGCTGTGGCGTACGAGCTACGACACCCGTCAGATCAACTGGGACCGGCTCTACGATACCAACTACCGCGGCGAGATCGACGAAGGGACCTACGGCGCCGGACACCGCTCGAACTACATGATCGAGGAGCGCGTCACACCGACCAGCTCGACCTGAACCTCACGGCGCAGATCGCCCGCACGTTCCGCGACAATTCGCGCCTCGTCGCAGGCATCCTCTACCGCTGGAACCGCACCGAATACTACGACAAGGTGAAAGACCTGCTGGGCGGCGACTACTGGGTGGACATCGACAAGTTCGCCGAGCGCGACTTCGTGGGTGAGGAAGAGAAGCAGAACGACCTCCACTACTACTACGAGCACGGCCACGCCCGCCGCGTGGAGGAGGGCGACAAGTTCGGTTACGACTACTACGCCAACATCCGTCAGGCCAAACTGTGGGCGATGTACAACTTCAACATCGCCGGACTGGACGGCACGATCGGCGGAGAAGTGGGCCAGGTGACGATGTGGCGCGACGGCCGCTACATGAAGGGCACCTACCCCTCCAACTCGTTCGGCAACTCCGAGGCGCTCGACTACTTCACCTATCAGGCCAAACTGAACCTCGCTTACCGCTTCTCGGCGGCGCATTCCGTGGAATTCAATGCCGTGGCGTTGCAGAATGCCCCCACGTTCCAGAACTCCTTCATCTCGCCGCGTACGCGCAACGAGGTGACGCCGGGTCTCAAAGCCGAGAAAATCTGGGGCGTCGACGCATCGTACAACCTCAGCTACCGCGGCATCAAGGCGCGTCTGTCGGGTTACTACACCATGATCCACGACCAGACCGACATCATCTCCTACTACGACGACCTGCAATCGACGTTCGTCAACTTCGCCATCAGCGGCATCGACAAGAAGTTCTTCGGTCTGGAATTCGGTATGACCGTTCCGCTCACATGGGTCTCAGCCTGAACGGGGCGGTAAGCGTCGGGCAGTACACCTACGACTCGAACCCCACGTTCGTTCAGCTGGCCGACAACAGTTCGAAAATCCTCTCGGATGTCGACAGCAGCATCGTCTACTGGAAGGACATGCGCGTGGAGAGCACGCCGCAGACGGCCGTCAACGTCGGCCTGTCGTACCGCAGCGACAACAACTGGTTCGCATCGGCCGACCTGAATTTCTACGACAACAACTACCTGTCGATGAACCCGCTGTTCCGCACCGACGAGGTACTGCGCGCCGGAGCGACCAACGCCGAGACTGCCGAGATGATCCGCACGATGCGCGCACAGGGAGAAATTCGACTCGGCCTTCGTGCTCAATGCCAGCCTCGGCAAGAACTGGTACATCAAGCGCAACTACACGCTCGGTTTCAGCCTCGACGTCAAGAACATCCTGAACAATCAGGATATCAAGACGGGGCGGCTACGAGCAGATGCGTCTGAACAAGATCAAGGCCGACGAGTCGAACACCAGTCTGGTGACCTCCTACGAACGGTTCGATCCGAAATATTTCTACATGTTCGGGACGACCTATTACCTGAACGTCTATTTCCGTTTCTAACGGCTGACCATTTCGTCAAGCCGAGCGCAGAGCCGAACGAAGTCCGGGATATGCCGAGGCGGAAATGGTACATGAAAACAAACGAATTAAAGAGCAAGAATTATGAACAACATCCTGAAAAATAGCCCCTGACGCTCGCCGTCGGAATCGTTCTGGCCGGTTGCTACAACGATTTCGACAATCCGGCGCCGGCAAAGGTCTACACGGACAAGGACTTCACGGAGACGGGCGCCGAGATCATTTCGATCAAGACCTGGAAGCGAAATTTACGAGAAATGGGGCCATGACGCCAACGGTCTCGGCCGCCGCGTGGTGATCGAGGACGACGTCGTCATCAAGGGCAAGGTCATCTCGTCCGACGCCGAGGGCAACGTCTACAAGTCGCTCTACATCTACGACGGCGAACAGGCCATCGAGCTGCGCCTCATGAACGACAACTACGTCAACTATCCGCTGGGACAGATCGTCTACGTCAAGGCGCAGGGGCTTTCGCTGGCCAGTTACCGCTATATGCTGAGTCTGGGTGCCGCGCCCGCGCTCGAACCGGACGGCACCTTCCCCTAACGACACTCCAAGCGAGCACGATTTCTCGGCTTCGGGCAACTCGAACATCCCCACCACGGAGATGGTTCAGCAGTATGTCTACCGCGGCGAACTCGACACGATCACGGAGGCCGACGTCACGGTCGTCGACAAGGACAACTACAAGACCGTACTCAACGACGACCTGCTGGGCTGTCTGATCCGTTTCGAGGGGCTTCGCAGCAGCTATACGACCGTCGACAGCAACACCTACCCCAACTATCTGGAAAACGTCAACGGCGTTACACCAACAAGTACTATCAGGACGAGGGGCTGCCGATCACGTGGGCCTACAATTACGACAACACAAGTACTACGGCTCGTCGCTTTCACCTACGAGACGACGCCCACGTCGCTCGAATCGGGCAGCTACGTCGTCCGCGTCAGCGGCTATGCACGGTTCGCCCTCAAAGAGCTGCCCGCCGACAACGCCATGGTGAACATTACGGCCATTTACACGAAATACTCGTCCCGCACGGGCGGGTTCATCACCTACCAGCTGCTCGTCAGCAGCTACAAGGACATCGAGGAGCTGTAACTCCCGACGTCCGACGTCAACTCGAACCGGAAGCCTTCCAGCTTCCGGTTTTTTCGTTTTTCGGCCGAGAAGACCGTTCATCCCCATAGATTTTTAACAATCAGTACGGTTTTCGAAGCATTCGACAAGAAAAAAGTCGAAATTCGGAGCGAACGAAACGACTTTTTCAGTAACTTCGCAGTCGTATACAACACTTTAATTTCTACACACATGACTACTAATAATTACAAAACCCCGTTTCAGCAGGGGGGGGGAAATTACGAAGCCCCGGAGCTGACAATCGCAACCGTATCGATTGAAAAAGGATTCGCGGCCACGGAACCCAACTCCAACGCGCCGCTCGAAGACGAATCTTACGAGTAACCGAAAAAAGTTTCCCGTCATGAAAAGATTCGTCCAATTTCTGGGAGCCGCGACTCTGCTGCTCTCCTTATGAAGCCACGCATTGCCGCGCAGTTATATCCCCCTGCCGCAAGCCAACAAC
>VOFK01003755.1_pt1 | contig 13277 bp, 29 predicted proteins | sample 5384121 | NCBI WGS metagenome assembly VOFK01 (sample SAMN12384730, study PRJNA508395) | human gut metagenome | isolation source: healthy gut J | host: Homo sapiens | reverse complement strand
CCCTCCCGGGCCTCGTCGATGGCGTTGGAGAGGATCTCGAACACCGCGTGCTCGCAGCCCTCCAGCCCGTCCCAGCCGAAAATCACCCCGCCGCTTCCGCACCCGGTCGGCCCCCTCCAGCATGGAGATGGATTCGTTGCCATATTCCCGTTTGCTCTTTTGCCATGGAAGTTCTCCTTTGTCCTATGAAAATGGGCCCCATGGGCCCAAGCTCGTCATATAATACCCTTTTATCTTAATCCATTTTTCCGCGGTATGTCAAGGGGGAATCCTGGCAGGCCCCGGGGGCGAAAAGCAGCCAGCCTCCTGGGAGGCTGGCTGGGATAAAAGGGCAGAGGGATCAGTCGGTCAGGTACCGGTGGAGCATCACCGCGACCTGAGCCTGGGTGGTGGTGGACTTGGGGAGAGGGTGGTGCCGGTGGTACCGGTGATGATGCCGTGCTCCACCGCCCAGGTCATGGGGGGTCACCGCGTAGGAACCCACCTTGTCCTTATCGGTGTGAGGCATTCAGGTTGCCTGACACGGCCACATTGTCCCCATGGTGTCCGCGTAGCGGTAGAGGATGGTGGCCAGCTGCTCCCAGGTCACATAGGCGTTGGGGCTGAAGGTGGTGTCCGAGGTGCCGTTGACCACCCCATCACATTGCCCCAGACCACCGCGTTGTAGTAATAGGCGCCCACGTCCAGGTCCTCAAAGTTGGTGGTGACCGTCACCTCGGGGCTGCCCGCTGCCCGGTACAGAACCGTCACCAGCTGGGCCCGGGTCATGGGGGAGTTGGGGGCGAACTTGGTCTCCTCCACCCCGCTGACCAGTCCGAAGTGGTAGGCAAAGTCCACCGCGTCGGCCGCCCAGAGGCCCACAAGTGGTCTCCGTGACATCGGTAAACTGCTCCGAGTGGGTCTTGCTGGTGACATAGAAGGAGAGGGTATCCTCCACCTGCTTGCCCGACTGGGTGATCAGCGTCACGGGAAGGGGTCACCCGGCCGGAGAAACCGGCGTTCGGGAGGTAGCTCAGGGTGGAGACATGGTACTCGCCGTTGCTGGCGGCGTTGGTGTAGTAGCAGGCGCCCTCCTCCGGCCACCCCGCTGCCATGGGCCAGGGTCCCGCAGCAGCTGGCCGGCGGAGGCTTTGCCAAAAAGAGCACCGCAGCCACCGGGTCGGCGTCCCTGCTGGCGGAAGAAGTCCGAGCCGGTGAAGTGCATAGCCGGTGCAGTCACATGGGATATCCTCCCCGTCAGGCTCCACGGCCTGTCCAAGCTGACCACCACCTCCAGCCTAAGTCAGTAGACTGGTCCCCATAGGCCGTGAAGTTGATCCCATAGGTCCCCGCCTGAGGTGGGGCAAGGACAATGCTCTGGCTGTGTGATTCCCGTCGGCCTCCCGGCTGAGCAGTACTCCACCTCCCCTGGCCGACAGGGTGCCTACGGCAGCGCCGGTGACGGAGTTCATGTCAAAGACCACATGGGTCAGGCCGGGGATGGCGGGGGTCAGCAGAGTCCCCATCCCCTGGGCAGCTGATCCAGGATAGACTGCTTGCCCTCCAGATCCATGAGGCTTGTCCAGGGTGACGCTCCCCTTCGTCACGCGCGTGGGCCGCCCCCACGGTGGTACCGGGTAGACCTTGACGCCCATAGCGGCAGCTGCCGGTGAGCACCTGGGTGCTGTCGGTCTTGCTGGTGGCGGTGACGGTACGGGTCACCGTCAGGGTCCGACAGGGGTCTGCGCTGGGATCCAGCTGGGTGTCCTGGGTGCCCAGCTCCTTCTGGGCGCTGTCGGTCCAGCGGTAGGAGAGGGTGTAGGCGTCCGGTGACATCGGTGGCGCCGCTGCGGATGGTGACCACCGGGGCCGTCAGCACCGTATCCACGTACTGGCCGCCGCTGGTGGTCGGTGGTGGCGGACAGGGAGAGGGACATCATCGGCAGAGGGGGACGCCCCTGCTTGGTGGACGGTGAGCTGATAGGTCTCCATCACCGGCGTGCCTTCTGCTGCCCTCCTTGGACAGGCCACAATCTCCCGCTGTGCCCTCGGACACTGCGGTGACCAAGCCCCTTCTGGGTGACGGTCGCCACCTTGGGGTTGTCGGTGGTCAGGTGACGGTCTGGTCCCCCTGGGTGCCGTGGGCATGAGACCACCTCCCCGCCTCCAGCTGGCGGGTTTTTGCCCACAGGGAGGGTCTCCGGACCGGCGGGGGTGATGGTGACATCGGTGACATAGTCATCCTCCACGGTGACGTTGCACACCGCCAGGTAGCCGCCCACAGGAGGCGGTGATGCCCTTCTTTTTTCGCCGTAATGGTCACGTTCCCCTTTTTATGATCTTGGTCAGAGAGGGTGGCCACGCTGGTGTCGCTGGATTTCCAGGTGATCCGCTGGTCCTGATACTCGCTGGAGCGGGTGGCGTGGAGGACAACGCTCTGCTTGGGAGACAGGGGAGAGCTTTGTCTGATCCAGCGTCACCGGTTCGTCAGCGGCCAAAGCGGGCACAGCCAGACTCACCGCCAGCACCAGAGGCCAGCAGGAGGGAGAGGGGATCGGTTCAGGGGTCTTTTTTTCATGGCATCCACCTCATCTGAAGGATCGAAAGTAAGCCTTGGCCCCCGGAAACGAAGGCCAAGGGAAAGAACAGGTCCATTATAGCATATCCTGCCGTTTCGGGAAGGGCTTTTTGCAAGATTTCCGACTTTCTGGTTTTTTTGTCGCCTGGTCCAAAAATTCCCCATAATCCCCGGCATATCCGCGCAGGCTATCCATATACTGAAATCACAGGGAGACCCTGTCTCCCAAGGAGGGATTGTATGGCGAAATCTCGCCCCCCACCCAGGCCCAGTCTCTGCGCCGGCACCTGGAAGAGACCAGCCGGGACCTGGCCGCCGCCCAAGCGGGCTTTGACCAGACGGCGGACCGGGACCTCTTGGAGTACTATCTCTATGAGATCAGCGCCCTGCGGGCCAAGCACACCTATCTGCTGCGGCAGATGAAATCGCTTGGAAACGGAGGCCACATCATGAATCTCTCTTTGCCGAGGCGGCCTGGCTGACCATCCTGTTTTCAGCGTCCTGTTCCTGGTGATCTTCCGACGGCCCCTGGGCTGGCTGCTGAAGCTCCTGGCCCGCTCCGCCCTGGGTCTGGGGTTTCTGGCCCTGTGGTCCCAGAGCGGCCTGGCCGCCGGGTCTGGCCCTGGGGGTCAATGCCTTCAACGCCCTCACCCTGGGCCTGCTGGGGCTGCCAGGGCTGGGGCTGCTCTTTCTTTTCCGGTGGGTGGGTACATAATGCCCGGCCCCCGCCCAAGTCCCCCCGTCCCGCCAAATCTCCCCCAGAAAAGGTGATCCTCCATGCGCCACAGCTCCTATCACCCCCTCCCTCCGTCCCGGATCGGCCGGGTTCTGCTGGTTCTCCTGTGTTCCGCCGGGGGGTGCTCTCCGGCGGTTTTCTCCTGTGTGCGGCCTGGGGGGTCCTCTCCCCCCGCCGCCATCTCAGCAGGTGTCCGCCTGGCTGCATCCGCCGGCGGCCTCCCCCGCCTCGGCCCCGCGGAGGACCTCTCCTGCCGGAGGAAAACGACCCCTTCCAGGGGGTTTTCCTTTCCCTGGACCAGCTGGCCGATGCCCAGACCCTGGCCGACGGCTATGACGGGGTCATTCTCCCCATGAAAACCGCCGACGGCGCCCTGAGGCTATGTCTCCGCCCTCCCCTGGCCGCCGATGCCGGGGCCTCCGCCGGGGACCCGGACCGAAAACGAAGTCCTCCGCGCCCTGAACGACACCCCCGGCCTGGCCCCGTACACCGTGGCCCCAGGTCTCCTGCCTTCGGGACAGTGCTCTGGTCGGGAGGAACCCGGTCTCTCCCTGCACCGGGTCAGCGGCTCCCCCTGGCTGGACGAAAGCCGCCAGGGCTGGCTGGACCCGCCCAGCCCCAGGTCCAATCCTACCTCATCGGCCTGTGCCGGGAGCTGGCCCAGCTGGGCTTTGACGAGATCCTGCTCACCGACTGCGGTTTCCCCCACCCAGGGAGACCTGGACTCCCTCCGCGCCGTGGAAGAGAAGGAGGAAACCCTGGAGACCTTCTGCCGCCAGCTCCAGGGCGCCCTGGCTGACACGCCTGTCACCCTGTCGGTGATGGGACAGCGGGACAGCGTCACCGCCGATCCCCGTCAGCGGCCAGACCACCGCCCTGCTGGCCACCTTCGGCCGGGTGTGGACCCAGGCCGAGGACCAGGAGGCCCCTGGCGGCGTTTGACCCGGTGGTGCTGCCGGCAGTCTCATAAAGATGCGTCCTTTTTGCAATAAGCGCCTGCCCAGTTTTGGGGAGGCGCTTATAACTTGTCCAATTTAATTGACAATAGTTAGAGCATTTTTATATACTGTTTATAGTGCCAATAGTGCCAAACAAACTGAAAAGGAGGCTCCCATGAAAAACAACTCTGCACACTCTGCCTGGCTCTGCTGCTTCTGATCCCTGGCGCCGGTACATTTCTGCTCCGCGGCCGAGGCGGAGCGGACATATACCTGCTCTCTGACTGGGCGGAAACGGATGTCTTTTCCGCCCTGTACTATGGATTGGCCCGGGCACCCTACGGCGGGGATTACCGCCAGCCCATTCAGCGGCAGGCCTTTGGGGAGAACGCCGCCGCCCTGGTGGCCCGGACATACGGTACGGACCTGGACCTCTACCTCAATGTAACCAGCTTCCGGCTCCAGAAAGCCTCCGGCTGGGGACCGTAGGACTGTACGACCCCCCGTGCTGGCGGTGGCCAAAGAGCTGGAGGATTCTGCAGGGCCGGGAAGACGGCAGCTTAGACGGTGCCACCCTCATAACACGTCAGGAAGCTGCCGTGATTTTGGCCCGCACCTATCGGGCCTGCATGGGAAAAGGTGTCCGATGCCCTGTCCCCTGTCCTACGACGACAGCGCGCAGATTGCATCCTGGGCCCAAGAGGACGTTCAGCTAATGACCCAGCTGGGAATCCTGCAGGGGGTTGGGGACAACCGCTTTCATCCCCAGGGCAGCTACACCGTCGAACAGTGTTTTTTCCTCCCTGGTCCGTTTGCTGCAGAAGATCACACCCTCATCCAGGGCCCAGCCCCTTTGCCATGACGCAGGAAGAAGCTGTCATCGGCGGTTTCTGCGGAAGCCGGGAGATGGTTGCCTATGCGGACACTGAAAACACAGCGCAGGTAACGGCAGCAGCTTGGGCCGCTGGAAAGGGTACCCTGTCAGGTGCAAAAATATTACATCTCTGTCTTTGACCAAGACCTGAAACGAACAGATTATCGGGAAGTGATCAAAGGCAGTTCAGACGGGCGGTACGGCGTACATGACGCCCATTTGGAGAACCTGTCCCTCTCTCTCCCGACGGAAGTCAGGTCTTTTACCAGGCCAAGGTAGAACAGGATGTCTACGATTTTGACAGCAACGGCAACCAAGGGGACTTGCTGTTCTCACAAGGGCTGTACTCGGTCACCTTGGATCTGGCCACAGGAGAACAGACCTATACCCGGGCAGAGCTGCCCAGTGCTTGACTTTTCCTATTTCGCGAACGGCCTGCCGCAGGATGCGGCAGGCCGTTTGTTGTCGGGGGCTGGCAGGGGTCCGGCCCTTGGTTTCGGGGGAGGGAGCCATTGGGGTGTTTTGCCCGGCGCCGTTGGAACGGGCGGGAACGGTGCCCTCCCGGGCGGGGCCCTATTTCTTGGAAGAAATAGGGGAAAGAACACCAAGGGGAAGGAGGTTCCTTCCCCTTGGAACCCCATTCTCTGGTGGGAGGAACGGGGGAAGTGGTTCCGTCAGGTTGGGGCCTGGCCTGCGGCCTCTAAAACCAACGCCTCATGGCCCGCCCACCAGCTCGGGCGGGCGGGAGAAGTGGTTTATTGACGGGAGGAGAAAGCGGGAAACGAAAGGGTTTTCTCTCCCTTCTCTCAAAGGGCACCTGCCCACGCCCCCAGCCCGCCCAGCCGGTGGGCGGGCCGTTACGGACCTTTCAATGTGAGGGCCGCAGGCCAGGTAACCCGTCGAGAGGTACAACCTCCCCCCACACAATCCCACCAGAGAAGGGAGTCCAGAGGGAAGAACCTCCTCCCTCTGGGGTTCTTTCCCCCATTTCTTCCCAAGAAATGGGGCCCCGGCTGGGCAGGCCCCCGTTCCCGCCCGTTCCAACGGCGTGGGGATAAAACCCCAAAAACACCCGCCCGAGAGTCCAACCCTCCCGGACGGGTGCCAACCCAGCAAGGTCAGTGGATAAACATCCGAATGAGCTTGCCGTTAAACTTCTTTATAGGGGGTGATACCGCATGGGCAGATCCAGCCAGTTGGCCTTGTCCACGATGGCCCGGTAGTGGGAGAAGGTGTCGAAGCTCCGCTTGCCGTGGTAGCTTCCCATGCCGCTCTGCCCCCACGCCGCCGAAGCCCATGTGGTGGGTGGCCAGGTGGATGATGGTGTCGTTGATGCACCCGCCCCCGAAGGAACAGCTGCGCAGAATCCGCTCCCTTAATCCGCTGGCTCCGGGTGAAGAGATAGAGGCCAGGGGCTTTTCCCCGGCGGTTGATGAAGTGGATGGCCTGGTCCAGACCGTCATAGGGGATGATGGGCAGAATGGGCCCGAAAATCTCCTCCCCATGGGCTTGGAAGTCCCGTCCAGGGTATCCGCCACCAAGGTGGGGGGCAATCCATCCGCTGTCCGAGTCGGGGTCGTCCCGGTGGCGGCCGCCGTACAGGATCTCCTCCCCCGTCCAGTAGGCCCTGGAGACGGTTATAGTGCTTGCGGTTGATGATCCGCACAAAGTGGTCGTTGGCCAGAGGGTCCTGGCCCAGCATCCGCTGGAACTGCTTTTTCAGCTCCTCCACCAGTTCGTCCCGGACCTTTCGGTCCACCAGGCAGTAGTCCGGGGCCACACAGGTCTGGCCAGCGTTGAGGAGTTTGCCGAACGCCAGGCGCTTGGCGGTGAGAGGATGTTGGCGGTGCGATCCACAATAACCGGGCTCTTCCCCCCAGCTCCAGGGTCACCGGGGTCAGGTGGCGGCTGGCCTTCTCCATGACCATTTTGCCCACATCCACGCTGCCGGTGAAGAAAATGTAGTCAAACCGCTGCTCCAGCAGGGCGGCGTTCTGTTCCCGGCCGCCCTCGATGACAGTCACCCAGTCGGGGGTTAAAGACAGCGGCGATGAGCTCGGCCATGGCCCGGCTGGTGTTGGGGGGGCGTAGGCGCTGGGCTTGAGAACCACGCAGTTGCCCGCGGCCACCGCCGAAGAGGGGTCCAGGCTCAGCAGATATAGGGATAGTTCCAGGGGGACATCACCAGCACCACCCCATAGGGCTCGGCCAGCTCATAGCTTTTGGATTTGAACTGGGCCAGGGGGTGGGACGCCGGCGGGGGCGGGACCACTCGGCCACATGCCGGGCCAGGTAGCCCAGCTCGTCCAGGTTCAGTCCCAGCTCACACATATACCCCTCAAAGTGGGACTTGTGCAGGTCGGCCTGGAGGGCGTCCAACAAAAATCTGCTCCCGGGCCTGAATCTCTTTTTTTTCAGCCGCTTCAGGGCGGCCACCCGGACCGCCACCGGACGGGTGGCGCCGGTCTGGAAGAAGGCCCGCTGCCGGGCCACGGTCTCCTCAATCTTGGCAACGTGGTGGCGTTACTCATGCCCACACCTCCTTAAGAATTCCCAGGATCTCGTCGTAGTCTGCCTCGGCGGGGGTTCACAATAATGGCCCCCGTCGTTCAGCGCCGTGCGGGCCACGGCTTCGAAGTCCTCCTGCTTCACCCGCCCGGTTCTGGGACAGGGTGGTGGGCAGGCCGGTGGCGTCAGCCAGCTCCTGGCGCAGGGCTTTCAGGGTGTCGATGGTCTTTTTTGAGCCCGCTGGGCCGCCGGGGTGGCGGCGTAGACCTCGGGGCCGGCCACGTGGAGCAGCAGCTCCCCATATCTCTCCCGGCATTTGTCCAGGTTGTACTGCATCACCGCCGGCAGCAGAATGGTCATGGCGTCCCCATGGGCCACATGGCACACCCGCCCAGGGCGTGGCCGATGGCGTGGACCAGACCCACCATGGAGTTGGAAAAGGCCGCCCCGGCCAGCAGGCTGCCGTTGGCCATGGCCATGCGGGCCCGCCGGTCCCTGCCGTTTTTCACCGCCCGGGGCAGGCTCTGGGTGATCTGGCGGATAGCCCGCTCGGCAAAGGAGTCGCTCACCGGGTTGCGCTGGAGACAGGTGGCCGCCTCAATGGCGTGGACCAGGGCGTCAAAGCCCGTGGAGGCGGTGATCCGGGGGGGCAGGGGTCTCGGTCATCCGGGGATCCAGCACCGCCACGTCGGGGAGCAGATGATAGCTGAGAAACTCCATTTTCACCTGGAGCGCCGGGTTGGCCACCACGGCCACCAAAGGGTGGCCTCGCTGCCGGTGCCGCGGTGGTGGGCACCGCCACAAAGGGGACATGGGCCCCCGGGGAGGACCTCGCAGCCGGCGGAATCCAGCAGGTCGCTGCCCGCCTGGGCCAGGACCATCCCCCACCCCTTTGGCGGTGTCAATCACCGATCCGCCCCCCACGGCGATGAGGCTGTCGCACTGGGCCTGGCGGTAGAGGCCGGCGATCTGGTTGACCACCTGGATGGAGGAGTCCGGGGAATCCGGCAGAAGGTCTCCGCCGCCGCCATCCCCCCCTGGCGGAGGGCGGCCTGCACAATCTTTACCGTCCCCACCTGCTCCAGGCCCTGGTCGCTGAGCAGGGAGGGGCAGGGCCCCCAGGCTGTCCAGCTCGTGGGGGGGGATGTGCTCCAGGGCCCCGTCCCCGGAGAGAATTTTGGCGGGCAGTTTGAACTCATAGTAGGCGGACATTCACATTACCTCCCCAACAGCACCGCCAGGTAGACCCGGGCGGTGGATATTTTTTTTGGTCGTCGCTTCAGGATTCGCCTGGCCAGAACCGCGGGGAAAAGATACCCCTCCGCAATGTCCACAATCGCACAAAGGGGCATGGCCAGGCCCATGTTTCCCCGCAGGGTAAATCGGTGCTGGGCGTACGCCTGGGCGATGCCGATCTGCCCGGTGAAGACCCGGAAGGCGTCATCCGGACTCTTAAAGCGAATGGTTACATCCCCGGGGTGTCCTGGGGGGCTTCCGGAAGCCCTTTCTCCGTGCCGGTGACGGTGAACCCCCTGGCGCCGGGGATCTCCAGCCGCAGGGTCTTCCCCTGGGGCCACCGGCAGGCCTCCTCCTGACCCGGCTGTCCCGGCAGGACAAAAACTTCAGCGCCCGGAACAGGCAGGTGGAGACCATGCTGCAGGTGGCGCACTGCAGGCACATTTTCACGGACCCATAGGCCATCGTTCCATCCCTCCTCTGGGTGATATTCTCCGTTTAGCATACTCCAAACGGGGGGTATGATTGCAAGGTTTTCCACGGCGGGGAAAGGGCTTTCGGCAAGGCAACATCCCCCTCCGTGCCGGGAAATGGGCCGGAGGGGGGATGCCAGTGCAGAAAACTCATTGTTCCGCGCGGTTTCTGTTCTGCAGGAGCAGACCGAGGGCAAGTCCGAGAAAAAATCCCGGAAAAGGCCATGTTGACAAGGAGTCATCCTCGACTGGAATGACCACATTTCCTCTCTCGTCGATGAAGCCCCACAGCCCCTCCTTCGATACTTTTTAATCAAACCGTTTCCCAGTGCCAGACATCATCATAGGCCATCTGGCAGGGGCACTTGTATGGCGGCCTTCCGTAAATTCATCGGCTTCTTACTCCCTTTGCCCGGTGGAGCAGCGCCTGCTGATAGCTCCCCCATCAAGCCGTAATAGTTGAGCAGATCGGGAAACTGGTTGGATGGATGCCAATAGTCCAAAACGATGGCGGCGTGGCCGTTTATCTGCACCGTGTAAAACAAGTTGCTGTTTTTGCTGTTCGGCGTTGGCATACTCCTTGACAGGCGTTTCCATGATGATATTCAGGGCAGAAATTGTATAGCCGCAGACGATGACGGTCGGGTCGATTAGTTCAATCTCACGGCGAAGCTCCCGGCGGTCATATTCCGCATACCGCTGAATTTCCTTATAATCCGAGACTTTCTCCCCACCACTTTTCTTGACGTTGACCACGGCGGCCTGACGCAGATAGGGATTTCGAAAACGTGGTCCGCGGCTTCATCGGCATAGGGGTATAAGCAGTCTTCCGTGGTCAGCATCAGCCCCCGGGTCCACTGAGAAATTCGTTTCCAAGTGGTATGCCTTCCAATTTTTCCCTCAGTCAAGAGATGGTCCGCTATCAAATCCCAATCGCCATCGCCGTGATACCGCCTCTTTCAATAAAAACAGGGGTCGTACCGTTTGGGAAAACCACCGCTCGGGACAGACAACGCCGTCCCGAATAAAGATGCCATGCTGATGGTCCATCCCGTCAAGGGGGGTTCTTCTCTTTCCATGTGCGGAACAACATTTCCACTTCCCGCCGGTATGCTTCTGCCCGATCCATGCTATCCCTCCTGCTCCTCTTTTTTAGACATCTCCCCATAGGACGGATTCCCCAACGCGCAACTTCCAGCCCTTCAACGCCGTGTCGTATTCAACCCATTCTCCCGAAATACGGCGCGCCTCCAGAAATAGGAACTTATCATTCTGTAGCGGCAACAGTATGGTATCGGATACCCTCAATTATATTTTGGTTTTTAGAAAACGCAAAGAGCGGTACTGATGAGCAGAGCGTTCTCTTTCTTACTGACAGCCCCCGACCCAAGAGGCGTCCCTTTCGCTTGGCAAAGGACCGGGCACAGACAAAGCCCCCGCTGGTGTAAATTCTAACCAGCGGGGGCGCTCTGCGGTCGGACCCGTCAACCTGCCTGTTCCCAGGGGCGGGGATTTGGTGTTACTGCACGTACGCCTGGATCACCTGGGCGGCCACGGTGCCCAGGGAGGACCGGACCCGCCCTGCTCCACCACCACGGCCAGGGGCGATCTCCGGGTCCTCGTAGGGGGCAAAGCACACCAGCACCGCGTTGGAGGTCTCCTCCCCGTCCACTTGGGCCGACCCGGTCTTGGCCCCCACCTGGACCGGGAGGGACTGGAAGGCCGCGGCCAGGGAGCCGGACTGGGTCACCGCCAGCATCCCCTCCTTGATGGCCGCCACATTGCCGGGGACAGGTTGACCTTGCCCAAGCGTACCTTTTCCCGGGGGCCTCCCCGGCCACCTTCTGGAGCAGGTGGACCTGCCACCGGTCCCCCCCCCCCACCAGAGTGGCCACCATGTGGGCCAGCTGGAGGGGGGAAGCGGTGTTCTCCTGGCCGATGGCCGCGGAGAGGAACGCTGCCCTCATACCAGGTGCCCCCCCACCGAAGCCGTATACTCCGGCCACCCCCGGCCTGCTCTCCAGCCAACTCGATGCCGGTCTTTTCCCCAGGCCCAGGGCCCGGGCATACTGCCCCACCAATGCCCCACCCGCCGGCCGGCGTCGTAAGAAGATGTTGCAGTCGGCAATGGCCTCGGACACCGTCTCCAGGCCATGGGTCTTGCCCTCACCGGTAGAGCCAGCACTGGGGCTGGGGGCTCTTGTAGTAGGTATAGCGGCCGGTGTCTAAAATCTGGGTCTCAGGGTGAGAAATCCCTCCTCAAGGCGCGGCGGCGACCAGCACAAAGTGGGACCCCGGGCATAGAGCCCCTGCACCGCCCGGTTCATCAGGGGGTGGGCCTCGTCCTGGGACAGGGCCGCATAGTCGGCGGAGAAAGGAGGCCGCGTCATACGGCTGGCTCACCATGGCCAGCACCCCGCCGTCCCGGACATCCAGGGCCACCAGGGCCCCGCCGGTGAGCCTGGGGATGGCGGTCAAGAAGCCGGCCAGGGGCGTCTCCCGCCGCGGCCTGGAGGTCCCCGGTCCAGGGTCAAGGGTCACATCCCCCCGCCTGGGGCTGCACCGCGTTGAGTCTCCCCGGTGATCCGGCCGTCGTCTTGTCGGTCTCCAGCACCTTCTGGCCCGGGGTGCCGTGGGTAGGACTCAAAGGCCCCCTCCGCCCCGTCCTTGCCCACGGTTTCATCATGGCGTATCCCCGGTCCTGGTAGACCTCCCCCTCAGGGCTCATCTGTCCCACCCAGCCCGTGATTGGGGGGCAGGGTGCCGCTGCCCACCCGCTGGACCGCAGGGGTGAAGCTCACCCCTGCCAGCCTCTCCTTCATGGGCCAAACAGACGGGGTAACCCACATGCAATGGGGTGATCCCCTCCCAGGCCACGATCCTCCTCCTGGCAGAGAGGGTTTTTCAAACGGCGGACCCACCTGGTCCTCCACGTCCTTCCCGCCAGAACCGCCGACCAGGTCACCTGATCCTGGGCCAGAATGGTTCCGTTGCGGTCAGGAGCTTGCCCCGGGCGGCAGGGACGGCGGTTTCCACTTGGGCAATGCTTCGCTGGGATTTGGCATAGTAGGCCGCGCCGCTGGTGACTTGCAGGCCCCAGAGCAGGACAGCAAGCCGTGAGGCGGCAGCGGCGGCGGCGGGAAGGCGGCGGTTGGGCACTTGGTGACCATCGCACTTTCCAAACAAAAGGGGCCCTCCGGCTGCCTTGATCCAGGAGGGGCCTGTCATAAAACAGTGTTTTTCCGGGCCGGCTCACCAGCCTTCCTCTTCCTGCGGGGATGCCCTTTGAGCCGAATTAGAAGGAGCACAGCCAGGGGAAGCAGGCCTTTTGAACAGGAGGAGCTCCGGCCCGGCAATGCGCAGCCCGCGAGAGGCCCCAGAATCTCCCAGCACCGGCAGGGACCTCAACCCCGCCAGCGCGGCCGGGCCGGGTGACCACTTTCCCCCGAAGAACTGTGGAAGCTGACCCCGGACAGCTTCCCCCAAGCGGGGGCCTTTGGGAGGCCATCTGAGGGTAGCTTCGGCCAGAATGTAAAAATTCCCCCAAAAAGAAATCCACATTCCCGCCCACGGTCAGGCCCTGCTCCCTGAACACACCAGCGGGGGAAGCACCTGGAGGCCGAACCCCGGCCACGGAACCAGAGCAGGACCAGGCACCAGGAGGGAAGGCCAGGGCGGTGATGAGTGAGACAGGCAGCCCCGCTAGCTCTCCTCCAGAAGGCTGTCACCACGAGCACTTCAGGACAGCGTATTCAGATCCGCGGCCGGGGTGAGGATGGCCGAGCAGGCACTTGAGTTCCTCCTCCAGGGACATCCTGCCATTTGCCACCACCAGCCCCGAGGTTACCCCTGGGCCGCGAAGGTGACCACCTCCTCCACAGGGAGACGGGTCCCAGAGCCTCATCTGACAGGCCAAGGGCCAGCTCTCAGGACAGCAAGTCAGGACCTCAAAGCA
>VOFK01000459.1_pt1 | contig 13291 bp, 20 predicted proteins | sample 5384121 | NCBI WGS metagenome assembly VOFK01 (sample SAMN12384730, study PRJNA508395) | human gut metagenome | isolation source: healthy gut J | host: Homo sapiens | reverse complement strand
ATGTTGTACTTCGTTCAGTTACGTATTGCTCCTTCCCGGAAATATCATGACGCAGATGGATTACAACAAGCGCCGGGGATATTTTAACTTTGGTATCGGTACCTATCTAAATATAAATGGTGATTTGGGATATCATATCTTGAGTACCGAGAAGGATAAGTTGAATATTTGGTATTCACATCGTTCTACGAATGGAAAGGTGAAATATATCCAGATGGACGATGAGAAGGTAAAGGCGAAACTTCAATGACAATCTGGGAGGCATTAATTTCAAGCATGTTTTTGATAAGACGATATTTAGTATCGGTGCGAAGTACGGGTATTCGGCGTTTAATTATGGACTGCCTATTGATGTAACATCAAGTGCTACGAACTCGGATTTATTAAATAGAGCGGATCGAGAAACAAACCAAGTAAACCAGACGATAGCTGCTAATATCGGATTTGAGTCGAAGGAAAGACGCACCGTTCGGGTACTTACTGGATTTGTGCTATATAAATTTCTCGCATAAATACGGGTTGGGCAAACCAGCGGATGAAGTACGGAACATACTTTTGACGCTAAATTCGATTTGAATGCCGGTTTTTAACGGGAATATGCGGATTGGCTTGGGTGGACAGGTAGTAGTATTTCAACTATAGTTTACGGAAAAAAAAACTATATCAGGTACCTATTATACTTATGAGTTCGAGAATCATGCGGAAGTAATCCTTTCCCCATATTATAAGGTAGAGGGGGGATAGCTGGAACTTGAAATTGGGTGCTAATGTGATGTTGGTGACCGGTGATAATAAGTAAGTTCATGGCTTCAAACCCAATATTGCGGCAGACATAGAGGTGGCAGATAAGACCTTGCTTTACTTAAACGCTGGTGGTAAGTTATATTCCAATAGTATGTATGAGACCTCTTTGGGTGAATCGTTATGTAAATCCTACAAAAGAGATCGCCCCCCTCCCGTAATTGGTTGGATGCTACTTTAGGTATAAAGAGTGGCGTGGCTCCTGGTTTTTGGTTCGATGTGTTCGCCGGTTATAAGATAACGAGCAGCGATGTGCTTTTCTTGCCGTCGAGAATTTATGATAGAGATCACTTCGGGAATTTCAGCGAGGCTATGTCTGATATCGATACGAAACAGCTTTTTTGGCGCTAACTTGAAGTATAGTTATCAACAATTGTTTTGATGTGTCTTTAAAGGGAGTATATAATAATTGGAAAGCGAATTTTGGTGATACATGGATTGGTGGGGGAAGCTAACGGGAACTAGCCCATGCTTGGGGCAAACCTGAGATGGAAGTGACGGCAGGCTTGAGGTTCGTCCTGTAAAGAATGTCTCCATTGCTGGACTATATTTGGCTACTGGACGTTATACCCAATTAGGTGGAGCGGGCGAGTATAAAAGATGAACAACATCAACGAGCTAAACCTAACAGGTACCTATACCTTCAACGATACCTTCGGTGTTTACGCTAAGTTGAATAATATCCTTTGCCAGAAGTATGAGGTATATTACGGATATCCTTTGCAAAGCTTTAGTGCGATGATTGGCGTGAATATCAATTTCTAACACTTGAAATAGGAAGGATGGGTGACATAAATATCAAACAACTGGAAAGCCTTCGCTGGAGGATGCGGGGTGATCGAGACGCTGACCGTGATCGGGACAGCGTGGATCGCCTTGACGGTTTACCAGAAGAAGGAAGAACTGGTTTATTATTTGGTGGGAGCCGTAGTCCTTCTATTCCTGTTAAAGTATTATACGCAATTCCGTCTGCGAAAAAGACAGTTCGTCTCTAATCTCGTGGAGCAGCGGGACGATGGAATTGCGTTTCCAGCGGGATGCGATGCAAGCGGAGTCGGAAAAACTATCCCGTGCCCTTTCTGCCTTGGCGGATGCCCAGGACGAGTTGGTTCGTAAGGAAACGTCTGGTATCGATCGGGCCAATTAACGAAAGGTCTGGTAGACCGTATCTTGAATCCCTTGAATTATATCAATAACTTCGCTCATTTGTCTGCTGTATTAGCAAAGGATATCAAGCAGAATATCGATGAGGACGAAGAGACCGGTAAGCACGATAATTATAATGATACGCAAGAACTGCTGGTTCTTTTGACCAGCAATCTGGATAAGATAGCCAAGCATGGTGATAACACGGTGCGGATCGTAAAAGCGATGGAAGAATTGCTGAAAGATCATTCGGCGAATCGAACTTGCGTGGATATTAATGATTTATGTAAGGTCAATCTGGATATCTTGCGAAAGAATTACGCGAAGGAGATCGAGAAAGAATCAAGTAGATCTATCATTCTCCGGGCTTTCCGTACCGTTGACAATCGAGGTGAATATCGATCAGATGGGAAAAAGCCTTGTCGCAGATATTGGATAATAGTATATATGCGGTCTTGAAAAAAGGCCGGAGAGCCGGGATATCAGCCTTCTGTCTCGTTGGTATTGCGTATTCAAGCGGATAAGCTGCAAGTGGTTATCCGTGATAATGGCGTCGGTATAGAAGAAACGATAAAGACGAAAGTCTTTTCTCCGTTCTTTACCACCAAACCGACCGCGGAAGCGGCAGGAACAGGTCTTTACTTGAGTCGGGAGGTCGTTTTGAACCATAAAGGGTACGATCGCTATCGAGTCGGAGAAAGATAAATATACGGAAGTTACGATTACGTTGCCTATTTATAGTTAGGAAAGGAGGTTCATCATGATACAGGATTTACATACCGAGATCGATCGGTTAAAAAGGCGAATTAAACTTTGCGAGCGGGTTACGCTGGGTAGCTTGGTCGGTATTTGTGTATCTGTGAAGTTCGGTCATCAAGAATGGATCGGATTGCTTTTCTTGATTCTGTTTTTTGCCAGATCTCTAAGTTGGTTTTCAAGCGGAAACCAAACAAAAAGAGTATTTGGTAAAAGAGGTAGAGGAGCGTACGCAGGAGATCCGTTCGGAGAAAGATGCGATCCAAGAGGAATCCGAGAAATTGGCGGCGGCTTTGAAAGCCTTGGGTGAGGCGCAGGACGAGCTGGTCCCGTAAGGAACGGATGGCTACCGTAGGACAATTGACTCAAGGTTTGGTGGACCGTATCTTGAACCCACTGAATTATATCAATAACTTCGCGAATCTGACATCGGGGTTGGCCAAGGATCTCCGGGAAAATCTGGATAGTCAGAAAGAACATCTGAAACCGGATGTGTATGACGACTCGGTTGATTTGTTGAATATGATGACCAGTAATTTGGAGAAGATCTCCGAGCATGGTTTCAATACGGTCCGTATCGTTAAGGCGATGGAGGAATTGCTGAAAGACCGAAGAGGTAATCTTACGCTTACCAACATAAACGGATTATGCCGGATCGCCTTGGATAAATTGAAGAAAACGTATGAGCAGGATATTCAAGAGAAGAATATCCGGATTGTTTTCGATAATTTGACGCTGTCTTTGATGATGGAGGTAAAACGTGGAACAGTTCAGTAAGGTTCTGGCCGGGATATTGAAAAATTCCATGTATGCCCTGTTGAAGAAATCGGAGACTGTGACTTTTAGTCCGGAGATATTCCTTGGATTGAAAGTTAATAAGGATATGCTGGAAATAACGATCCGGGATAATGGGTCCCGGTATCGACGAGAATATAAAAGATAAGATATTCGCTCCTTTCTTCACGACAAAGACAACGGGGGAAGCGGCCGGCGTAGGGGCTTTACCTATGCCGTGAGATCGTGCAAAACCATCGGGGAAACCATCGAGGTGGAGAGTAAGAAAGGAGAATATACCCAGTTTCTAATTACGATCCCTGTATATCAACCGAAAACAATTACACCGCCTAAAGAGGAGGAATAGATATGGAAGACCAGAGTAAGGAAATAGAACGGCTACGTTTGCAAGTGAAGAACTTAGAGAAATTATCTTCTTTAGAATGTTGAGTGCCGGGATTGCGCATGAGATCCAGAATCCGCTCAACTTTTGTCATCAATTTCAGTAAGCTGTCCTCTAAGTTAGTGGATGACTTGGAAGATATTTTAGAAGAAGAGAAAGATGTCTTGCCTCCGGAATCTTGGGAGAAGCTGACCGCCTTGCATGAGGAGTTTAGCGAGATCGTTAATGATTTGCATGGTAACTTGAAGAAGATCGAGGAACATGGAAACCGGGCGACAAGTATCATCCGGGGTATCTTGCTTTTATTCCAGAGGAAGGATGACGAGTACATCCCTACGGATATCAAGAATCTGGTGAAGGAATATGTTTGGCTGGCTTATCATTCGATGCGAGCGAACTATAAAGGTTTCAATATCGCGATCCGGGAGCATTACGAGGAGGGGCTTCCGATGCTGAAAGTGATCCCGCAGGATTTGAGCCGTGCGGTATTGAATGTCATGAATAACGCTTGCTATGCGGTCTATAGTAAATCCAAGCTCTCGCCGATCGGGTATGAGCCGGTTATATCCGTGGATCTACGGAAGGAGGGAGATTCTTTTTAAGATTAAGTATCGAGGATAATGGTATCGGTATGCCGGAGAATATCCGGGGAGCAGATATTCTCCGCGTTTTTTACCACGAAACCGGTGGGAGAGGGGAACTGGCTTGGGGCTATCTATCACTCGATCCATTATAGAGGAGAAGCATGACGGGAAGATAGGGGTGGAATCGAAAGAAGGTGAGTTTACCCGTTTCATATTCCTTATTCCATTAACGAAATAAACAGAAGAATTATGGCGATCAAGATATTAAGCGTAGACGACGAACAGGATCTGGAAGCGTTGCTAACCCAATATTTCCGTCGGAAGATCCGTAAGGGAGAGTATGAGTTCTCCTTTGCCCATAATGGCTTGGAGGCGTTGAGGATGATGTTGGACCATCCGGACTTTGATATCATATTGAGCGATATCAATATGCCGGAGATGGATGGCTTGACATTGCTGACGAAGATTAACGAGATGCGTAACCCGGCCTTGAAATGTATCATCGTATCGGCTTACGGGGATATGGAGAATATTCGTACCGCCATGAACCATGGTGCTTTCGACTTCGCTACCAAGCCGATCGATATGGAGGATCTGGAACGTACGATCGAGAAGGCGGTCGAGCAGATTTCTTTTTATCAAGGAGGCCCAAAAGGAACATCATCAGCTAGAGGAGATACAATATGACTTGAACGTGGCACGTGAGATACAGCAATCGATTTTTGCCGAAGCAGTTCCCTCCGTTCCCGCAATATAAGCAATTCGATCTTTATGCGACCATGAGTGCGGCGAAAGCCGTGGGGGGTGATTTCTATGATTTCTTCTTGGTGGACGATAATCATCTGGGTTTTACGATCGCTGACGTGTCGGATAAGGGGATTCCCGCCGCTATTTTCATGGCGATCAGCCGTACGGTGATCCGTGCTACGGCGCTTAGGCAGCTTTCCCCGGCGGTCTGCATGAAGGAATCGAATGATCTATTGTGCCGTGAGAGGGTCAATGGGATGTTTGTCACTACTTTTATGCGATCTTGAATATCCATACGGGCGACGTGGTTTATTGCAATGGGGGGGCATAATCGTCCGGTTTTGGATTCGTAAGAACGATAAGGTATCTCTTTTGCCGATGACTGGTGGGATGGCCTTGGGAGTCGTGCCGGGATTAGCTTATAAAGAACAATCCTTGAAACTGGAGGCGGGGAGACAGCTTGTTCCTCTATACGGATGGAATCAGTGAGGCGATGAACCTGAGGAATGAGCAATATGGAGATATCCGTTTGGTAGAGGCTTGTAGCTCCGTAAAGAACCAATCCCCCAAATCTATGATCGAAGGTATATCCGAATCCGTCCAATCATTCGTGAACGGCGCTACGCAGAGCGATGATATTACGATGTTGGCGCTGACTTATAAAGGGCAGATTTTATGAGAACGAGGGTGTGACGGATTTAGAAGTGACTATTCGGAAATGTTACTGATTGTAACTACTAAATTTAAAAGAGAGCCGTGTCAAACTCTATTCTTGAGTAATGACACGGCTCTTTTTGTTCTGATCATCGGATGAGGGCGATTAGCATCATTCGGAAGGCTTCCAGTCCTTCATTTGTTCTATGATATAGCTATTGCTTCCTCGTCTGAGTCGTAAACATGATATTCTAAGCTGACGTTTTTATCAGGTGATAGCTCTTCTTGATAATAGAACTCACTTTTTTTGGGAAGATTGTATCATCGTCAGCGATATCATCCGGATAAAGGATCGTTGCGTGTAATAGATTGTCTCCATCCGTTTTTAAATAAAAAACGACCACCTAGCTGCTCATGTACCAATAGCTGATCGGGGTGATTAAATCCATTTCCTTGAGATTCATACATGTATTTATGTCCGACAAGTAATAGTATGTTCCCTAGTCCTTTCTCTCGTTGATAAGCGTTCCATTTCTGCCATAGAGTGTCTTTGCTACTTATCTGTATTGGAATATATAGCTTACTGTCATGGAACCAAATAGTTGAGGGCGAATCAGCAAGATAGGATTTCCCTTCTTGCATTATTTCTGTCGAGCCATCTTTCTTTGTAAATGTCTTGATGTCTTTATTGAGAAGAATCGGTTTTTCCATTGTTACTCGAAATTCTTCTCCACTCAGTTCATCGTCTTTATCGCATGTACAGAAAAAGACCAAGGAGAACATAGATAGCATGAGGTATTTAAATAGTGATGTATTCATAATTAAAAAGGATTATTTTAACATATAACGTTCTGTGTCATAAGTGGTATTTGGATACCCAATCGCTATAGGAGCTTAGCCTCGAGCCATAAATAATCATACGAGCCATCGTATCCCCAGTTCATTCTAATGATGTGTCGCATTTGTTAGGTTTTCTCTCATAAGTGAAAGTGTATCCTATTATGTTTCCAGCTTCGTCACGCTCGTTAGAGTCATTTCCTAGATTGTCTGTACCGACCCAACCGAAGGTGCTTGTCGTGGTTGTTGTGATTTTCTTATATCGGTCACAAATGAGAGTATGTCCGGCATCTTTATTGAATATGGAGATAACAGTTGGTATATTATTATACAACTGAGTTATGATGTATGAATAGTCGATGTCCTTGACTGTATAGTTGTATCCTAATTGGTTTAAGAAATCAGCTAAATAATATCTGTTTGAGCCACTCTCATTTATTCCATATTTAGTGTTGATCTGCTGCCCTACATATCCGATGAATATCGCTGCTGCCGCTTGTCCTGAACTAGCACTTTGGTTTTTTGCCATTTGATTCCATACCGTAGAACTATTACCTGTGTAGGTGTAGGTATTATTGCTACTGTTATAAGTGGCAGTGGTTACTGTAGAAACGGGCTTGTTATTTTTGTAATGTAGATAATACAAATATTGCGCTCCGGCTATGGCTGTACATCCCGCGGGACAGTGGCTTCCGGAAGTGCCATATTTGTAAGGAACATATTCGTTCCAAGGCGAATCTTGTCCCCAATTTGTTTTTTATTATGTGACCAATGTTTGTGGTACTTGTTTTTAGGTGCGCTTGTGCTAATTAATTCCCAATAACCGGATCCCGGCTTAGTGCTGCGGCTTTCGGGAGCGTTTCCAAAACCTTTGGGTTGATTTGGATTGAATCCGGGTTTATCTCTTTGTTGCTTAAAGTGATGGCTTGCCATAGGTTGTATGTGTTTTCTTGTGTGTTTTCTATTTGTTTTATGAAAAATAGCTCTTTTTTCTAAACTATTGAGATAGGCAAGAAGCGCAGGATTCATGCTCGTGGTATCACTTATATTAAATTGCCCTGTGTCGGAAGAGGCCATGACTAAAGGAACTCTATGATCGGTGGAGAGTAATTCCCAACCATCCTCGTAATTAGCAATATACATGATAGTATCCTCTTTGTATATGTAAGAGTCAATGTATAACTTGTCAGGACACGGGCCTGCTTTCCTTGAAGTTTAATTTGGGAAATATAATTTCTTAAATCTTTGACAATTGCAGGTTCATTTTCGCTTATGGATAAATTCCCGGATTTTGTTTGAGTAATATTTTTGCGTACCGATCATGTCCAAATCTTCCGATAAGTTAGTACATGAAGATAAGCCTGCTAATAATGTGAAGGTTAATAATGTTTTTTTTCATGATGATTTAATTTAAAAAGATTAATCTTATAGCCTTTTACATAAATGGAGTTTATTCTTTCCTCTTGGCTGCCGCCTTCGCCGCGCCAGACGCGCTGGTTGTAGAGGGCGGTGGTCTCGTCGATAAGGGCGTTCAGCTCGTTGACGAAGCGGGCGGTCTCGGCGGTGGGAGCCGCTACGCTCTGCACGAAGGCGATCGTGGTCGCATATCATCGTAAAGGTCGTCCATACGTAGGCGTACGACCGCGCTCGCCTCTTTGATGGAGGCTGCCCTGTTGCCGGTGCGCTGGGCGGTTAAGTTTAGCATTCGTCGTTCGCCGCACGGAGGCTATCTAGTATCTCTTTCAGCCCCAATGTCTGTATCAGCGCCGGAACCCCCTCCTTGTCGAGATCTAGCAAAAAGACCCTGTATCTGCGCCGTCTATTGCTGGTTGGCCGATTTATAGATGCCGATATAGGGTTTGATAATATTGTAGACAGTCTGTGCCGCCGTGCGTTGCGCCTCGATGGGGCTTTTCCTCATTTGCGACACCGAGGTGGTGAGATAGACCACGAGGTCGTCGCGTTGTTTGTCCAAGTCTAGCAACTGGGCGGTCTCGTCGCTGATGTGGGATTGGTTCACGAGGTCGGTCATTAGGGGCAGCTCCTTCTCGAAGGCCGTCTTTTGCGCGTCGGTGATGCCTAGCGGGTTATTGTCCAGACTGATCTCGTCGGGGCTTTCGGAGTCACCACCTCCCCCTCCGGCAGCGAACGCCAGCCGGTAGAAAGGCGTTCATGAAGTTTGTGTACTCTGCGTTGTTCAATTTAGTCAGGCCCGCGGGTTTGATTTTCGTGTATGTTCCCATTTTTTTTTATTTAAGGTTTAACTTATTGTTTGTCCTCAGTGGCTAAAGGTAGGAATTAATTTGGATACTATGCTTATTTGGTAAATAATAGTCGCCGCCGGAGTCGGAACGGTAGCGAAGTGGGGGGCGAGGGGCGCCATACGTTTCGCTTTGCTTTGGAGTCGTGCGGCGGGGGTCGCCGTGCGTTTCGCTTAGCTTTGGGGTTATGCGGCTAGGGTCGCCATGTGCTTCGCTACCGTTCCGACTCCGGCGGCGGGGGCCGTTCATCATCTTCTTAATGGTTGTACATATCCTTATTATAAAAATCCAGCACCTTGATCGCCATATCGTAGGCCGCTTGTGCCGGGCTTTCCGGATTGATCTCTATCGCTTGCAGGTAGCTGTTGAGGGGCTAGGCGTACGTTGCCTAGTTTATAATGAGCTTTTCCGAGGAGAAACCAAGCCTCGTCGGATCTCGGTTGCTCCGTGAGGTAAGCGTCCAAGAGCCGGATCGCTTCTTCTAGTTTATTCTCTGAAATAAGTCGCTTTATCTCTTCCATATTTTTGAATAGCTTTTTTGATTTTGTCCCGCGAAGGTAAATAGAAACGCATGACTATATATATAATGTATAGGAAAAAACGCTTTTTAGTGATCGATATACTGCGTACGTTAATTATTTGTGTAAGTTTGCACCCGATTTCTAACCAGCAAAAAATAGATATGCAAAAGAATTTGGTAATAGTGGAGTCACCCGCCAAGGCAAAAACCATCGAGAAGTTCCTCGGAAAGGACTATAAGGTTATGTCTAGCTATGGTCATATCCGCGACTTGAAAACGAAAGATTTCAGTATAGACCTCGAACACAATTATGCCCCGGAATACGTGATTCCCTCAGATAAAAAGAAGAAACTCGTGACCGAATTGAAGAACGAAGCCAAGAAAGCCGAGCAGGTTTGGTTGGCTTCCGATGAGGACCGGGAGGAGAGGCCATCTCTGGCATTTATATGAGGTATTAGGATTGAAACCTGAGAATACGAAACGTATCGTTTTTCATGAAATTACCAAGAACGCTATATTACATGCGATCGAGACGCCGAGAGATATCAATATCGATTTGGTGAACGCGCAGCAAGCCCGTCGTATCTTAGACCGTATCGTGGGTTTCGAGGCTATCCCCATTCTTTGGCGTAAGGTTGAAGCCGGCTTTATCCGCGGGGCGCGTGCAATCGGTTGCCGTACGTCTGATCGTAGAGCGGGAGCGAGAGATCAACGAGTTTGTCTCGGAGGCCGCCTACCGTGTGATCGCTAGCTTTATCTTTGCCGGATGGTACGACAATCCTCAAGGCGGAGCTGAAACCGTCGTTTGAAAGATAAGGGAAGAGGTGGAGGCATTCCTTGAATCTTGCAAGGACGCTTCTTTCACGATCGATGATATCTCGAAAAAGCCGGTGCGTAAACACCAGCCCCTCCTTTTACGACATCTACCTTGCAGCAGGGAGGCCGCCCGTAGTTGGGTTATTCGGTCTCGCAGACCATGATGATCGCCCAACGCCTGTATGAGTCCGGATTGATCACGTATATGCGTACTGACTCCGTGAACTTAAGTGATTTGGCTTTGGGGACGGCAAAGAGGCTATCTTGGATACCTACGGTGAGAAATATTATAAATTCCGTCAATATCATACCAAGAGCAAGGGAGCGCAAAGAAGCGCACGAGGCGTTCGTCCGACCTATATCAGCAATGATGAGATAAGCGGGACCGCTCAGGAAAAGAGATTATACGAATTGATCCGCAAACGTACGATCGCTTGCCAGATGGCGGACGCCGAGTTGGAGCGTACGACGATCTCCGTAGGCATCGGCGGCAAGAAAGAGAAGTTCGTGGCTACCGGTGAGGTCATTACTTTTGACGGTTTCCTTCAGGTGTACCGCGAGAGTTTTGATGACGAGAATGAGAAGGAACAGGAAAACGGCCTTCTTCCTCCGGTTACCTTGAACGAGGTATTGAGTATGAAGGATATCGTCGCTACCGAACGTTTCACGCAACGTCCTCCCCGCTATACGGAAGCAAGTTTGGTTCGCCGTTTGGAGGAATTGGGAATCGGTCGTCCTTCTACCTATGCTCCTACGATCCAGACGATCCTGAATCGAGAGTATGTCGTGAAAGGGGATAAGGAAGGAACGGAGGCGTACTTATAATATCATAACCTTGGCTCAGCATACGATCAAGGAAGTCAAAAGACGGAGATCGTAGGAGCGGACCGGAAATAAGTTGATGCCAACCGATATCGGTACGGTCGTGAATGATTTCTTGATGGAGTATTTCCCGGGCGTTATGGATTATAACTTCACGGCGAGCGTAGAGAAGGAATTCCGATGCCGTAGCGGAAGGCGAGATGGTATGGACGGACGCTATCGATAAATTCTATAAACTATTCCATCCGATCGTGGAAGAGGCAGCCTCTGTTCGTACGGAGCATAAAGTGGGTGAGCGTGAATTGGGTATCGATCCGAAGAGCGGCAAACCTGTTTTCGTGAAGATCGGTCGTTATGGCCCAGTCGTACAGATCGGGCAGGCGCACCCAGAGGATAAAGAGGCTCCCTAAACCTCAGTTCGCTACCTTGATGAAAGGGCAGTCTATCGAGACGATTACTTTGGAAGAAGCCTTGAAATTGTTTGATCTACCCCGTACGATCGGTGAATATGAAGGTAAGGTCATGGTTGCCGCTGTCGGACGTTTTGGCCCGTTTATCCGTCATGACGGAAAGTTCGTATCCATACCGAAGGGCTTGAATCCTTTGTCGATAACAGCCGAGGAAGCTATCGAGTTGATCGAGGCAAAAAAACAAAAAGATGAGCAACGATTTATCAAGAAGTTCGATGAGGATCCGGAAATGGAGATCTTGAATGGTCGCTTCGGCCCTTATATCTCTTATAAGAAAAAGAATTACAGAATTCCTAAGACGATAGAGAAACCGGAGAACTTGACCTTGGAGGAATGCCAGAAGATAATCGCCGAGGCGGGAGAAAAACCTGCCGCAACGAAGAAACGTACGACACGGAAAAAGGCTTGATTATAGCTCTAAAAATTCATAGTTATGATTTACTAAACTCATAACTATGAATTTTTCAAAACATAACTATGATTTTTTTAGACATCGATACCCGTAAATTCTTTTAACGCATATCCGATCAAGAAGCTTAATGCGGCCACGCTAAAACTAAGTACTGCCATCTCGGTAAAAACGCTTCCGGAAACTCTCGCTTCTCGCTATGGAATAATAATAGTTGAAAAGGGCGATGATACTTAACGCTATGATGAGCATAAGCCCTAAAGCCATTAATACGTTCGATATAAAGATAAATGGAGCGACCAAGGCGACTACCGTAAAGATATAAGCTATTCCCGTATAGATCGATGCCTTGACGGGATGTTTCCCGTTTTCATTTCCATTCTCGGACTTGGTAGATAGATATTCGGAGGAAGCCATGGATAATGCGGCGGCTATTCCAGTGATGCTTCCGGTCAACGCTATTAATCTAGAGTCGCTCAAGGCAAGGGTAAAGCCTGCTAAAGCACCTGTAAATTCTACCAAAGCGTCATTTAGCCCCAGTACGACAGAACCCATATATTCCAACCGTTCCTCATTGATCAAGGCGATCAACCTCTGCTCATGCTCATCCTCGTCACGTGCGATTTGTTGCAAATCCGGATACTCATCATAAGAGGCGTAATCATTCTTGGCGCTTTCCTCGCTACCTTCCATTAGCTTAATGGCGAAAGTAATCCCCAAGATACGTGCCAACCAGTAGTATTTGGTGATGCGTAATTTATTCGGGGAGATCTCTTGCCCCGTATACTTTTTTTCAGGATCGTATAATGTCCTTTCTCGTCATTCGCTATCTGTAGTAATACTTCCTTGTTGCTTGGATCTTTCTCGATAGCGGCGAGTTGCGTATAGAAAGGCTCTCCGTGATTTCATTTTGTTGAAATCGAAGGAGAGCCTTTCTTGTTTTCTCGTTTATGTTCATCTTCTATCGTTACATTCTTTCCGGAACCTCGATGCCTAATAAATCCATACCGGATTTCACGATCTTAGCTACATTGGCGGATAAGACTAAACGGAAGTTCTTCAATTCCGGATTCTCTTACGCGAAGGATGGAGAAATCGTGATAGAATTGATTGTATTCCTTTACCAGATCATAAATATAGTTGGCGACACAGGCCGGGCTGTATAGCTTACCTGCCTCTTTCACGATCTCCGCATAATCGGCGATCATTTGGATCAGGGTTCTCTTCTTTCTCGGAAATGGCGAAAGTAAGCGGTAACTGCTCGTCCATCACCTCGACGAAGTGCGAGCAG
>VOFK01001860.1_pt1 | contig 13297 bp, 13 predicted proteins | sample 5384121 | NCBI WGS metagenome assembly VOFK01 (sample SAMN12384730, study PRJNA508395) | human gut metagenome | isolation source: healthy gut J | host: Homo sapiens | reverse complement strand
ATTCTAACGCTCTGCCATGCCCTTTCCTCGTCGTGAGCTACTACCGCACGAACAACGATTTCAACATCGTCATGGCCGACTGGAACTCGACGATCAACGACCACATGTCCAACACGTTGAAGGTGGGTACTGCGTCGCGCGACTATCGCGACATGGACGGCGGGTTTCTTCCCGCAGGTCGACATCCCCAAAAGACGGATCGAGTTTTGCTACGGTTCCTCGGTACCGAGGCCAAAATCCCTACAACAATCAGCTCGATACCGACATCTTTCCGATTCAGGACAATCTCACGATGAACTACGGCCGTCATCAGATCACCGTCGGCACGCAGTCGGACTATCGCAGTTTCAGCAATGCCAGTTTCGCGCAGAACTATCCCCGCTTGGGTCTTTCGTCGATCGACGACTTCAAGTTCAACGTGCTGGCCGCGAAGGATTACATGGCTTCGCACGGCAATATGACGGGCTTCGACATTGCAAAGTACAAAACCTCGGATTTCGGCCTGACGGGCGTGGTCAACGGCGGTCTTGCCAACAGCGCCGGTACGGGCAGACGCATTACTTGGCAGAAGTATTCGCTTATGGGAGGCTTCCCTTCGCCGAGATCGGACGCTGCAACCCCGTTTCACGTGCAGGACAAGTGGACGCCCAGCAACCGCTTCGCTGACGTTCGGTCTGCGCGTCGATATGCCGATTTTCGCGACCGACCTGCCCGAGAATCGCGCGCGTGGCGGCCGAGACCCATCGACGGCATCAAGGTCGACGCTTCGAAAAGATCCGGGCGCACCTGCAAAGTTCTCGCCGCGCGTGGGCTTTCAACCGGAAACCGCCTCGAAGACGGCCCGTTGCTCGGGCAGTTGCGCGGCGGCATGGGACTTCACGGCACGCCTCCCCTATGTTCGATTTCTGAATCAGGCGGGCAAACAACGGCGTGCTGGGTCGATCGACATGGAAGGCGAGGCGCTGAAAAATCTTCGGTTCCGGGCAGCATCGATCAGAACGCCAATATGTAAAAACCTCGCCGAGGCGGCCTATTCCTCAAAGCCGAGATCGCCGTGACGGATCCCCGATTTCAGCATCCGAGCCTGTGGAAGAGCAATCTTGCGCTCGACCGCCGCGGCGCGGCTGGTATTCACGCCTCGGAAGCCCCCACGAAGGGATGTCACGCGATTCACCATGACAACATCGGTATCGAGGTCGCTGAAGGCAAATACGTAGAACGACGGCGGTCAAGACAGCACGGCCTTCACGGGGAGATATTACGCCGAGAACAAGACGCTCAACCCGATGAACGGAGAAAACGGCGCCGCTTCGCACGTCGTGATGCTCCGCAATACGAACAAGGGCTACTCGTTCTACACCACGCTCCAAATCCAGAAGGAGTTCGTGCAGGGGCCGCTGCGCGGTCTCTACCTCAATGGATCGTATACGATGGGTACGGCGCGCAGCGTGACCGACGGTACGTCGTCGGTGGCTACGTCGGCCTGGAAATATACGCAGAAGGTGGCTGTCAACAGCGAGGAGCTGGGCTATTCGGCCGGCTCGTTCGACGGGCGGCTGTTGTTGAGCGCCTTCTACACGGCACGCTGGGGCAAGCACGGTGCGACCAACTTCGGTCTGGTCTACCAGCGTTACCGTCCTTTCCGCTTCTCCTACTGCTACGGCGGCGACGCCAACGGCGACGGTCAGACGGCCAACGACCTGATCTACGTGCCGGCCAACCGCGACGAAGCGGTCGGCCATCTGGTTTCCGACGGTTTCGCCGACAACAACGGCAACATGGCCGGTGACAAGGATTTCGACGAGGCGCAGGCCTGGGAGAATGCCTGGCAGGCGATGGACAAGTTCATCGAGCAGGACGCCTATCTGAGCAAGCACCGCGGCGAGTACACCAAGCGCAACGGCGCCGTGGCACCCTTCGCCAATCAGCTCGACCTGAGCATTTCGCACGACATCATCGTTCCGCAGCGCAACGGTCGCGAGCACAAGTTGCGATTCAGTTTCAACATCGACAACTTCCTCAACCTGCTCAACCGCAACTGGGGTGTAAGCTACTCGCAGTATCTGGGGACGAACGGTCAGCAGTATCAGTTCTTGTCCGTCACGCAGAAGCCGACGGCGGCCAACGACTATACGCTTCAATACAAGATGACCAACGGATTGAAGGACATCTACGGCAACGACATTTCGCTGGATCGTACCTACAAAACCCGATATCGGCTCCTATTGGACGATGCAGTTCGGTATCAAATATATGTTCTAAGCGGAGGAATCCGTCTGCAAACACGAAGGGGCGTCACATCAGTGACGCCCCACCTTCGTTGTCGTTCGCTGCGGGATCAGGACTCGGCGGCGGGGAGTTTGAGCAGCAGCTCGCCGATGGCTTCGCGCAGCGTCTCCTTGGGCAATGCCCCGGTAGCCATCTGCGGCATTCCCCGGGCGGGGATGAAGAGCAGCGTGGGGACGGAGCGCACGCCGAAGGCTGCGGCCAGCTCCTGTTCGCAGTCGATGTCGACCTTGTAGATATCCACTTCGCCGGCGTACTCCTCGGAGAGCTCTTCCAGGATCGGTGCGAGCGTGCGGCAGGGGCCGCACCAGGTCGCATAGAAGTCGACGATGGCCGGTCGCGAGCCCAGATAGTGCCATTCGGAGATGGCGGAGTCGAGGTTGGCGATTTTTTCCGAGAATTCGGTTTTGGTCAGTTGCGTGATTGCCATGATTGCGGTTGTTTTGCGGTTATTGTACGGGAACTTCTTCGGACTCTTCCTGCGGCAGCGGCCGTGTGCAGAAGAACCAGTCGTAACACTGCGTCCCTTTACGTCGGGACGGGTCATGCGCTCTTCGGCAGCGGCCGACGACGGGCGGTGGGCACGATCGCTTCGTCGCCCGGATGCCAGTCGGCGGGTAGCGCCACGTTGAAGCGGTCGACGGTTTGCAGGCCGACGAGCACGCGTTTGATCTCGTCGAAGTTGCGGCCCAGCGCCAGCGGATAGTAGATCACGGCGCGGATCGTGGCGTCGGGGTCGATGAAGAAGACGGCTCGGACGGCCGACGTCGAACTTTCGCCCGGCTGGATCATGCCGTAGAGGTTGGCGACTTTCATCCGCAGATCGGCGATCAGCGGGAAGCGCACCTCGACGTGCTGCATTCCGCGGTAGACGATCTTGTCGCGGATCGTGCGTAGCCATGCGATGGTGGCTGTACAGTCCGTCGACCGAGAGTCCGACGAGCTGGCAGTTGAGCGCTTCGAATTCGTCGCTGCGTGCCGCGAAGGTCATGAATTCGGAGGTACAGACGGGCGTGAAGTCCGACGGGTGGCTGAAAAAGGATGATCCAGCGTCCGGCATAATCTTCCGGAAAGCGGATCGGGCCTTGCGTAGTGACGGCCTCGAACGACGGGGCCTTGTCGCCGATGCGCGGCAGGGGAGTGGTGTTCAGATTTTCCATATCGTCTCTTTTTTAACGGTGTGACACGGCGGTCGACCGGAAGAAACTCTCTGGAAGTAGCGAGGAGACCTCAGAAGCGGCGGGTGTAGGCGTGGCAGTAGGGGAGCGTTCCCCGGCGGCGGTAGTAGTCCTGGTGACAGGTTTCGGCGGGCCAGAAGGGGCCGGCCGGCGTCACGCGCGTGGCGACGCGGTAACCTTTGCTGCGGAGCAGGGCGATGAGCCGTTCGGCCACGGCGCGTTGTTCGGGCGAGGTGTAGAAGATTTCGGAGCGGTACTGGTCGCCGATGTCGGGCCCTTGGCGGTCGATCTGCGTAGGATCGTGGATCTCGAAGAAGAGGCGTGCGAGCGTTTCGTAGGAGACCTTCGACGTATCGAAGGTCACGCGCACCGCTTCGGCGTGTCCCGTGGTATGGCTGCACACCTCCTCGTAGGTAGGGCGGTCGGTGCGGCCGCCGGTGTAACCCGCTTCGACCGAGAGGACGCCGGGCTGTTGTTCCAGCAGGTATTCCACGCCCCAGAAACAACCGCCGGCGAAGATCGCCGTTTCGGTCGTGGCGGCCGCCTCGGGAGGAGGTTCGGTCGGACGGCTCCGCGGCCGGCACGAAGTCGAGCGAGAGGGAGTTGACGCAGTGGCGCGTATTCTTGTCGGTAAAGCGTTCACCCGTGAAAACATGCCCCAGATGTGCCCCGCAGCGGGCGCAGGTGATCTCGGTGCGGCGGCCGTCGGCGTCGGGCGTGCGGCGTACCGCACCTGCGATCTCGTCGTCGAAGGCGGGCCAGCCGCACCCCGCCTCGAACTTGTCCTCCGAACGGTAGAGCGGCGCGCCGCACTGGCGGCAGCGGTAGAGGCCGCGCTCGCTGTGCTTGTAGTATTTTCCCGTGAAGGGAGCCTCGGTTCCCTTGTCGACGATGATCCGGCGTTCGTCGGGTGTGAGCGGTTTCATGGTTTGTGCATTTACCGTGAGGAGAATTCCCATGAGGGCGATTCCCCCTGCGATGATTCGTTTCATAACGCTCTGTCGGATGTGCAACAATCGCGCCGTGCGCGCCCTACAACAGCGATATTGCGCCTTGCACGGCGTAGAGGACAGCCACGTAGCGCAGCGCCTTGCCCGCGAACATGGCCAGCGTGGTGATCCACACGTTGCTGCGCATGAGTCCCAGCAGGATGGCGATCGCTTCGCCGACGTAGGGCAGGAAAGCGAAAAAGGCGCTCCATGCCCCCTTTCCTGCGAGGAAGCGTCCGGCACGGTCGAGTTGTTTTTCGCCGATGCCGAGGTAGCGGCCGAACCATTCGCGTTTGCCCAGATGACCGATCCAGTAGCAGGTCATGCCGCCTGCGGTGTTGCCCGTGGCGGCTGCCAGCAGGCAGAGTGCGGGGTCGAGTCCCAAGCGGACGAGTACGACCATCACCGCTTCCGAACTGAACGGGACGATGCTCCCCGCCACGAAGGCCGAGAGGAAAAGTCCCCAATAGCCCCAGTCGATGCAGAGCTGCGTGGCCGTGTCCAGAAATCCTTCCATGTCATTCGTCGCTTTGTTGCGGCAGGTCGTCGAGCAGTGCCGTCAGCGAGTCGTAGAGCGGCACGCCGTAGCGCCGGCAGGTGATGCGCACGTTGTCGTAGCGGTAGTAGTCGGGGCTGCACGCCACGAACAGCTTGCCCGAACGGGCGTAAAGTCCCATTTCGAGCAGCGAGATCGGCGAGCGGCTGTCGCCCAGCAGATTCATTACGATGAGGTCGGCCGCTTCGAGGTGCGCCAGCTCCCACGCGACCTGATACTCCATTTCGGCCGGCGAGGCATGGAACTCCCGACGGCGGGGGTTGAAGAAGAGCCAGCGGCCGCCGTGCTGTCGCGGAAGCGGGGCGACGAGAGCCGCCTGCCAGTCGGCGCTGCGTCCCATGTCGATCGTGCCGGCGAGGAAGACCTTGCGGTACTGCGTCGAGTCGACCGTGTGCGACCGCCAGCGGGGCTGGTATTCGGCCACGTCGTCGGCCGGCGTTTCGGCGGCTCGTATGCCGGTCGGCCGGGAACCGCCGCCGCAGCCGGCGAGCAGTCCGGCCAGCAGGAGGACGAGGAGGGTTGCAGGGCGGTTCATCGGAGCGTGTCGTCGAGCGGCCACGGCCGCAGTTCGTAGAGTTGGTTGCGCAGGCGCGGCGTGAAGCCCGCTTCGCGGATCGCCTGCTGGATGCCCTCGGCGTCGAAGCGGTTGTGCGCTCCGGCCGAGGAGACGACGTTTTCCTCGATCATGATCGACCCCATGTCGTTGGCGCCGCTGTGGAGCGCCGCCTGCGCCGTCTGGCGGCCGACGGTGAGCCACGACGCCTGTATGTTGGGGATGTTGTTCAGGATCAGCCGGCTGGAGGCGATGATGCGGATGTATTCCAGCGGTGAGAAATCGGTCGATGTCCCTTCGGCTTCGAGCCGCGTGCCCGTCGACCGGAAGATCCACGGGATGAAGGCCAGAAAGCCGGACTTTCCTTCGGGGCAGCGCGCTTGCAGATCGCGGATCGCGAGCAGGTGGTCGACGCGCTGGCGCGGCTGCTCGATGTGGCCGTACATCATCGTGGCCGACGTGGCCAGCCCCAGCGTATGGGCTTCGTGCATCACCGCGAGCCACGACGCCACCGAGGGCTTGGCGGGCGATATCGCGCTGCCGCACGACGGGGTCGAGGATTTCGGCGCCGGCGCCCGGAAGCGAGTCGAGCCCGGCTGCCATCAGGCGGCGCAGCGTCTCCAGCGTCGTCAGACCGCTGATGCGGGCGATGTGCGCCACCTCGGGCGCACCGAGCGCATGAAGCCGGATCCGGGGGAACATCCGTTTCAGGTCGCGGAACAACTCTTCGTAGAATGCGATGCCGAGCTGCGGGTGCAGGCCGCCCTGCAACAACAGCTGGTCGCCGCCCAGCGCAAGCGTTTGCGCGATCTTTTCGCGGTACTCCTCGCGCGAGGTGACGAAGGCGCGCTGCGTCTGTCTGTGGGGCTTGCAGTGGAAATTGCAGAACTTGCAGCCCGAGATGCAGACGTTGGTGATATTGACATTGCGGTCGATCTGCCACGTCACGACCTCGGGTCGGCGACCGTCGCACGCCGCACCTCGTCGGCCACGAGCGCCAGCTCCTGCAACGGAGCCTGGTCGTAGAGCCGGTAGGCCTCCTCGCGTGAGAGCGGCTCCCTTCGCCGGCATTTGTCGTAGATGCGGTCGGTCGTCATGTCAGCGGCGGCGTTTTACCTGCGGGCTCCGGCGGCCTCGCTGCGGGGTGTCGGTGCGGGGTGCGTCGGGCAGCACCATGTCGAAGTCGAGCTGGCGTTTTTGCAGATCGGCGCGTTGACGCGGATGCGCACGGCATCGCCCAGCGTGAAAGCGCCGGCCCGTCGAGCGGCCCGTCACGGTGTATTCGGCCGGATCGAAGTCGTAGAAATCGTCGTGCATGTCGCGCATGGCCACCAGCCCTTCGATGTGGTTCTCGTCGATCTCGACGAAGATGCCCCACTCGGTGATGCCCGATATGTGGCCGGCGAACTCCTCGCCCAGGCGTGCCTGCATGAACTCCACCATCTTGTACTTGATCGAGGCGCGTTCGGCCTCGGAGGCGATCACTTCGCGTTCCGAGGCGTGCTCGCACAGCGCTTCGAATGTCGTCTTTGTCGGCGTCTTCTCGCCTGCGAGGTAGCGCGCCAGCAGGCGGTGCACCATCATGTCGGGATAGCGGCGGATCGGCGAAGTGAAGTGGGTGTAGTAGGGGAAGGCGAGGCCGTAGTGGCCGATGTTGTCGGTCGTATAAAGCTTTTGCCATCGAACGTACGGCCATCGTCGATACGGCGTTCTCGGTCGAACCTTTTGATCTGGGCGAAGAGCTTTGTTCAGCTCCTTGGCCACGGCACGCCCGCCCGTGGCCTTGAAGATGCCCGAAGCGCAGGATAAACTGCCGGAAACGGTCGAGCTTTTGTCGACGTTCGGTTCGTCGTGGACGCGGTAGACCATCGTGCGGCCCGACTTGCGCCCTTTGACCTTGCCGCAGAACTCGGCGACACGGCGGTTGGCCAGCAGCATGAATTCCTCGATCATCTGGTTGGACTCCTTCTGTTCCTTGAAATAGACGCCGAGGGCCGGCCCTTCTCGTCGAGTTGGAATTTCACCTCCTCGCGGTCGAAGCTGATCGCCCCGTTGCGGAAACGTGCCTTGCGCAGCGCCTGGGCCAGCCGGTTGAGCGTAAGGATCCTCTTCGGCGAAGTCGCCCCGTCCCGTCTCGATGATCTCCTGCGCCTCGGCATAGGCGAAGCGGCGGTCGGAGTAGATCACCGTGCGGCCGAACCATTCGTCGAGGATTTCGAGGTTCTCGTTGAGGGTGAAAACCGCCGAAAAGCAGAGGCTCTCCTCGTGCGGCCGCAGCGAACAGAGTTCGTTGCAGAGCCGTTCGGGCAGCATCGGCACGGTGCGGTCGACCAGATAGACCGACGTGCCGCGCGCTTCGGCTTCGGTGTCGACCACCGAACCCGGCCGCACGTAGTGCGTCACGTCGGCGATATGGACGCCCACCTCCCACACGCCGTCGCGGACTTTGCGGACCGACAGCGCGTCGTCGAAGTCCTTGGCGTCGGCCGGATCGACGGTGAAGGTCACCGTCTGCCGGAAGTCGCGCCGCTGGCGTATCGTCTTTGCGGTGATCGCCCGTCGATGGCTTCGGCTGCCGCCTCGACCTCCGGGCTCGAAGCGGTAGGGCAGCCGTATTCGGCCAGAGATGGCGTGCATCTCGGTATTGTTCTCTCCGGCGCGGCCCAATACCTCGACCAGGCTGCCGGCGGGGGCTTTTGGAACCTTCAGCGCCCAGTCCGTGATGCGGATCACGACTTTGTCGCCGTGCTGTACGTTAGGGGTTGTCCCGCTTGGAGATAGACGTCCATCGGCATGCGCCGGGGATCCATCTTGACGAAGATGGCGTGGTCGCTTCACGTCGGCCGTGCCCACGTATTGCTTGCGGCTGCGCTCCACGATGCGGGTGATCTCGCCTTCGAGGGACCCGGCGGGAGCGGCGGGTGATGACGAACTCCACGCGGTCGCCGTCCAGAGCATTCAGCGAATTGCGCTGGCTGACATATACGTCGTTTTCGAACTCCTCGGGAGCGGATATACATCGCTCCTGTCGAGATCATCTGTACGATGCCCTCCTGGCGGGGACGCTCCTTGCCGCTGAGACGGTACTTTTCCTGCCCGCACTCCTCGATAGTGCCCTGGGCGAGCAGTTCCGTGATGATTTCACGGGTACGAAGACGGCCCTCCTTGGTGGCGCCGCCCGAGGCCGAAGCCAGATGCTTGAGGGAGAACTTGTTGTTCGGGAATTCCCGGAACAGGTTAATGATCAGCGAAGAGCGGTCGAATGCGGCCGACTTCTTCGTATTTTTCAGTTTATTCATCGGTTGAAATAGTTACGGGCGAGGAGTTCCATGAACCGGATGCCGGTCGGAATGGCCGCCTCGTCGGGATTGAAGGTGGATGTATGCAGTTTTCCGGCTCCGGGACCGACGCCCAGGCGGTAGAAGATCGCCGGGTAGCGGGTGCCGTAGAAGCCGAAATCTTCGGAAGTCATGCGCAGGGGCAGCATTTGAAAGGGAATTCCTTCGGTTTCGGCCAGTGCGACGGCCTGCCGGATCAACTCCGGGTCATTGACCACGCACGGGTAGCCGGGGGTGAAGTGTACCCGGGTTCGTATGCCGTACGAGGCGTCGTTCGCGGCGGCGAGTTCTTCGATCCTGCGTTTCACTTCGGCCCGTTCCGTTCGTCGAAGGTACGCATCGTTCCCTCCATATAGACCCGGTCCGGGATGACGTTCGTAGCGCCCAAAATTTTCGACCTTTGCCGATCGAAACGACCCGTTCGGGCGTGTTCAGGGCCGTGAGGTGCAGGATCAGTTGTGCGGCGGCGCTCACCGTGTCGCGGTGTTCGGCACGCATGGCCGCGTGGCCGCCCGCGCCTTCGAGCGTGAGGCGCAGTTCGTCGTTGGAGGCCATGTACTTGCCCGCGCGGAAGCCCAGCGTGCCCGCGTCCAAAGCGGGTTCGACGTGCTCGCCGACGACGGCCAGCACCGTATAGCCTGCGAAGGGGTTTTCGGCCAGCACTTTGGAGGCTCCGCCGGGATTCGATTCCTCTCCGGGTTGGAAGATTCCGAAAAGAGTACCCTCGAAATTCCGCTCGGCGGAGAGCCGGAGCAGGGTGCCGTAGAGCACCGCTGCGTGGATGTCGTGCCCGCAGGCGTGCATCACTCCGTCGTTCTCGGAACTCCACGCCGCGCCGCTCTGTTCGCGGATGGGCAGGGCGTCGATGTCGGCTCGCAGCACGACGGCTCGCCGCAGGTTCGCCGCGTCCTTCGATTTTTTGGCCAGTACGCCGGTTCCGGCGATCGGACGGCAGGGGATGCCTGCCTCGCGGAGCGCCTCGGCGATGAAGCGGGCGCTCTCCGTTTCGCGGAACGAGAGCTCCGGGTGGCGGTGCAGGTGGCGGCGAAACTCTACGGGTGTCATGGTTAAGTGTTTAATAGCAATTACTTTGCCCTATTCGGAATTAGAATACGTTGCGGGCGATCTTGCGGATGTTGTCCGTGCGTCCCATCGTGTAGAAATGGATGATCGGCACTCCGGCCGCCTTGAGCTCCTTGGCCTGGTGGATCGCCCATTCTATCCCGACCTCGCGGGCCGCCTGTGTGTCCTCGCCGCAGGCCCGGACGGCCTTCACCAGCTCTTCGGGCAGGCTGACGCTGAAGGTGCGGGGCAGGATCTCCAGGTGCTTGGGCGTCGAGATCGGCTTGATGCCCGGGATGATCGGTACCGTGATGCCCGCTTTGCGGCAGCGCTCCACGAAATCGAAGTACTTGCTGTTGTCGAAGAACATCTGCGTCACGATGTAGTCGGCGCCGGCATCGACCTTTTCCTTCAGGTATTGGAGGTCGCTCTGGGGATTCGCCGCCTCGAAATGCTTTTCGGGATAGCCCGCCACACCTACCGAGAACTTGGAGTGGTGGCACTCCTCGACTTCGCCGTCGATAAATTCTCCCCGGTTCATGGCCTGGATCTGGCGCACCAGGTCGGCGGCGTGGGCGTGTCCCTGGGCGTAGGGGACGAAGCGGGGTTCGTTCTGCCGCTTGTCGCCCCGCAATGCCAGCACGTTGTGCAGCCCCAGGAAATCCATGTCGATCAGCGAATCCTCGATGTCGTATTTCGACCAGCCCCCGCAGATCAGGTGGGGAACCACCTCCACGTCGTACTTGCGCCGGATCGCGGCCGAGATGCCGACCGTGCCCGGACGGCGGCGCATGATGTGCCACTCGCGGCTTCCGTCGGGGCGGATGTCCTCTTTGAGGGCTTCGCGGTGGAAGGTGACGTTGATGTAGGCCGGGTTGAAATCCATCAGCGGGTCGATGGCTCCGAAGACGCTGCGCGTGCCGTCCCCCTTCAGGGGCGGGAGCAGCTCGAAGGCGAAACGGGTCGTGCGCGAAGCGACGGCGCCCTGTATGAGATCCGTAATATTCATCAGATGTTATTGGGTATCAGTTTTTCGATCGTTTCTATGTCCATGTTGCGGCGTGCGGCGTAGTCGGCCAGTTGCTCTCGGTCGATTCGTCCGACGGAGAAATATTCGGCGTCGGCGAAGAACAGGCCGCAGAGCGCCTCCTCAGGTGTAATCATATAGTTGTCGTTCAGACGCATGGCGGTCGTCTTGTCGGCGGCCAGCAGGTCGAAGACCTCGCGTTTGAGCGAGTGGTCGGGACAGGCCGGGTAGCCGAAGGCCATGCGCCGACCCCGGTATTTGCTGCGGATGATGATCTGTTCGGGTGTGAGCGCCGGACCGGTTTCGTAACCCCACATCTGGCGGCGGATGAAGATATGCACCCATTCGCAGAGGGCTTCGGTCAGGCGGTCGGCCAGCAGCTTCGAGAGGATGGCGTTGTAGTCGTCGCCCTCCGCGCGGAACTTTTCGGTCAGCTCCTTGAGCCCTATGCCGCCCGTGAGGGCGAAGGCCCCGATATAGTCGGTTCTGCCTGCCTTTTCGTCGGCGATGAAATCGGCCAGACAGCGGGCCTGGGCTTCCCGGACCGGGGCCTGGCTGCGCAGCATCGGCAGGATGTATTTCTTGTCTTTCGGGCCGGTGACCACGATGTCGTCGCCCCGGCTGACGGCTGCGAAGATGCCCGCTACGCCCTGGAGGGTGAGGAGTTTTTCTTCGCGGATGCGGGCCAGCATCTTTTGCGCGTCGTCGTAGAGCTTGCGGGCTTCGGCGCCGTGTTCGGGGTTTTCGAAGATCTCCGGTACGCGGCCCTTGAGCCCCCACGCCGGGAAGAAGAAGTTCCAGTCGATCAGCGGCTCCACATCGGCGATACTTATGTCCGGAAACACCAGCCGTCCCGTATGGGCCGGAACAGCGATTTCGGACGCGGGTTTCGGCACGCGCAGCTTGCGCACCTGACCGAAGGGTAGGATCGTGCGGATCTCCTCGCGGCGGCGGTACTGGTCGCGCAGGGGTCTGTTGCTCCTCGCGCACGCGAGCCAGATACTCTCCCGGCCGGGACCGAGCAGTTCGCCGAGGATTTTGTTGTTGCGGCTGGCGTTGTCGGCATGGATCACCACGCCCGAGTAGGTCGGAGCTATTTTTTACGGCGGTGTGTACGTCCGAAGTGGTCGCACCGCCGATCATGACCGGGAATTTGCAACCCCCGGCGTTCCAATTCTTCGCAGACGTGGATCATCTCGTCGAGCGAGGGCGTTATCAGTCCGCTCAGGCAGATCGCGTCGGCGCCCCAGGCGACGGCTTTCGTCGATGATGCGGGGACACTCGACCATCACGCCCAGGTCGCGGATCGTGTAGCCGTTGCAGGCCATCACGACCGCCACGATATTCTTTCCGATGTCGTGGCACGTCGCCTTTCACGGTGGCGATCAGCACCTTTTGCCCGCGCGGCGTTCGACACCCCGGCCGCCCCTGTAGGGCGTAAGCGCCGCCACGGCGCGCTTCATCACGCGGGCGGTTTTCACGACCTGCGGCAGGAACATCTTGCCCTTCGCCGAAGAGCGTGCCGACCCGCTCCATGGCGGGCATCAGCAGGGTGTCGATCACGGCCATCGGGCGCCCAGGGTTTCGTAACCCTCCAGCGCATCGGTCTCTCGATGAAATCCGCCACGCCTTTGAGCATTGCGTGGCCGATGCGCTCCGAGCGTCCCCGCGCGCCATGCGTCGGGAGCGGCCTGGGGCTGCGTCTGGGCAACCGTGCGCACATTGCTGGGCATATTCGGTGAGACCGTTCGGCAGCGTCCGGACGCCGGCAGAGGATCACGTCCTCGACCCGTTCGAGCAGTTCGGGCTCTATCTCGCTGTAAACCCGCACCATCTGCGGGTTGACGATGCCCATGTCCATTCCGGCCACGGATGGCGTGGTAGAGGAAGACCGAGTGCATCGCCTCGCGCACCGTGTTGTTGCCGCGGAAGGCGAACGAGAGGTTCGACACGCCGCCCGAGACCTTGGCATGGGGCAGGTTGTGCTTGATCCAGCGCGTGGCGTCGATAAAGCTTTGTTGCGCATAGCTGTCGTGCTCGGGGATTCCCGTCGCCACGGCCAGCACGTTGGGGTCGAAGATGATGTCCTCGGCAGGGAATCCCGCATCGGTGAGCAGTTTGCTTAGGCGCGTGACCACCTCCGTCTTACGTTCGTAGGTGTCGGCCTGTCCCCGCTCGTCGAAGAGCATCACCACGGCGGCGGCTCCGTAACGGCGGATGAGGCGGGCGGTGCAGAAAATTTCTTGCTCGCCCTCCTTCAGGGAGATGGAATTGACGACGCTCTTGCCCCTGAGCAACCGAACGAAGA
>VOFK01004027.1_pt1 | contig 13325 bp, 28 predicted proteins | sample 5384121 | NCBI WGS metagenome assembly VOFK01 (sample SAMN12384730, study PRJNA508395) | human gut metagenome | isolation source: healthy gut J | host: Homo sapiens | reverse complement strand
TGCAGTTTCCCGCATCATAGATATAACTCTGGTGGCTGCGTCTCTTCTGGAACAACACCAGAAATCAACTGTCTCAGGTAAGCTTCCCGGTTCAGTCCGCTTCTCTTTACTTTCTTATCCAATGCCTCTGCTTCTTTTTTTGTTCAATCGGAAAAGGATTGCTACATTACGTTTTCTCAATGCTCCATCTCCTTTGCTTTCTGTAAAGAATCTGGTTCCTGGCGAATCTGGTGTTTTTCTTTATCGTAGCTGTAAACTCTGTCTGAGAGAACCTCCTCACGCTTAACCTCTTTTATTTACTGCCCGCACCATTTCGCCCAATCTTCTTGGTTCAACTTCACCATTATCCGGTACAATCAAAACTTCATGGACTGATGACGGAAGAACATAAAACCCTTCTGGAAAAAGCTGATTGAGTTTATTTAAAACCTCTGGTTGAGTAATCATAGATGCTCCATACTGCTTTTTCCATTTTGTAAGTGCATACAGCATATCATGTGAACGAAGTCCAAATTCAACACTTTCATTTAAAAGGTTTGTTGAATGTCCTTCTTCATTAAAAAATACTCAACAACATTTCGTCCATTGACTGAAGAATCGGTGTATTTACAGGCTGTGTATTTGCTCTGGGCCTGTTGGAACATTTCCTTTGCATCCACATTCCACATCTTAAGATGTTCATTTTTCACCTTCATAGTCGCTTTTCCATCGTTAGACTCTACCGGAAAATCCACATAACAGATAGCCGACAGATCTTCCATATTTTCATGAGGCATTTCCTGTAACATTCGTTTGTTTGCCTGCGTGTTCACAAGCATCACTGCCAGATGCTCCTTCCACTGAATCATAATCCATTGGGTTGATACCACTGTGCAAAAACGGAACATTGCCTGCTTCTTCCATGCATCTTGCAATTTCATTCATCACTTTCTCAACGGGTTCGCCCAGACGTATTTCATTAAAGAACGGCTCTACATAAGACAACCGGGCACACATTTTTCTTCCTGCAGTCTTACCTGACTCCTCACCATCTGGACTCCATTATTTTTATTCATCTGCATTACCTGAAATTCTGCATTCTCATATTTAGCTGGAAGAAAAATTCGGATGTCTTTTTGCTACACCTTCCGCAAATACCTTTTTCTGCTATCATTTCTTTTTGCAATCATTTCTTCAGTTCTCCTTCTTCTTGTTCATTTTTCTTTAAATATTCCTGATACCGTTTTTCTGCTTTCTTCTTGTCTTTCACGGATACTTCAACCTGCATCTTGTATCTCCTTTCTTTTCTGTCTACTGAATCTTGTTAATCTGTAACAGGCACATCAACACTACTCCTATAATGCCACCTACTAATATTCCAACAAATAAACTTCAACATTGTTACTTTCTCCTTTTTTCATTTTCTGAGGGTTTCAGGGATTCTCCTGACAAAGGCCGCTTCTTCCAGACAGGAAAACTGTGTGGTAATCCAAAGGCGTTGCTTGCTGGTATTGTGTATTCTTCTGCACCCGTCTCACTGTTCCGGGTATCAGAAGATTTACTTGCCGAAAAAGCATGTTGCTTTTTTATTTTTTCAGTTCACAAATCCCGCAAGTTTCACACAAGTATTCACACTTTGTGCATCGTACATTTTCATCAGTTGCCATACATTCTTCACTTGCCGGACAATACTTTTGACAACTTTCACACTGCTCTGTACAGCTTTCTTCTGACACTTTCTCAGCAATAATTCCAAGTAATTCACTCTGTTCTTTTTCTTCTTTCAACTGTGTTTTCAGAAAAATCTTCAACAGTTCTTCACTGTCCACATCGTCTTCCATCGTCAAAATCAGCTCTTTTCTTATACACAACCTTCAGCTCATATTTTGCAATTTTTCATGTCCTTTTTCACCTTCTATCTCTCATATTTTCATGACCAGACATATTCTTTTTCATGCTTTTTTCTCGCTTTGTAATTGCCAGATTTAACTTGATGCAGAGCAGATCGTTGTAATCTTTTTCCTTGTTTTGGCATGGTACATCTTTTATCTGATATTGCTTCGGAAGGACTGTAGAAATTGCTTTTTGTGGCAAGAATCTTCCAATACGGTCATTGTCCAAATGAAATACGATTGTCTTCACCTCTGGATGCATTTTTTAGTGCTCTTGCCAACGCAGCAGGGACTTTACTTTTTTCAATTTCTTTTGCTGGCTGATAGACACCTGCCAGTGACAATAAATGTTCTCTCCTCCACTCTTTCCCGTCTAATTTCTGCAACGTCGCATAGGATAACAAATCAATGGCTGACTCAAACAGATGCATCGTATCATTGGATTTCTCTGCAAAAATGGAAAAAGGAAATAATTCTTATCGCTTCCATTTGCTTCTCCTATAAAGCTGGTTCCGATTCCTCCTAAGAGCTGCATATTTCCGGATTATCTTTCTCATCCATCCCTACAAACACCGCGTTGTGATGAAATGCACTTTCATAAACTCTTCCGGACTCTAAACAAAACTGAATGATTTCCTTATCAATCCCACGTCCTGAAAGATACGCAATCACTTTCTGATCATCTTGATTCTTCTTTGGCAACAATAACTGTTTCTCCATCGGAACATTCTCAGATACAGAAAGAGACGGCTGAATATTTGCCTGTTCTGCAAGCAATTCAACCGCCTCTAAAAAACTGTATCCTCTTTACTTTAATCAGATAATCCAGTGCTGACCTGCCACCAATTCTCTAACTCCACCACATCCATTTACCATTAGATATTTTCAAACTGTCGTGTGTTCTGGTAGTGTGGGTGTTACCAGAAAAGTGAACCAATTCGTATGGTTCATAATTTTTCAAGTACGTGTCCAGCAAATCCATCCGCTTGACCTCCCGCGACCGATGGTGGTATATATGGCATAATTTTCATCTCCCTTTTCTTGCCTTAGATTGATATTATTCGGGATAATACCCAGGCATGAAAATAGCCAGGTGATTCCTTGAGTTGGAAACCAACTGGCTATGTATGCTTTTCCTATTCGTTTCAACTTTTTAAATCTATTCGCAAAAATCAATCCGTTAATCGCGGGATTTTTTTCGAATATTAATCAAACTCTGTTTCAACTGTCTAATAGAATCATTAATTACATTGTAATTTTTAACATTGGAATCTCTGTTCTCACTTATGTTTTTTTACAATTTTTTAATTTATTAATTATACCCTCTCTCTAATTGGCAATAATTGAACTTTTTCTCATCTACAATTAGAATATTTAACATTTCATATAAATAAATTATTCTTTGTGCATTTAACGGATGATCTCTTTCTCAATTCTTTCTGGATCATAATAGTTTTGAATTAATCCTTTTTTTCTTTATCATTATAGAATTCTCGATATTCATTTGCCTTTGGGAATTTTCCATCATAAAATAAATTGCTAAAAATAATTTTTCAATCTCCGAACTCCATTCAATTGATTCTTTTGTATGAAGCAAAAATTAATAAGATAATCCATGGAAACATGTCCAGCTTCACACTCTTCTGCTTTCTTATCCTCATGATCTTCCAAATTAGCTTCGACATGTCCACATAAAATATGAGCGTATTCATGAAAAGATAACAAAATATAGTCCATATTCTATAAACTGAATCTATATATTCTTCTTTTATTCCCGAATCAATTAAAAATTTCCAATTTAATTTTTTCTAAATACTCTTTTTGTTCTTCTATAATGGCTTTATTTATGAACATATAGTACGTTTCATTTTCTTTTTTAATTGCAAATGCATCAATCACTTCACCATCCTGTAAAACCAAATTTCGCATCCTGAATTAAGATCTGCTTTTCATCCAATACTACACATCGTTCTCTTGTGATCATTTCTTGGGCTTGGTTCACAAGATTATAACCTTTTTCTGTCCTGTAATATATTTTTCCTTTTTTTATTGTTTTCTTCTTTTCTAAACACTTCTCCGCTTTATCCATATTTATTTTCCATCATCTTTTCCGAATCTCATCAATAATCCGACCTATATTACATGTAATCTGTCCTTTACACTGATGAATATCTTCATTGATTTTCTTTTTCCTGCTCAATAGCAATTTCTATATTTTTTGCCAGTTCTCCAATCGCAGAATTCTTTTTTGGGATTGATTCCTGTTCTAGCAAGTAACAGCTTATAGATAAATGTCTGATGTCCATCTTTTTTCATTCTGGATAATCTGTTCAGCATTTGGCTCAATGTCATCTTCATATGAGTTTTCATAATGCAACAGCAGGAACAATTCAAATGCCGGATTGCTGACCGCTAATATATTATTCTTTTCACCTTCTGCTACCAATTCATCATAATCAAGTACTTTCTCTTCAAAAATATCTCCATCAAATACAACAATCATCTTATCCGTTCTTTATCAAATGCTATTTCCTGAATTTTCTTTCTGGTTTTCTGCAAATTCAATCAAACGTCTTGGAAATGAAATGTCCCTGTCTCCCTCTGTTTTTTCAAGTAACCGGATATCGATCAATGGATGAATATTTAACTCTTTTCGGATATCAATTAACTTTTGAAATACCATGTTTCAGTATTTGCACCCTCACATATGAAAAAAGTACTTACGATAAAGGCTCAATCTGTTCTTCTTCATCTGTAGTTCTACTATTCCAATTCGTATAACTTCTTACTGGAGCCAAGGCTACTCCTCCTCTCTAAAGTCAAATGTTGAAAATACTGGTATCGCACCATACCTGCCTTCCAGATATGCCTTGCTCAACACTTTATCATACCTCTCCTTGAAACGATCTAAGGAATAAATAGAGCTTGCATTTTCTGCATCACGTTCTACAAACCAGATTTCATCCCTCCTAAAAATAGCCTGATCCATAATGGATGATTCATGTGTAGTGAACAATAGCTGCATACGCTGCTCATCATGTAGCTGCATAAACAATTGCAAAAAATCGTTCTGTCAGCTTCGGATGTAAGCTTCTCTCCAATTCATCCACAACATAAAGAACATCTTCTCGTTTATTCAATAGCATATCCATCAAATCGAATAATCTTCTTGTTCCATCTGATTCTTCATCAAAGCCAAATTCATAAAATGACTTATTATGATGCAACAGGATAGTTGTGACCTTCGGTTCAGAATGTCCTTCAACTTCGATATTAAAGAAAGTTTCCTTCGACCTCATCGTCATTCTGAATGATGGTTCTTCCTGCTCTTCCATTCTATTTTTTACATGCTGCATCATCTTATCAAATACTGATTTCGGCAATGCATTTGATAACTCATCCAATGTAATTTCTTCGATTTTTACCTGGCTGATACCCGTATCAAATGTTTTGATCAATTTATTAATCAGCTTCAGCGAATTATCATCATAGTAATATTCCAGATCAATCAATGGCGTATCCGGTGTGATAATCGAAATATGATTCTGAATCAGTCATATACATCCCGGAAGAACAGTAATTTTGATCGTGTGCTATATTTTTTCCCACGATTCATTTCCGTCAGGAACAAAGATGTTTCATTTCCTTCAAAGTCATCTGCATAAGTTTCAAATTTGTTTTTTTCTGTATTTGTCAAAGTAATGCTCTCATTTAACACCGGACGTTTACTTCCTTCTCGTTCAAAGAGACATTTTGCTGAACCGTTCTGATATAATTCATATAACCATTCTCCGGTTACTTTTCGTCTGCTTAAAACTGCAGAAAAACCATAGGCATAAAAATTTGTCACCTACAGTAATCTGAATTTCAAAACTACTTTCTCGTTCCTTATTCTCCTGCCGATTCTTACAAAACATCTGTGTAGCTTCTATCGGAATACCATTGCAGACACTGTCTTTAAAAAAAAATTTAAAGAACAATGCCAGATTGGTCTTTCCAGATGCATTTGCTCCATAAACGACTGCATATTTTAATAACTGGGTACTTTTTATCTTTAACCTGTGATTTGCATTTGTTCGTATTTTATTTGAGGAAATCATTGTCAGCTCTGCTGCTTTATCAAAAAGATTTAAAATTTTCAACACTTACTTTTTACTAACATTCTTATACACCTCCACCTTTTATTATATGTTTTGCTCTTCTCTCTCAGTCAATGTAATTTTTTCTTATTTAGAGATTTTTTCGTTATATATTGTTTCTTTTTTCTATTTTTAACAATTTTATTTTGAGTTATGCATATAATATCAATGTATAAGTCAGCTTTTTGTAGCGACACTATTTTACTAATGCCGCTACATGAAATATTACAATAAATAAAAACTTCTAATTCTTTTTTTCTTCTATCTCTCCCAATCCATCCTTCCTGTCACATTCAACATCTTTTTCTTCTCGGAAGCTGAGCATCTTTCCATTAGTTCCACCGACAATGATATGATCCAGCAATTCTATCCCCAGTAGCTGTCCGCACTTCTGCAGCTTTCTCGTAACAATCATATCCTCTTTTTTGACGGTTTCACATTGCCACTGGGATGATTATGAAGTCCAATGATTGCAGAAGCATTTGCCAGAATACTGCTCTTAAAAACTTCTCTGGGAATTACCAAAGATGCATTGATTGTTCCAACACTGACCAGATTCATATTGATTACCTGTCCATTATTTTTCATATTCAGGATACAAAATACTTCTCTATCATATTGAGATAACTCCTTCGCAATCAATTCTACAACAGCCTGTGGACTGTCCAATATCTGCTCACTATAAAGAGACGGCTCTTTTACCAGACGGATATTCACAACTTCCAATTCATTCTCCATCCTTCTGATCTCCTTTTTGGAAATTCTACAACCAAAAAAACATTACTCTCTGAAGATTCCACATATGATTTCAATTGTGATAATGTCATTTCCAAATATTTAGGTTGTTCCACCATAATCTGCTCCTTTCGTTTCTTCCCTTTACTTCTGTTTTCCTGACAAATAGCTTATCACTTTGTTTGCCTTAATGCTTTTCTGCAACTCACTGATAATGAACAGATCTGCTACATTCACTCCCGGCAAAGCAAGCATTTCATCCATCGCCATATTGACAATCTCTTTTTCCGTTCCGTATCTGGCATCAAATAAACGCTGTAATACTTTTACTGCTTTCTGATTTTTCCCATTTCAGCATCAAAAGGGCAGCATATCGCCGCCCCCTCTGTTTTACTCCTCCTCTTCTTTCTTTTCTTCAATTCCTAATCTCTTAACCTGTTTCTTTTTATTCCAGATACGAACTCCCTGTGATTCCAGCTGCTGACAATGCCAGAATGGCTATCCATAAAGCTGCATTTTCCTGTATCTCCTGTTTTCGGAGGATTACTGTCTTTGTAGTAGTACCCGGTGTCTCTGGAGTTGCTGTTTCCGGTACTTCTTTGATGGTTACGGTCTGTCCTTCATCGTTGATATCCTTATGCTCTGTTACCTTTTTCGGTTCTTCCGGATTTGTCATATCATACAGTTCTTCAAAGGTTACAAGCTGCTTTCTTCCAAGCGTGCTGCCGTCGAAAGTAAACTCAATCTGCACTTCCATGTTTTCCTTGTCCGCTGTAAATTCATAATCATTGGTAACTTCTTTGCCATCAATGAGCAGCTTTTCATTTTCTGCCTTAACCATCTGCCAACCAGACAACTTGTAGTTCGTACCGATTTCCAGTCCTTCTAAAGTAACCGTATCCACAATCGTCAGATCTTTTCCAGCTTCGATTTCCTTCTTACCATTCTTATCAGTTGCTGTGGTATGAATCGAAAAATCTTTCGCTCGGTAATCAGGACTGCCTGACCTTCATCATCAATGTCCTTATGCTCTGCAACTTTTACAGGTTCTTCCGGATTCTTCAGATCGTATAATTCTTCAAATGTAACCAGATTCTGTCCGCCAAGTTCTGATGCATCAAACGTATAAGAAATCTCTACTTTCATTTTCTCGCTGTCAGCAACAAAAGTATAATCACTCTCCACACGCTTTCCATCAATGAGCAGTTCTGCATTTTCCTCTTTCAGCATCTGCCAGCCTTTTAACTGGTACTTTCTGCCTTCTTCCAGACCGTCCAGCGTAACCGTATCTACAATCGTTACTTTCTTTCCTGCAACAATTATTTTTTCGCCCGTTTTCTTGTCTGTTGCGGTTGTATGAATACTAATCTCTTTTTCATACTCATCGGTCAGTGTTCCAAGGTCGATTTTTACTTTATTTCTGCTGACAACAACTTCAAATGCAGGGATCAATTTCATACCTTTGTTGAATTCACAAGATAACTCCTCAATCTCATAAGTGTCATAAAGTAATGCACCTTTACTGTCGTCCGGCTCAGAAGTTCCGAACCAGATTCCGTCCTCACTGGATTTCCCGGCATTTGTATTTTCTCTTATGAGATGCCCAATCGGAAGCGGTTGAAAACTGACCATTTTATCTGTCACTATGATATGGCTCTCACCGGTTGTTTTACTCGTAATCTTAAAAGAAACATTTGCAAGCCTCTTATGTGTACCTGCTCCAATCTTTACTCCTTCTAAATCTCCACGTTTAATCTGGTTGTAAATGGAATGACTTTCGTCTGTTAAATCTACGATCTTCCCATTTTCCGTAATCGAAAATTCAATCGCTTTTTGCCCCGTCAGTCAGATAACCTTCCGGTGCTTTGGTTTCTTCCAGTTTGTATTTACCATACGGAAGTAAATCTGCCGATCGTTGTTGCTATTCCGTCAATCCCTGTCTGAATCATCTTAACTGTCTCGTTCTTCTTTGTATAGCTTTCCTTCTACCAGAACCGAATTTTCGTTCAAAGAAATAATTGCAAATGCAGTATCTTTTAATGTGGCACTTCCCTGTGCTTTGGTGTCTTTTTGTCTCTAAATCACGTTTCTGAATCTTCACCCCACCTCGGATTACCTGGTCAGATACGGAATACTGGTTGCTTCCGGAAAGGACTGCAAGCTCTCCGTCCTCTGTGATCTGTGTCAGATACATTCCTTTAATCTGTTCTGTGCTGTCTCCTGCCTGCATATAAAGCTCCGTCCAATAAATATCCGTCTGGTGCTTTTGTCTCCTCAACAGTCAGTGTTCCAAGTGGTAATACGCTTTTTTCATTCTGAATGTAAAATGCATCTCCCGATACTTTGTAAGCATCTGACAGTTTTGTCACATAATGAATGCTTCCGTCACTGTCTTTTTCTCAGCTACCGTTTTTGTAACCCAGGTACGTGTTGCTTTCTCCGGTAAGTTGTCTTTTGTATAAAGTCCGTCATAATAATGCCAGATAAACTCTGCTCCTGACAATGCAGCATCACCCTGTGCAGTTGCTTTTCCTGTCTCCATATCAATCTTGAACAGATCTACCAATGTCTCTGTTACTTTCGGAACATCTGAAACATTTAATGTGGTTGTTTTTCCGGCTTCAACTTTCAGACTGCGTACTGTCGTATCCAGCTTATATCCCTTTCGGTGCAGAAAGCTCTTTGATATAAACAGTCCCTGCAGTCACTTCAACTTCATTTGTCTCACCATTTCATTTGTTGTAAGTGTTCCAATCTGATTACTGCAATTCTGGTCTGCGAATATGCCAAAAGTTGCTCCTGCAATGGAATACATTGCATTTGCTTTTGTGATACTTTCATTTGCTGTGATCTTTTTTTTACCTTCGCATTTCCGACATTTAGTTCTGCCCAAAACTGTCCGAAGATCCTGTCCCTCTCCGGTATAGAATATATCCGCCACATTTATAACGACCTTTGTTTGCCTGTACAAATGCTCTCTGCTCCTGTATACACTTCATTCTGAATATCCTGAGAAATCTCGGAATATACAGCTCCCGGACATTATCACACTGCCAGCCTAAATACTCACTCAGTCTCTGCCATACCACAGCACTGTTCCAACAGATATCCCCTGATTCGCACTCAGATTACTGTGACTGCTCGTATACTGTTTCATATATTCAAACGATAATGCCACATCTTCGATTTGTTCGGCACTCATACTGGCACTTGCATCGTGTCTGGTTTTATATCCATTTTTTTAAATCCGGTGTTAATATCTACGCAATAGGCTGTTTCGCCCTCTACTCGCATGTGACCTTCATTGAATGCAGAATGAATGGTTCCGTCATTCATCAAATGTTCTACATGTCCAACTCTCTCTGCGGATTCTGTCCAGTATTGTGTTTCCGCTGCTTGAACCGATGTAGTCGGTAATGCGGTTAAAATCGTGGTCAGGGCAAGAAGTCCTGTACACACTCGTTTCCATGTCTTCTTCATTTTCTACAATTCCTTTCTTTTCAATCAAAAAAGACGTCCGTCTGGAACGCCTGCTGTTGCTTTATGCTGTTTGCTCCCTGTTGTCATGCAGGGGTATGGGAATCTCTGACCCTGCCGAAAGAGAAGAGTTCCCGGCTCCTTATTGTCTTTTCGGCTGGTAATCTGCTGGTAAACCAAAGGGGTAGGGTGTGGGGAGGGGGAAAGCGGGAATAGGCTGATTTCTCATTGTACCCAAAAGGATAGACTTTTCCCTTGGTGTCAAAATGCCTATCGTTCCCTGCTTTTTTCCCGTTTCCGGTATAATTCCAGTGCTTTGATAATGGTTTCCTCCATTTTTTGTTGTGAAGTCCCCGACGGGAAATATTTCTTCAGTCGGTTCTTTGGGATTTTCCACTGCTCTACCTGATTTGGCTTCTCTTCTGACATAATCGACAGCAAAACATCTTCATTCAACCTGCCCTCTGCTGAAAATTTGCGGATTTTGATTGCCTGTGCATGACTTGGAGTGCAATCTTCCGATTCCATGGTATCGTACAATATCTCCTGTTCTTCTTTTGGCAAATAAGACAGCTCCACCGCCGGACGCATAGAAATCTTTTTGTCATCGACCATTTCTAGGATTTCCGGGATAAGCTCCGTAAGGCGGATATATCGGCGGATTTGGTCTTGGTTTTACTTTCTCCAACTTGTTCACCTAATATTTCTCTTGAAGTTTTACCTTTTAAACTTCTGTGCCAGTGGCACAGAAGTCAAATCCGTCCTCTGTCCCTGTCTTTTCATGACATCTAACTTCATTTTATAAGCAAATGCTTTTTCTGATGGTAAGATTTCTTCCCTTTGAAGATTGCTGTCAACCATGACAATAACTGCTTCGTCATCGCTGAGATTTCTTACAATACATGGCATTGTCTCTTTTCCAGCCAGTTCACTTGCCATTTTTCTGCGATGTCCGGAAATCATTTCATACCCACCCGTCGGTTTCTCCCTGACAAGTGCTGGGACTAATACACCATGGTCACGTACGCTTTCGATAGTTTCCAACATCTTATCATCCATTTTCACCTTAAACGGATGATTCGGGAAAATCTGTAATTTCATAAATAGAAATATCTTTTACATATTCCTGATTCTTACGATCTCTTTCTTCCTGTGTGGTAAAAAGGTCATCGGCTGAGGGAAGATTCATGTTTATTTCTCTGCTTTTCGCCACATTGAATCACCTCCCTCGTAAATTCTGCATACGCCTTTGCAACAGTTCCATTCTTGTCATACTCATAAATACTCTGTCCTGCTGCACTGCTTTCTGCTGCTGTGATAGCCACTGGAATAACAGTTTTGAAAATCCTAATATGCTTTCCATAATTCTCTCTAAGGCTAGCCTCTGTTGTCCTTGCCAGTTTTGTCCTCATATCTGCAAGTGTCAGCAATACTCCATCAATCTTCAGATTGATTTAGCTGTCTTTTGTATCTTACCGATTGTTTTCATTAACTGTGTCATGCCCTTTAAGTGGAAGATAATGAGCCTGCACTGGAACAATTACACTATCTGCGGCAGCTAACGCATTGATGGTCAACATTCCCAAGCTAGGCATACAATCAATCAGGATATAATCATAATCCTTTTTCAAATCTGCCAGATACAGCTTTAGTGTCTGCTCTCTGCTCATGGCATTTACCAGGGAGATTTCCATACCTGATAATTCAATGTTAGTTGGAATAATATCTACTCCCTCTTCGTGATGCAAAATTCCCTCATTATACACAAATGGTTCGTCTTGTAATACTTTCTTCATTTGTGTTTCCAACGTGATCGGAAGATTATCTGCATTAGTCCACCCCAATGCGGTTGTTAAATCTCCCTGTGGATCAGCATCGACCAATAATACTTTTCGCCCTTGATGTGCAAGACCAATTCCTAGATTCAATGTCGTTGTGGTCTTAGCTGTCCCTCCCTTCTGATTTGCAAGGGCGATTACTTTACACTTGGTCATGTGGATTCCTCCTTCCTCGAAAAATTTAATAGCCAATCCGTTTTTACGAGACTGGCTATGTATAAAAAATGAGCATGAAAAAAGCCGACTGATTCTTGGTTAAACCAAAACCAATCGGCTATGTATTCTCAATTCGATAGCATTTGAGTTATATTAACATTTTTCTTTTTTCAACCTACCATTTACGCCTTCTATAATTAATTTCGTATTATAAACCGCCAAAAATAATTGCTTACATTCTTTTTGACTAACACTCTTTTACTCATTCCATGTAATAAAAAGTTTCTGTTTAACACTTTTGTATCTAATTGAAAATCGTTACCATTTTCAAACAATTTCGTTAAATATGCTATAAGATTATTCATTTGAAGTAAGAAAAAACCTTTTTGTTGTAAAAGATCTTCCTTTAATCCACTTTCTTTTATTTTTTAAAAATTTACTATCTCCTTTTTCTCCTACTGTCCTTTTAACTGGCTGACGTTTATATATCATTCCATCTATCATAGAACACAATATCATCGCACAAGCCTTATAACACTTATTATTATAACAATATATAGCTTCATTTAAATCCTTATGATTTAGTCGCATTCCTTGTAAATTCGCAAAACAAATCTTCCATATCATTTTTTTCTCAAATATCGTAAAGCTATTTTTATCTCTTTCCGACTTATCAGCAATTTTTGTTTTAAATAAACCCGCAGGTGCATGCGGAATTATTGTCCATCCATTTTCGCCCCCCAATACTTCATTCCCTCATTCCAATCATCCCAATTAAATTCTGGTAATGAGCTTTTAAATTTTTCCAAAGAATCTCTTATCTGATTTTGAATGCCTCTAGCGATATCATTAAAATCTGAAAAAAGCTGATGAAAAAATCATATTTTGGGATTTGGTCAAACAGATTATTTCTCATTGTCGTAATTTTTTTCTGTATTTTCTAACATTCCACTTTTCATATTTTCAAAAGTGTACTCATTATACTGTTTTTTACCGCATTTTCAATTTTTTATATTCATCGTTTTCGTCATGATCTTCGTCATAGAATTCTTTCAACTTTCTATTTTGTTCTAATAATACCTTTATATATTTACATGGTTCTGTTGGAT